>Ga0153941_1000081_pt1 | contig 52781 bp, 40 predicted proteins | sample TSNJ025MetaG_FD_104733 | JGI IMG/M metagenome (GOLD analysis project Ga0153941, IMG submission 104733) | Attine ant fungus gardens microbial communities from New Jersey, USA - TSNJ025 MetaG | ecosystem: Host-associated > Fungi > Mycelium > Unclassified | place: USA: New Jersey, Brendan T. Byrne...
CCTGAACCAGCCGTACCGCACGGTCGCGCACCTCAGGTGAATATTTGTTCGTCGTCGTCTTGCTCGTCATGGCTCCATCCTATTTGGAAGGTGGAGCCTCCGGCAAACCCGGGGCGCTTCAGTAGTTTGGGCAATAGCGGGAATATCAGCAAAGCCAAAAGCACTCAGCATCAGAGTGACTAGAACACGGTTCTTCATCAAGGATTCCTAGTTAGGCGGGCATCATATCTGACGCCATGGTTACTTAAAAAAGCCACGGGACCCTGGGGCGAAAGGAGAGGGTAGCCTGAGTTTAAGATTCTGGAGTCCAGATGTACCGTACCGCTGCAGTTTGTAAAACAGGGCATGTAACGAAAAGTCATTTAGGTAAAACTGAGAATACAAAAAAACTGGCGCGGAAAGCGCGCCAGTCAGAACAGCTGAATTACGGATATCTGATGTTATGTCAGAAGCGGTAGACGATACCTCCGCCAATCAGCCAGGGATCGATTTTGACTTTTCCGGTGACGCGGCCGACACCCGGTATGTTCGCCTTCGCGTCTGTCTCAAGCCAGATTTTCTTTACGTCGAAGTTAACACCCCAATGGCGGTCGATCATGATATCGATACCGGCTTGAAGGGCGAAACCGACATTATTGTCGAGGTGGAAATTCTCAAAGATTCCCCGCGAACTGTTGTTGTAGAAAAAAGTGTAGTTGATGCCGGCACCGACATAAGGCTTGATCTGGTCGGTGATGTTGAAATGATATTGCAACGTGAGGGTTGGCGGCAGCAACCATGTTCTGCCGATTGGTCCAAGTCCGGCAATGGACCCCCCCGCCTTAACATTGTGAGGCGTGGTTCCCAGGATGAGCTCAACAGCGATGTTTTTGGTGAAAAAATAGGTAATATCAAGTTCCGGAATAACGGAATTCGAAATGTTGACTTTATCGCCGTCGATCGGATTCCCGTTCAACTTGAGGGAAGACGATTCATCGGGAACGACCGCGAGAGCGCGAACGCGGATCATCCACGGATTCCAGGGATCAATGATCGGAGCAGCAGGAACATTTGTGCGGGATGGAAGGTCGGCGGAATAGGCTGTGGCGGATAAAACCGTAGATCCCAGCAAAGCAGCAAGCAACAAGCGTTTCATTAGAATACCCCCTCATGAGAGATGTACAGATTCGTTTACATCCGGGGTGAGGTTGCCCGCTTATTGAGGTGCATGTTTTGATCTATTTCAAAAACAACTCGTTACATTATTAAATCTGGTTGTGTGTTGCCTTGATGACACAGTTATAAGTGAGGGATTGCTGTCATTCGTCTGGAGTAAGCAACGAGCTCGAATGTATCTTTGCTCAGTTCAGGGGGTATCGGAAATGTCTCAAGAGATTTGACCGCTTGGCGCTGCCGCGTTACACAGCGTTCCTCGCCGAGTAGCGGTTTTGAAGGTTGTTCACCCTGACAATGATGTTAACGGACAATGCCAGGCCGGACTGTAGGCACAACAAATTGATATGAGTTGATTGAATGGCACTTATGCCCTCCCCAAGAGACTGGGAACTTGCTCGAACCGACGTTTTGAAAGGCCTCCGGACCTGGGAGAGCTGGTATCTGCTTGGTATCAGCGATATTCGCCAGCGTTACAAAAGATCCCGCCTCGGGCAATTCTGGATCACTCTCAGCATGGGGATTTTTGTCGGGGGACTGGGCTTCGTCTACGCCTATCTTTTCAAGCAGAACGTTAGCGAGTACATGCCCTATCTGGCGGTGAACTTCGTCGTCTGGACGCTGATTTCCGGAATCGTCCTAGACAGTACAGGTACTTTTGTTCAGGCCAGCGTCTATTTAACTCAGGACGCTTTGCCGCGATCCATATTTGCGATGCGGATTCTCGTGCGCAATCTTGTGGCGTCAGCACATAATTTCATAATCATACCGATTGTGTTTCTGGTCTTCGGAATTGTGCCAAGCCCCGTTGCCCTGTTGGCGATACCGGGGCTTATTTTGCTTGTCATTGCTGCGTTTTTTGTAACGTTGCTGCTTGGCGTCATCTGCACGCGTTTTCGCGATATGACGCAAATCGTCCAGAATCTCATCCAGATGGCTTTCTTCATCACGCCGGTCATGTGGCGCCCCGAGCAACTGGGTAGCGCCTGGTATATCATTGTGTTCAATCCGTTTGCCGCTTTTCTGAAAATCGTTACGGATCCGCTGCATGGGCAGGTCCCGATCAACATGGTCTATTATATGGTACTCGCTTCGATCGTCTTTTTGTTCGTTGTGACGATGATCGTATTCGCGCGTTTCCGGGCGCGGATTGTTTACTGGCTTTAAACGAGGCGTATAAAATGGTTTCCATCACCCTGAAGAACGCTTCGGTAGAATTTCCGATCTATAACGCGCGCTCGCGTTCCCTGCGCAGCAATCTTATCCGTCGTGTCGGCGGCATGATTGAGCCCGATAGCAGTGATGTTGTGACCGTAAAGGCACTGCGCGACGTTTCCCTGTCTCTGAAGCCGGGAGATCGGCTTGCTCTGGTGGGGCACAACGGTGCCGGTAAATCGACAATGCTGCGGCTCTTCTCGGGAGCATACGAGCCTTCGTCGGGAGAGGCGAGGATCGTCGGCAGGGTTTCCTCTTTGCTCGACATTACGATGGGAATGGACCCGGAGTTGACAGGAGCGGAGAATATCATTCTTCGCGGAGTCTTCGTGGGAATGAGCATGGCGGAGGCCAAGGCAATCATACCGGAAGTTGCGGAGTTTTCGGAGCTCGGCGATTATCTGGATCTCCCGATGCGGACCTATTCCAGCGGTATGACCCTCAGGATAGCGTTTGCTGTTTCAACTGCGCGGCCCCCTGAAATCCTGCTGCTGGACGAGTTGATCAGCGTTGGCGATGCTTCCTTCGCCAAAAAGGCACAACAGCGGATCGAGGCGATGATGAACAAGGCCAGTATTCTCGTGCTGGCATCCCATAGTTCGCAGATGTTGAAGCAATACTGCAATCGCGCCATCCTGATGAATGAAGGCAGGATTGCTGCGGAAGGGGATGTGGAAAGCGTTCTTGATGCCTATGGCGGCGTTCTCCCCGTAGACTCGGTCGCTTGAGAAATAGGGCGGACGATGAGAAAGCCGCCTATCCAGGTGAATGACAATATTCAGCTCGATCCTGAGGAGTTGGAGGAGCAATTCATTCGCTCTTCCGGCCCTGGCGGGCAGAATGTCAACAAGGTGGCGAGCGCCGTTCAATTGCGGTTTGATATCCGCAACTCTCCTTCTCTTCCTGAGGACGTCCGTCAGAAGGCTGAAAAGCTAGCAGGAAAACGTCTGAGCAATGATGGTGTGATCATCATCACCGCTGACCGTTATCGGTTGCAGGAGCGGAATCGTGAGGATGCGCTGGCCCGTTTGGTGGCGCTTTTGAGCAAAGCCGCTGAACCTGTAAAACCGCGTCGCCCGACGAGACCGACGGCGGCTTCAAGGAGACGCCGGCTCGAAGACAAGAGCAAACGATCCGGTATCAAGCAAACGCGCCGGGCGAAGCCGAGCTGGGATTAAGGTACGCTACGATAACATCCGTCCTTTTCCCCCTGCGGAGATCGGCTTAATCCTCGCCAGGCGGCGGATAAGTGTGAGAGCAGCCTCTATAATCTTCCACCTGCCACTGACCAGATCCATCACTCTGCGCGTAATTCGGACTGATAGGAGCCTTTCCGTATCCTCCAGGAATGTCGAGCACATAACCTGGTTGCCCCAAGCCGGAGACACGACCGCGAAGATGTCGCATCAATTCCTGTCCTCTGTCGATGGAAACACGGAAGTGCCCGGTTCCGGGAGCGAGGTCCAGGTGGTGCAGGTAGTAGGGCCTTATTCGAAGCTCCACGAAGGCGCGCATGAGGGCTTCGAGAATGCCTTCGGAATCGTTCACGCCTTTGAGGAGAACGGTCTGGCTGAGAAGCGGAATTCCCGCATCGATCAATTTCGTGCAGGCGTTTCTAGTCGTTGTGGACAGTTCGCGCGGATGGTTGATATGGACCGCGACATAAATTGTCTTTTTTGCCAGTTGCAATGCCGATATTAGCCCCTCATCTACACGTTCCGGGCTAGCCACGGGGATGCGGCTGTGAAAGCGCACGACTTTGACGTGATCAATGGCCGATAGAGCTCGCATGATATAACCCAACCGCCTGTTTGACAGCAGCAGAGGGTCTCCGCCGGTCAGGATAACCTCCCAGATCTGCTGGTTTGCAGCGATATAAGAGAGGGCGTTGTCCATTGCTTGCTGCGACATGGAGCCGAGACCGTCAGGCCCTACCATTTCTCGTCTGAAGCAAAATCGGCAGTAAATCGGACAGACGTGTGTGGCTTTCAGCAAAACCCTGTCCGGATAGCGATGCACGATCCCCTCGACCGGAGAATGGACATCGTCACCGATGGGGTCGGAAATCTCGCCCGCGCTGATGGTCAGTTCATCAATGCTCGGAATGAATTGGCTGGCGATGGGGTCGCTCTTGTCTCCCCTTTCCATCAAGTCCAGAAGGGCGGGGGTGACAGCAACTGAATAACGCTCGGCAACGCGCCGAAGAGCGCCGTCGGCATCATCCGCGATCAGCCCTTGCTTTACCAGATCGGCAACGTCGTGAATGGTTTTCCTGGCTTTGGTTGTCATGGTTCCATATCCGCGACTGGCGTCCAGATGACCTGATCAATCCGCGATGCTCCGGTTGCGAGCATGGCGAGCCTGTCAAAACCAAGTGCGATGCCGCTTGCCTCCGGCATACCACGGATGGCTGACAGGAACTCCTCGTCTATCGGGTAGCTTTCGCCATAGATGCGCTGTTTTTCCTGCATTTCTAGTGAGAAGCGTCTTCTTTGCTCATCGGAATCGGTCAGTTCGCCGAATGCGTTTGCCAGTTCGACACCACATGCGTACAGCTCGAAACGTTCGGCAACTCGACCGTCGCGGCGAGAGGGCCTTGCAAGTGCCGCTTCATGCACCGGGTATTCATCAAGAATGGTAATACGGCCTTGTCCGAGGTTGGGTTCTATCCTCTCGACCATGATCCGGCTGAACATATCTGACCAGGTGTCATCTTCCGCGTATCGGATATTTGCCTGCCCCAGTGAAGTTGCAAGAGACCGGCAATCAGTGTTCCCATCACTGTCGATAGTTGCGAGAATGTCTATTCCCGCATAGCGGAGGCACGCTTCGGCGACAGACAGGCGCTCAGGTTCGGCAAAAGGATCAGCGGATCGGTTGCGGAAGTTAAAAGTCTTCGTTTCAGTTGTCTCAGCCGAAAGGGCAATGAGTTCGGCGCAATCTCGCATCAAAGTCTCATAATTCTCGCTTGCCCTGTACCATTCAACCATCGTGAACTCAGGATGGTGCAATGTTCCACGTTCCCTATTTCTAAAGACCTTGGCGAATGAGACAATTCTGCGCTCGCCTGCGGCCAGCAGCTTTTTGCAGGCAAATTCCGGTGACGTGTGGAGATAGAGCCTCTGTTCCCTGCCGTCCGGTAGAAGGGCCATCGTTTCAAAAGCATGCAGATGTGTTTCATTGCCCGGCGACCATTGCAGGGCCGAGGTTTCCACTTCGATGAAGTGTCGATCCGCGAAGAAGTTGCGCATACGCGCCATGATCCGATTACGTCCGAGCAGAAACGGACGCCGGTCCATGTGGATATGGGGGCTCCACCAGGGAGTAGGGACTGACATGACGGACGCCTTAACGCAAATCTTCAAAAAAAGCTCAGATTTTCTGCATGAAAGGGAACGGGTCGTTGTTGTTGTTTTCAGGTCAGATGTAAGGGATGTTCCCGAAAAGACGATAGTTTTTACTCAATTTCGCATAGAAGACTGGCGATCTTCCTCAAGATCGGTTACGTCCTCTTGAAGCATTTTTGTAGCGGTGGGCCTTCATGAGCCCCTGCCTGAACGATTATCAAGGATATGCCAGTGAAAGTTGCTGCCAGCTCACTTCGCAAGGGGAACGTCATCGATATCGATGACCGGCTTTATGTCATCATTACAGCGGAGAACATCCACCCCGGCAAGGGTACTCCCGTCACGCAACTGGATATGCGTCGCATCAGCGATGGCGTGAAGGTCTCCGAGCGTTACCGCACCACGGAACAGGTGGAGCGCGCCTTCGTCGAAGACAAGCAATTCACGTTCCTCTATCAGGACAGTGAAGGCTACCACTTCATGAATCCCGAGACCTATGATCAGGTGCCCGTCCCCGGAGATATTGTCGGTGACGGTTCCGCATATCTCCAGGAGGGTATGCCGGTCATGCTCTCGCTGCATAACAACCTGCCGATCGCTATCGAACTGCCGCAGCGCGTAACGCTGGAAATTGTCGAGACGGAGCCGACGGTGAAGGGCCAGACAGCCTCTTCATCCTACAAGCCTGCCGTTCTGTCCAATGGCCTGAGAACATTGGTCCCGCCTCATATTTCAGCTGGAACGCGCGTTGTCGTTATGACTGCGGATTGTTCCTACGTTGAGCGCGCGAAGGACTGACGGAGAGCGTGAAAGAGGGAAGATATCCGTGATCGGGATTTGGTTATGATTTGCATTTCCGTCTCTTCGGAAACTTAAGCTGACTTTTTCAGTCCGCTTTTTCTTCTGTTTCTTCCCTCTGCAATCTTGAATGTCGGTTCACGCGGATCATGCGTTCCGCCTGGTTCCCGCGGATGTTGCGGGAAGGGCGCTACCATCGTAACTTGGCTGAAAGATACGACGATTGATATCTTCAATTGCCCGGTGGTTCTAAGCGAGATTTCATTCTTGCGTTTCGGGATCTGATGTAACTGGATATGACTGACGCGACTGCTCCTCTCAAACCGGATTATCCCCGTAAGACGGATGTGGAACGCGTCATTCGCAGCAAAAGCAGGCATCGACGCAAGGGTACGGCTGAAAGCCGGAAGACTTATGCCGCTTTGGATCTCGGCACCAACAATTGCCGGCTTCTGGTTGCAGAACCCGTTCGCGAGGGTTTGCATGTCGTGGACGCGTTCTCGCGCATCGTCCGCCTGGGGGAGGGGCTTGGCAAGGGTAACCGCCTGAGCCCGGAAGCAATAGAGCGAACCATGCAGGCGCTGGATGTCTGTAAGATAAAGCTCAAGACAAATGAGGTCTCGCGCATGCGTCTGGTCGCGACCGAGGCTTGCAGGACGGCCGAGAACGGCGGCGAGTTTATCGCCCGTGTCAAAAACGAGCTTGGTCTGGAACTTGAAATAGTCGACAGGGAAACCGAGGCATTTCTGGCGGTGGGGGGATGTGCTTCCCTTGTCGATCCGAGAGCCAAATCCTCGATCATATTCGATATTGGTGGTGGATCGACGGAACTTGCGTGGCTTGACGGCCAGGTGACCGAGAGCCTGTCTGATCCGGGCACGCGCATCAGATGCTGGGATTCGCTCGGTGTCGGAGTCGTAACCCTTGCGGAACGTTATGGTGGCGAGCAGGTTAGCTGGGAAACTTTTGAAGCGATGGTAGCTGAAGTCGAAGATATGCTCGAAGACTTCGCGACGCGTGCAGCCGGTGCGCAGAATGCGCCCTACTTCCATCTTCTAGGGACATCCGGCACGGTAACAACTCTTGGTGGCATCTATCTCGGATTGACGCGCTATGACCGACGTCGCGTTGATGGACTATGGATGAGTGATGATGATATCTCTGAGGTTATCGAGACTCTGATGAATATGAGTTTTCCGAGCCGCGCTTCCAGCCCTTGTATCGGGAAGGAACGTGCGGATCTGGTTCTGGCCGGTTGCGCTATTCTCGATGCAATACGCAGGACTTTTCCTACCCGATTCCTGCGAATAGCAGATCGCGGATTGAGGGAGGGCATTTTGATAAAAATGATGCGCGAGGATGGTGCCTGGCGTAATGGGGCGCAACGGTGAGCAAAATGACGGATACCGGTACAGGCCAGCGATCCCTCAAGCAACGGTTGAAGACCGCACGCAAGCGTACCCTGTCATCACAAAGGTGGCTGGAGCGACAGCTCAACGACCCATATGTTGCGCGTGCCAAACGTGAGGGATATCGCTCCAGGGCAGCTTTCAAGCTGCTGGAGATGAATGAGAAGTATAAATTATTCAAGCCGGGGCAGAAAGTGCTCGACCTTGGTGCCGCGCCAGGCGGGTGGTCGCAGATCGCTGCCAAAGAAGTTGGCAGCATTGATGGCAGAGGCAAGGTGGTCGGTATAGATCTTCTGCCCATCGAGTCTATGAAGGGCGTGGAATTCGTCGAAATGGACTTTCTTGCCGATGAAGCCCCTGATCTTCTCACCGATATGCTGGGTGGATTGGCTGATATCGTGATGTCGGATATGGCTGCCAATACCACCGGCCACAAGAAAACCGATCATTTGAGAATTATTGGTCTGGCTGAAACTGCTGCAGATTTTGCGCGTCAAATCCTGGCCCCAGGCGGGGTTTTTATAGCCAAGGTTTTTCAAGGCGGCACCGAAGGTGAATTACTGGCTGGCCTGAAACGTGATTTTGCCGTTGTGCGCCACGTTAAGCCCTCAGCAAGCCGTTCCGATTCCGCAGAGCTTTATGTTCTGGCAACCGGGTTTCGCGGCAGGAGCAGCGACCAGGAACATTGAACTCCAGGCTTCGACGGGTAAAGGCCCGTCGAAGAATCACGGTCTGATGCCGCTGGCGGGCGTGGATTCAGGGAAGATAGAACTCATTGGGATTCGGGCCGATGCGGCCGTCTGCATCGAGAGCTGCAATCCTTGCCATGTCGTCATTGTCGAGATGGAAATCAAATACATCGATATTCTGCTTGATACGTGCTGGCGTAACTGATTTCGGTATCACGATCAGGCCATTGTCCAGATGCCAGCGTATTATTATCTGTGCGGTGGATTTTCCATATTTCTCGGCGATGGCGCGAAGAATCGGCTCTCCCAAAAGGGTCCCGGAACCGAGCGGACTCCAGCTTTCCGTTTCAATGCCATTGGCAGCGTGGAATTTCCGCAGCTCGCGCTGCTGTAGTCGTGGATGAAGTTCTATCTGGTTGAGAACAGGCGCAACGCCCGTCTCTGTCAGAAGCCGTTGAAGATGCGGGACATTGAAATTGGAGACGCCGATTGACTTCACCCTTCCTTCTTCCCGTAGTTTGATAAATGCCCGCCAGGTATCGACATACAGATTACGCTGGGGAACCGGCCAGTGGATCAGCAACATGTCAAGGTAGTCCAGACCCAGGCGGGACATACTCTCCTCGAAGGCGGCCAGTGTTTCGTCATAACCTTGATGGCTGTTCCATATCTTAGTGGTGATGAATAGTTCGGCACGGGCAATACCGCTTTCAGCTATCCCTGAGCCGACACCTTCCTCGTTTCCATAGATCGCAGCGGTATCGATTGAGCGGTAACCGGATAAAAGCGCTTCCCTGACAACGGAAGCTGCTCCGTCGGCGGGAATCTGCCATACGCCGAGGCCAAGCTGGGGAATAATGTAGCCGTCATTCAGTGTAACGGTTGGGACTTTGGTCATGATGCGCCTCTCGGACGTGCACAGTGCAAAAGCAGACGATGTCACGGAAATATATTACTCATAATCTTTCGGCTAGGCCAAGTCCTGCCTTATCATGAATGCCAATTTTGTATGTATATATGCGTGAACAAATTAGGAGGCTATAGAAAAAACAATCGCTTAGAAAAGATATATGAATCACTTTGTGAGGGAGCCGCTAACTCCAGAAATGGTAGAAACTTTTGTTTTCAGATACATAGAATGAAATATTGAATCATTTTCTGCTGTTGCGGGTATGCCCCGACATTTCTGAACCCGCATCGGGTGTAAGCCGCATGAAACCGAAGCCCGATATGGCGGAGATAGCTGCCACGATGAAGAATGCCGGAAGGAAGTCGCTTGCCAGAATTTGGCTATCGCCGCGAGCAAACTGGGAAAGCTCCAGTCCGAAGGCTCCGACAGTCACCCCGAGACTGAGGGAAACCTGCTGCATCATTGCGGAGAAACTGGTGGCGTAGCTCATATCACGCTTGGAAATATCGGCAAAAGCCAAAGCATTGAGGCTTGTGAATTGCATGGACCGGAAGCAGCCGCCAATGAAGAGTATGAGCATAATGAGCCAGTGCGGCGTCATCGGTGTGAACAACCCAGGTGCAGCGAGAAACAGCGAAGCGATGAAAGCATTGACGACGAGGACTGTCCGGAAGCCGAAATAGCGCAGGATTCTCGCTGCGACCGTTTTTGAGCAGAGTGCCCCGAATGCCGAAATGAATGTTAGCAACCCGGATTGCAATGGGCTGAGGCCAAAGCCGACCTGAAGCATCAAAGGCAGTAGAAACGGTATAGCCCCGACACCGATTCGGAAGAAAACCGCTCCGATGACGCTTGAGCGAAAAGTCTTAATTTGCAGGAGCTCAAGCTTCAGGACGGGATGTGCAACACGGCGTGAATGAAGAAGATAGCCTGCGCAACAGATCAGTCCGATGATGCCGCATAGAATTGAAACCCCGACCGGCATCATGTGGCGTCCGCCTGTTGCGAGGCCCAGCATGACCAGGGCCAGCCCGAAGCCGGACAGAAGAAACCCTATGAAATCGAGCGGTGGTATTTCCTCCTCCCGTATATTCTCAAAGAAGATGCTTGCGAGCACCAATCCGAGAAAAGCGACGGGAAGATTGATGATGAATATCCATCGCCAATGAAAATATGTGGTGATGAAACCGCCAAGCGGTGGACCAATGACAGGTCCGACGAGAGCAGGGATCGTCAAGGTAGCCAGCGCCTGCACAACCTCCTGCTTGGGAACGCTGCGCAACAGGATCAGGCGTCCTACAGGCACCATCATCGCGCCACCCATGCCTTGAAGGAAACGGGCTATGACGAACCATTCGAGTGATCCTGCCGTGGCGCAGGCGAGAGAGCCAACCATGAACACGCATAACGCGCTGCGAAAAACCGTTTTTGCGCCGAATTTGTCCGCAACCCAGCCGCTGATGGGGATGAAGATCGCAAGGCTGATCATGTAAGACATCAGCGCAAGCTTCAGAGATAACGGCTCGATATAAAAATCTCCGGCAATTGCCTGAAGAGATGTCGATATGACAGTGCCGTCCACATTCTCCATGAAGAGAGCGGTGGCAACTGTCAGGGGAACGATCCGGGATGGTCGCATATCGACATCAATCTTCGGGATTTTTCGCAGAGCCGAGCTGGGCTGGAATAACTTCAAACAGGACTTTTGACCAGAGCAAACTACGTGCTCGCTCCATGATATGGCCGCATTGTGTCGCACCGTATGGTTTTCGTGTGATTTAACACCGTTTATTTTCGGTAAATGCCGGAATCATCTGTCGCGTAACGAATTCTAAGTGGAAGCCCTTGGCTATTTGGATTCCTCATGCTACGGACACTCGCCAACTCGTTCCGTTGCCGGACATCGTTTCCGCGTTATTTTTCATTCTTTGGGAGTTGGCCATGGCCCGTATTGTCGAAAATAAAATTGCCGAAGGATTGACCTTCGACGACGTTCTCTTACGCCCTGGTTACTCCGAGATATTGCCGAGCGATGTCCAGATCGGGACAAGGCTTACCCGCTCGATTTCCCTTGCCATGCCCATCATGGCATCCGCCATGGATACGGTTACCGAAGCCCAGATGGCGATTGCCATGGCTCAGAATGGCGGCCTCGGCGTCATTCACCGTAATTTCGAGCCCAAAGACCAGGCTGATCAGGTCCGTCAGGTGAAGAAGTATGAATCGGGCATGGTTCTCAACCCCATCACGATTCATCCTGATGAAACGTTGTCCGACGCTCTGACTCTCATGAAGGTAAATAACATTTCCGGAATTCCGGTTGTCGAGCGTGGGCCGAACGACAGCAATGGAAGACTGGTCGGCATCCTGACCAACCGTGATGTTCGCTTTGCCAAGAACCCGGCGCAGCCGGTATCCGAATTGATGACCAAGGATCGTCTGATCACCGTCCGCGAGACGGTTTCGCAGGATGAGGCGAAACGCCTGCTGCATCAATTCCGCATCGAGAAGCTTCTGGTTGTTGATGATCATTATCGCTGCATCGGCCTGATCACCGTCAAGGACATGGAAAAGCAGATCGCTTACCCCAGTGCTTCCAAGGACGGAAAGGGCAGGTTGCTGGCCGCCGCGGCAACGACCACCGGAGACAGTGGAGTCGAGCGTGCGCAGCTGCTGATAGACGCCGGAGTCGATGTGGTGGTAATCGATACCGCCCACGGACACTCAGCCGGCGTTCTCAAGACCGTGACTCGGGTGAAGAAGCTCTCCAGCGCCGTTCAGATCATCGCCGGCAACGTTGCAACCCGCGACGGTACCAAGGCTCTGATCGACGCCGGGGCGGATGCGGTCAAGGTCGGGATCGGGCCGGGCTCCATCTGTACCACGCGCATTGTCGCCGGCGTCGGAGTGCCTCAGCTGACGGCAATCATGGAAGCTGTGGCGGTTGCGGATGCGGCCGGTGTGATGGTGATCGCGGATGGAGGCATCAAGTATTCGGGCGATCTTGCCAAGGCGCTTGCCGCCGGTGCCTCATGCGCCATGGTCGGTTCGCTTCTCTCGGGTACCGATGAAACGCCGGGTGAGGTTTTCCTCTATCAGGGGCGCTCTTACAAGGCATATCGCGGCATGGGGTCGGTTGGTGCGATGGCCCGTGGCTCCGCAGACCGTTACTTCCAGGCGGAGGTACGGGACACGTTGAAGCTGGTCCCTGAGGGGATCGAAGGCCAGGTGGCTTACAAAGGTCCGGTTTCCGGTGTTCTGCACCAGCTCGCGGGTGGCCTGCGTGCATCCATGGGTTACGTGGGGGCGAAAAACCTGACCGAATTCCGGGAAAAGGCTGAGTTCGTCCGCATCACCAGCGCCGGATTACGCGAAAGCCACGTCCATGACGTTGCGATTACCCGTGAGAGCCCGAATTATCCGACCAGAATGTGATCGATTCCGGTGCTGCCTTGAAAGACAGTATGGAGGAGCCTTCTTCCATACTGAAAACTGTTTAAAAACAAATAGATCAACGGTTTCTCTGAATCAGAAGGTCAGGAAGTCGTTGTTGAAATTCCGGGGGCTTCGCGTCGTCACGCAGACATTACTCCTCGTTGTTGTCGAGTAGTAACTTTGCTGTGCAGTTCCTTTCCCGGGGGTGTTCCATGACCATTTCGGCCATCCTGTTACCTGTCTTTGTCCTGGTTCTTCTGGTGTTCTTATTGGGCTTCTGGATGGGGAGTGCTCGCAGCGTCGCAATCCGCAATGGGCTGGTGAAAGCCGAGGATATGGCGCTGAAGCGGGCGGAATGGCCGGAACTGGCTTCGAAGATAAGCCACGCTTTCAGCAATCAGTTTGAAATACCGGTTCTGTTTTATTTTCTGGTCGCATTGGCGATCATCACCCACAAGGCGGATCTGCTGTTCGTGGTGATGGAGTGGCTGTTCGTACTTACACGTTTAATCCACGTTGCAATTCACACGGGCCCGAACGACATCAGATGGCGAGGAGCTGCCTTTGCCGCCGGTGTTCTCATCCTTATGCTGATGTGGCTTGTTTTTGCTATCCGCATCCTGCTCTCGTGATATGAAAACGAAAATCATATCTCGCTCTTTCTTTTTTTTGCTTTTTATCCGAAAAGCGGTCTCTGTTTTTTCGGGACACATTTTTCAACGGAATCCCTGACCTCATGATACCTGCTGCCCGTATTTCCGCTGCCATCGAAGTTCTGGCCGATATCGACGCCCGTCGCAGGCCCGCTTCCGATGCTTTGAAAGACTGGGGCCTGTCGCACCGGTTCGCCGGCTCCAAGGATCGGGCGGCTATTGCGAGTCTGGTTTACGACGCCCTTCGACGCAAGGCGTCCGCCGGTTGGTTGATGGGGGACGAAGCGCCGCGCTCCACAATTATCGGGATGCTCAAACTTCAACGTCGCCTGGATGTCGCCTCAATAGATGCTCTCTTCAATGGTGATCGTTTTGCTCCCGAGCCGCTAACGGGTGAGGAGAGGGAGCGGCTGGTTTCCGCTTCCCTCGATGATGCTCCCGCTGCCGTGGCCGGCGATTTCCCCGAATGGATCGAGCCCTCCCTGTCTCGCGCCTTTGGGGACGACATCGTTGCGGAGTTGCAGGCTCTGGCGGAGCGCGCCCCACTGGATTTACGCGTCAACACCCTGAAAGCCGGGCGCGAGGATTTAAGAAAAGCCCTGCATCATCTGCCCCTGCGGAACACGCCACATTCACCCATCGGCCTTCGCGTCATGCCCTCGGAAGACCAGCGCGGCCCGGCCATTCAGTCCGAACCGGAGTTTTTGAAGGGCGAGCTTGAAATTCAGGATGAGGGCTCGCAACTTGCAGCTTTCCTGACCGCTGTCCGATCTGGCGAGCAGGTCGTCGATCTCTGCGCAGGCGGTGGTGGAAAAACCTTGGCCCTTGCGGCGCAGATGAACAATTCCGGGCAGATATACGCTACCGACTCAGACCAGCGGCGGCTCGCTCCAATTCATGAGCGGCTGGAGCGTGCGGGCATTCGCAACGTACAGGTGCGGACACCGCGCGGCAAAGCCGATGCCGTAACCGACCTTGATGGCCAGATCGATTGCGTCGTTGTCGATGCGCCATGCACCGGCACAGGCACATGGCGGCGCAATCCTGATGCGAAATGGCGGCTTCGCCCCGGCAGTCTTTCGACACGCCTTACAGAACAGGCCGCAGTTCTTGCCCGTGCTGCAACGCTTGTAAAGCCCGGCGGGCGCATCGTTTACATAACCTGTTCGGTTCTGCCTGAAGAGAATGACGATAATGTAGCGGCATTCCTGCAAGCTCATTCCGCCTTCGCATCCGTGCCGGGTGCGGATGTTCTGGAGCGCGCCTTGCTGGCGCGTCTCGCGGGCGAATTGCGGATGACTGGCCACGGCCTGCAGATGTCGCCGCTGAAGACAGGAACGGATGGGTTTTATCTGGCTGTTTTGCAGCGGAAAGTTTAAATGAAGAAGCGAAGTCATCTCTGAATCAGTCGATTGCAGGGATAGTTTCGGTTCTCTCTTGCGCCACCTTCTACCTTACCTTAACGAGCTTTCATGACTGATCATCTGCACGACAAAATTCTCATTATCGATTTTGGCTCCCAGGTAACCCAGCTGATAGCCCGGCGGGTGCGTGAGGAGGGAGTCTATTCCGAGATCGTTCCTTTCCAGAACGCAGCGAAGGCTTTTCGCGAGATGAAGCCGAAGGGCGTGATCCTTTCCGGTTCTCCTGCTTCTGTCACTGGTGATGAGCCGCCCCTTGCCCCTCAGGAAATTTTCGACACCGGCGTGCCGGTTTTAGGCATCTGCTACGGGCAGCAGCTTCTTGCCGCTCAGAATGATGGTGAGGTCGAGGGTGGCCATGCTGCCGAGTTCGGCAGGGCGGAAGTTGAAATTTTGTCCGACAGTCCGTTGTTCGAGGGAGTCTGGCAGAAGGGCGAACGCTATCCGGTGTGGATGAGCCACGGTGATCGCATCACCAGATTGCCAGCCGGCTTCAGCATCTGCGCTGTCTCGGAAAATGCACCCTATGCCGTGATCGCTGACGAAAAGCGCCATTTCTACGGCACGCAATTCCATCCGGAAGTCGTTCATACGCCTCAGGGCGCAGCGCTTTTACGAAATTTCGTTCGCAAAATTGCCGGTTGCCAGGGTGACTGGACAATGAAGGCATTCCGCGATGAAGAGATAGAGCGTCTCCGTGCTCAGGTTGGCAAAGGCAAGGTTATCTGCGGCCTGTCCGGCGGTGTCGATTCCGCCGTTGCGGCTGTCCTGATTCATGAGGCCATCGGCGAGCAGTTGACCTGCGTTTTCGTTGACCACGGCCTGATGCGTGGCGGAGAGGCCGAGCAGGTCGTGACGCTCTTCCGCGATCACTACAACATTCCGCTGGTGCATGTTCAGGCGCAGGATATGTTCCTTGACGAGCTTGAGGGCGTCACCGATCCGGAAGTGAAGCGCAAGACGATCGGTCGTCTATTTATCGAGGTGTTCGAGGCGGAAGCAAAGAAAATCGGCGGCGCCGAGTTTCTCGCCCAGGGCACCCTTTACCCGGACGTTATCGAGAGTGTCTCCTTCACCGGCGGTCCGTCGGTCACCATCAAGAGCCATCATAACGTCGGCGGCCTGCCTGAGCGCATGAACATGAAGCTCGTGGAGCCGCTGCGCGAATTATTCAAGGATGAGGTCCGCAAGCTCGGCCGTGAACTCGGTCTGCCGGAAATTTTCGTTGGACGCCATCCATTTCCGGGCCCCGGCCTCGCCATCCGTTGCCCGGGTGAAATAACCCGCGAGAAGCTGGAAATCCTGCGCAAGGCAGATATCGTCTATCTCGATGAGATCCGCCGCGCCGGTCTGTATGACGTCATATGGCAAGCCTTCGCGGTGCTGCTTCCGGTTCGCACCGTCGGTGTCATGGGCGACGGACGCACCTACGATTACGCCTGCGCGTTGCGTGCCGTCACTTCAACCGACGGCATGACCGCAGATTTCTACCCCTTCGACATGGCCTTCCTCGGCCGCGTTGCAACCCGGATCATCAACGAAGTCAAGGGCATAAACCGCGTCACCTACGACATCACCTCGAAACCGCCGGGGACGATTGAGTGGGAATAATTCGCGCCTACCCAAACGCCGCCGATAGCCGCCTATTTCCCTCTATAACGCACTGAAAATAAACGATTTTCTTTCCGCTATCTTTCGCCGTCAATCGCCGAGCAAGCCTCGCGATCGACGGCGGAGCTGACGGTATGGGGCGTCTTGTGACATCGCGGAATTGCATATACCGTCATGGCTTAGAGAGCTTGTGACGGTATTTTTTTGACCTTATTCCATTGATAATAAAGGAAAATTCGCCGACAGGATTGGTCGATTTTGGCCTGACGGTATTTTTAGGGGCTCTCTGGCGTTTTTTGAACGATCTAGGAGGGGCCATGCTTACCGATGCGGCAATCAAAGCACTGAAGCCAAAGGACAAATTATACAAGGTCACTGACCGTGACGGTATGTATGTCGTCGTGAACCCGTCGGGCGCCGTCGTGTTCCGCTATGACTACCGTATGCACGGTCGACGCGAGACCTTGACCCTCGGCCGATACGGGCCAGCGGGCCTTTCTCTCGCCCGTGCTCGGGAAAAGCTGATCGACGCGCAGCGCTCGATTCAGGAGGGGCGGTCGCCCGCCCAGGAGAAGCAGCGCGAGAAACGCCGTATCAAGGAAGCAAAGAGCTTTGGCGAGTTTGGCGAACGCTGGCTGCAAGAGCACCGGATGGCTGAAAGCACCCGCGCGATGCGCCGCTCGATCTACGAGCGTGACATCCTGCCGACGTTCCGCAATCGGCTGCTGACGGAAATCACGCCGGAAGATCTCCGGGCGATGTGCGACAAGGTGAAGAAGCGGGGAGCGCCGGCCACGGCGGTGCATGTCCGGGACATCGTGAAGCTGGTCTTCGCCTTCGCGAAGCTGCACGGGGAGAAGGTGCCGAACCCCGCCGAAGAGGTCGGGCCGGCGTCGATCGCGACATTCGTTCCCAAGGACCGCGCGCTTTCGCCCGCTGAAATTCGAGTTATGCTCGGCCAGCTAGAGCATGTGGCGACGCTGCCCACTATTCGGCTCGGTCTAAAGCTGATCCTGCTCACGATGGTCCGCAAGAGCGAGTTGCAGGACGCGGTGTGGGATGAGGTCGACTTCGAGAATGCGGTGTGGTCGATCCCGAAGGAGCGGATGAAGCGCTCCAAGCCGCACAACGTCTATCTGTGCGAACAGTCGCTCGACATCCTCGTTGCGCTCAAGACATGTGCGGGCAATTCGCGCTACCTGCTGCCCTCTCGCTACGACGCTGATGCGCCGATGTCGCGCGCGACCTTCAACCGCGTCACCACGGCGGTCGTCGTGCAAGCCAAGAAGGCGGGGCTGCCGTTGGAGCCGTTCACCGTGCATGACCTTCGCCGTACGGGATCGACGCTGCTCAACGAGCTGGGCTTCAACAGCGACTGGATCGAGAAGTGCCTGGCGCACGAGGACGGGCGTTCTTCGCGCGGCGTCTATAACAAGGCCGAGTATGAGCACCAGCGCCGGCACATGATGCAGGAATGGGGCAATCTGATCGACGCATGGGTTGGCGGCCAGAAATACACCCCGACGCTCTATCCGGCCTCCATGGACCTTCTGGTCCCGGAGCCTAGCCTTTGACCGGACGGGTCTTCCTGAGCGCAACGTTGGGCGCTGGCGCACGCTTGGCCGTCTTTGCCTTGGAGGCTCGGCGGCGTTCTTCGAGCCAGGCCTCTACTTCGCCGAGGTCCCATACGACGGTTCGAGAGGTCAGGTAGAAGCGCTGCGGAAACTCGCCGCGTTGTTCCATGTCGTAGATCGTCGTGTCGGCCAGGGGAACGATCTCTCGAAGCTGGTGCCTGCGGATGGTGCGTTTGTTGAGCGGGGCCGGTGTCTGGCTCATCGTCCAGCCCCACCGTCTGCGATCCCGCCATTCCATGTATTCATATCAGACCTCCTTTAATGTGGCCGGGTCAGCGACTTGGGTGCATTCCGGGCGTCTGGCGAACCATGGCGAAGGACCGGCCGCCGGTAGCGTGCCGCATTCGCGTTCGCTCGCGCACGGCACCCCAACCAACCGGGTTCGCATGACGTGTGCGGTGATTAGGGGGCGTAAATCACCGCATCTCGTGCGGTGATTATGTGGTGAGAGCGGTATCCGCCCGACGGGATCGCAACGGCGTCGCCGGTACGACCCCCACCGGCATGGCGGTCAGCCCGTGGTGCGCCGGGCCTTGGCGAAGCCGCGATCGGTCGAGATGAACCGTTCGAGCATCGGCACGATGAGCTTGGAAGGCTCGATCGGCACGCCGCCTTCAGCGAGCAGGCGGCCGTAGTCGGTCAGGTCCCGATGGAGCGCTGCGGGCAGCTCCAGCGCGATCTTGACAGGTTTGTCGTCGGCGATGGGGCCGAGTTTCAGCTTGGTCATGATCAACTCCTGTAGGGTTCGAGCACCAAATCCTTGGTGACAATGACCCTGACTGGGAAACCGGGCCGTATGGTCAGAGTCGGCGCAACCTGCAACTGGCGCTGGACGATCTGCTGACCCGCCTGATTGACCGTATCCTGTGCGCCGTCGCGGATGGCGCGGACCAGGCGGTCGTTGTCGTCGGTCGCGAGTTCCGCGCCGACGCCAAGCAGGGTCGAGAGCGCGGCGGCCTTGGCGAGATCCCACCAGTGATAATCGACGCCATCTTCAAGACCGGCATAGCCCTGCGCGTCTGCGCCCGGCTGGCGCTCGAGACCGATCGAGCGGCCGTTTGGCATAATGAGGCGGTTCCAGACGAGCAGCACGCGGCGCTGTCCGAACTGCATGCTGTTGTCATACTGGCCGATGAGCCGCGTGCCCTGCGGCACGAGAAGGATGCGCCCGGTCGGGCTGTCGTAGATGTTTTCCGTGACCTGTGCGGTGATCTGGCCGGGAAGATCGGAACGGATGCCAGTGATGAGCGCCGCCGAGATGACAGCGCCGGCCTGAAGCACGAAGGGCGATGCCGGCGGCGTGACGCGATCGGGCGTCACGGTGCGCCGGTCGGCCGCGGCGTTGAGGAATGGAAGCTGCCGGTCCTGGGCGGTCGGTTGTCCCGCCGCACTGGCGGGATCGAAGCCGGAAAGGCCCGGCATCACGCCGGGCGTGTTGGTTGCCGTTGATCCCTGCCGCGACTGGAAGAAGACGGTGCTGAGACGCGCGGCTTCTTCTTCGGCGCGACGGCGTTGCTCGGCCTCGTCGACGGCGGGCGTCGGCACGACGGGAGGCGCGACGGGCTGGCCGGCATTTTGTGCGCTCAGGATGGGGCCGCCGAGATCGCCGGGCAGCGCCGGCCCGAGAATGGGACCGGTATAGTCGCGCGGCAGGCCGGCAAGACCGTCGGCGGGCTGGCGGTTGGACGTGGAATAGAGTTCTTCCCCACCATCGCCGCCTGTGCGCGTCTGGAGCGCATAGATCAGCGCGCCGCCGATACCGACCATGGCGACGGTCGCGACACTGGCGAGCATCTTGCGCGACAGGCGGGTGACGCGGGGTGTTTCGGCGCGCAGGCGCATCGGAGCGGCATTGGATTCGGCTTCGCTCATGACTGCGGCCTCCCGTCGGTGCGGACGATCCTGACCGTCTGCTGGCGGTCGCCGCTGCCAAGCCGCAGCTCGGCCGTGCCGAACAGGCGATCGACGATCAGAATGTGTTGATAGATGCGGGTATTGGCGATCTGGGCTTCGCCCTCGGGGCCGATAACAAAGATCGGCGGCATTTCGCCCTGCACGATGCCGCGCGGGAATTCGACATAGACACGGCGGCCATCGTCATAGACGGCGACGGGCTTCCATGGCGGATTGCTACTGCCGGTCAGGCCATAGCGATAATTGCGCGCGGCCACGGCCGGAATGACCGGCGTTGCCGGAACGGCCTGCCGCCCGCCGCCTGCCGGCTGCGGATAAGACCAGGACACGGCCGGCATGTAGGGCTTCTCGCCGGAACGCAGCTCGACCATGTAGATGCGCCGGTCGGTGGTGATGACGAGATTGGTGGTGATGTCGGCGCGCGTCGGTTTTACCAGCACATGGACACGGCGGGCGATGCCGGAGCCGGATTCGGTGTCGCCGATGATCCAGCGGGCGGTGTCGCCGGCGGCGATCGGTCCAGCGCCGGTCAGGCTTTCGCCCGGTTCGAGCGCGATATTGGTGATCTGGCCTGGTGCGGCATAGACTTGGTAGAGAGCGCCTTCCGACCACGGATAGACCTGAATGGCGTTGAAATAGCCTTCGCGGCGCGGCTGCACGCGGGCGGCGGCATTGGCGTTCTCAACGCGGCCGGTCGCCGTGCTGGCAGTCTGGCCGCCGCGTGTGACTGTCCACGCCGGCGGGACATGGATCGGCCTCAGCTGCTCGTCCGTCACGGCGGCGGGAATAGTTGGCAGCGGCGGCACGCTGTTGTCGTAGCTGATTTCCGGCGGGCGGTTGGTGGCGCAGCCAGCCATCATGGTTGCGGACAGCAACAGAGCCGGAATGGTGGAGGTGCGAAGGACTGGGCTCATTGGCTCAGCTCCCGAGACCAGTTAATGGCGTTGACATAGATGCCGAGCGATTGGCTTTCAGGCGTTCGGCGTCTCGGGGCGGCTGGAGAACGATGGTCAAGATAGCCGTCCACCGCTCCGTCGTCGCGAGCTTGCCATCCTCGTAACGGTGCTCGGTCCAGGCGACGCGGAAGCTGTCGGCCGAGGCGCGAATGACGCTGGAGACCTCAACGGCGATCTGCTGCTTGCCGACCTTGGTGAAGGGGTCGTTGGTGCGGGCATAGTCGTTGAGCGCGCCCGCGCCGCGATCGGTCGTCCATTCATAGGTGCGAAGCCAGTTCTGGCGCACGATGATCGGATCGGCCGGAATCGAGCGGACCTGTTCGATGAAGCGGGCGAGATGCCACGCGATCTGCGGATCGGTCGGCCGATAGGCGGCAGTCGCCGGCGCGACGGTCTGGGCCTGGCCGAGCTTGTCGACCTGCACCACCCAGGGAACGACGGTTCCCTGCACCGACTGCCAGACGAGCGCGGCGGCAAAGCCGCCAGAGAGAACCAGCGAGCCGAAGGCCATGTAGCGCCAGTTCTTGGCCTGCATGCGGGCCGAGCCGATGCGCTCGTCCCAGACCTGTGCGGCGCGTTGGTAAGGCGTCTCGGGCTGAGGTGTTTTGCCGTAATGCGTGGCGGGTCGTCGAAACAGGTTCATGAGCGGTCACTTTCAGAGAGGTTGACGGAAGAGCCGGAGCCGTGGCTGTCGCCGGAGCGGACGGCGTGGGTCGTGGTCTGGATGCCGTGCGAAAGGCGCTGCGAGCGCTGCATTCGCTTCGCCCAATCGGGCTGACCCTTCGCGGCGTGGGTGGTGGAAGCGGCGTCGGCTGTGGCATCGGCCGAACCGCCGACCGTTCCCATGGTCGAAGTGCCGCCCGTGACGCCGAACCCGCTTTTCACGCCATCGGAAAAGCTGGATTTGACGCTGGTGGCTGCACGGCGCAGCGGCGACATGGCGGCGGAGCCTGCTGCCCGCCCGACACCGCCCATGCCGGATGCAGCACCTGCCGCACCCGACTGGCCGACAGAACCGAGGCTGAATGCGGCGGATGCCGCTCCGGCTGTGGTCGCGCCGCCACGCACGGCGGCAGCGCCGGTGGAAAGCGCGGCTGCACCGCCCTTGGCGGCTGCTCCCATAGCCGGGGCAATCGCCGCAGAACTCGGAATTGCGGAAGTGGTTGCAGAAATGCTGCCGGAAGACAAGCTGGAGCGGATACGTGAGCTTGTTACCTCTGGAAGAAGAGTCGCTGGCTCCTATCAACCGTCGCAAAAATTGCTATTCTGCAACGCAGCAGAAATCAGGCGCGAAAGTCTCGCTTTAGTCGGGATTTTTGCGACAAAGTGCTACTCGTGCGTGATCGCTTGCTTGGATATGGGCCGCTTATTGGCGACCGCCAAGGCGAGGCCGCCCAAGATCAGAGCCACACCGACCGCGAACGACACGCCAAGCTTGTCACCGAACAAAGCCGCTGATGCGGCAATGCCGAATACGGGCTGGAGATACTGAACGCTTGCCGCCACCCGAGCCGGAACCACGCGCAGCAGATGCAGCCATAGGAACAGCCCAACCACCGTCACCGCGATGCCGAGATAGGCGGCAACCCAAACGGCTTGTGCCGTGAATTGAAAGGACGTGTGCGAGGCTTCCCAACCGGCAAGGGGCAGGATCGCGACGAACCCGGCCAAGATGTTCCACGCCGCCACGGGGACAGTGCCATACTTCTCGGAAAGCTCCGCGCTCCAGATGTAGTAGAACGCAATGGCCACCGCCGAAACGAGCATCCATGCCACACCGGTCATTGTGGTTGTGGACGCATCATCTGCACCCGAACCACTTCCGACGGCTACCAGCGCAATACCAGCAAAGGCGGCGAAAACGCCGACCCATTGCCGGCCTGTCACGGCTTGGCGTAGCCGGATAGCCGCGAAGATCACAATGAAAACGGGGATGGTCGCGGAAATGATCGTCCCGGCCGATGCCGATGTTCCTTGGACGCCGAACGACTGCGCTACGTTACCCAATGTGATGCCCATAACACCTAGTGCAATCACCCTGGGGATTGCCGGCCACGGCAGTCGAAGGCGACGACAGGCAAAGATGAACAGAAACGGCACGGCGACACCGAACCGCAATGCGGTCAGCATCAACGGGGGGAGGTCTTGAAGGCCGAGTTTCGTCGCCGGGATCGAGAGGCCCCACATGATGGCGAGCAACAGCATCGCGCCACCCCTCTGTGGAGACAGAGTCCGGGCAGGCTCAACGACAGGTGAGAGAGCTATAGCGTCAGTGGCGTTCTGCGACATGGGCGTCTGGTTTGGAGCGTTGGCAAGTGTGTGCGTTTATGTCATGCTTAGCGGCATCCAAGTATTGCCGACAAACGATTTGTTCTCACATGATGCTTGAGCATGGATCACGCATAACAACCCTATGATCGACCAACTTCCACCGCTGCAAACCCTGCGCGCCTTTGAGGCGACCGGGCGAAGGTTGAGCATGACGCTAGCGGCGGAAGAACTGCATCTGACTCACGGTGCGGTAAGCCGCCAGATCAAGGCGCTTGAGGACCATCTGGGCGTCCAGCTTTTCCGCCGCATGACCCGCAGGATCGAATTGACCGACGCGGGAGCTTCGTTCTTCAGCGCGGTCACCCGCCTGCTTTCCGAACTTGCGCGCGAGGCGGAAATCGTTCGTCATAAGGATGAGGATGCGCGCCTTGTCGTCAGCTCAGGTGTTTCCTTCGCGAGCAAATGGCTGACGCCCCGCCTGCATAGGCTGATGGCACGATACCCGGATTTCGACATTCAACTTGAAGTCACCGACAACGAAGTGGACTTCACCAAAGGCCAGGTCGATGTTGCGATGCGCTATGGAGATGGTTCCTATCCTTACGCAACGGCCGAGCGGATCATGAATGAGACCGTTTCTCCCATGTGCAGCCCCGACTATCGCGATCGCATGGGTGGCCTGGGGTCGCCGGGGGAACTGGTCGGATGCCGGCTGGTGCATGAGATCGGTTTGAAGGCCACATGGGAACGATGGTTCGCGATGATGGGCCTGCCGGCGTCAAAGACGCGGGGACCGGGTTACAGCCACGGAAGCATGTCCATTGAGGCAGCCATTCGTGGGGAGGGCGTGGCGCTCGGACGTAGCGTCCTTGTCGCGGAAGATTTGGCCGCAGGTCGTCTTGTGGCGCTCTTTCCCGCAGCCCGTATGGAGGTCGAATATGGATACGATCTTGTTTTCCGAATAGGGAATCAAGATCATCCTAAAGTGCGAGCTTTCAGGGATTGGATGGCCGACGAGGTGCGGGACTTCACGGCCACGAACTGATGTTTCTACTGCCAGACAGGATCGCTCTTTACGCAAACAGCCAATCAGTCGCAGAATTCCTGATTTTCGCTGCGATATAGGTGGGCCTGAAACTCCAACGAAATTTCTGTCGCAAAACTCGCTCGCAAAAGTTCGGGTTTCGCGACGGACATTTGCGACATCTCAGGCAGCGGATTGGGCTGTCATGTCGAGCGAGGCGCGGCTGGCATCGCCAGCCGCATCAGCGCCGAGACGAAGACGAACGCCCCGCCGATGATGCAGAAGATTTGCCGCCAGATTTCGGACGGCACGGACTCCTTGGTGATGCCGTGGACGAGCGCGTAACCGGCGACGGCGGCGGGCGCGGCGAAGACGAGCGCCACGATCAGGCGCAGGATCGGGGAGCGCAGCGTGTCGAACAGCAGCGCGAGAACGCCGAAAGCGGCGACGGCGGCGACGAAGCCGACGAGGCCCGCCCCGATGAAGCCCGCGCCGGTATGATAGGCGAACTGCGCGGCGGTGATGCCGAGCATGAAGGGTAAGGCATAGACGGCAAGCGTATAGGCCAGGACGCAAAGCCCGGCGATTAGCACAGCGCTTATCAGCATGACGGCAACCATGGTTGTCCTCATTCACGGTGATTGCGACCGTGGCGACGGTCGAGTTGATAGGGCCGCGCGACTGCGCGGCCCGCGATTTTTTCGGACGCGAGGAAAGCCGGGGACGCTGGCGCGTCCCCGGCCTGCCTTCCTCATTCCGCTGCGATGGCGAAATGGTCATCATGGGCTTCCTGCGAGGATGCGGGCTCGACGATATCGAGGGCGAAGGTGTCGGCCTGCTGGTCGAGCCATGCGGGGCGCTCGGTGCGCAGCACGGGCGGAAGCCAGCCGGTTCCGGCCAGAAGCTGTTCGGCGGCTTCGGCCATCTCCACCTTCTTCTTGCCCGCGATCTGCTCCGCTGCCTCATCGCCAAGGGCATCGCGCACGGCGGCGAGAATGTGGGCCTTGGTGACGCGCCCGAAATAGCTCCGCACGGTCGCGGTCCAGTGCGCCGTCATGTCGAGCGTCACCGCCGTCGCCAGCTTGTCCGCCGTCTCATGGGCGCGGCGCTTGCTGCTCTCCCAAGGCAGCTTCACCGCATTGACGGTCAGCGAGGCGCAATGCGCGAGCAAGGCCATCAGGCTCGCATGGTCCAGACCGGCCACGAAGCCCCAGAGGTCCGCCACATCGCGCGGCATGTCCGCCGCCCATCCGGCATGGCGATCCGCCAGCATCTTCGCCGCCGCCGTGTCCTCGATGCCGTCCGCGTGGGCGGCGAGGTAGTTGCTGGTCGGGCTGATTTCGAGGCAATGGGCCGTGCTGCCGCCCCGATAGTAGGTCTGCGCGGCGAGCGTATGGACCACCGCGATCAACGCCATGTCCGGCTGCTCGCCAAGGGCGAGGCGCAGGCCAAGGGTGCGATACGCGGTCAGGTCGCGAATGAGCGCGTCCGACAGCGGCTTGCCAGCATCCCCGGCTTCTTCTTCCGGCTCGGGTTCGGGAAGGTCGTCGCTTTCGCCGTCCTCGCCGTCGCTGTCGAGGATTTCGCCGTCACCGTTGACACGCACCCCATCGATGATGGTTTCGCCGCCCTCGGATTCCTCCGGTTCCGGCTCCGGGGCCTCGTCCTCGGCGCGGATAAAACCACGCTCGATCCGCACGTCCCCGTCATGGGCGACGACGACGAACACGCCGCCGCGCGCGATGTCGTCGGGATCGAAGGCGTGGCGCTTGGCGTCGATCCGCTCGATCTCGGCTTCAAGCTCGGCAAGGCGCGTATCCACCTCGGCCGGGAGGTCGATATCCGCGTCCTCCCATTCCGCGTTCAGATGCTCAAGCTCGTCCTGCGCCGCGTCGTAGGCAATCGCGTCGGCCTCGGAAAGCTCCACCGGATGGCGATAGGCGCGGCGCAGCCCGTGAGAGTGGGGGAAGTCGAGATAGGCGGCGCTCCATTTCCAGCCTTCGGCCCGCTGCACCTCGGCGGCGATCCCTTCCAGCTTCTCCACGGCAAGCCGGTCCAGCAAGGCCGGGTCTTCAAAGAAACCGCCGCGATCCTCGGTGAACAGGTCGCGGATGATGTTGCCGCCCGCCTCGGTATAGGCTTGCGCGCCGATAAAGACCGCGCAGCGATCCGTCGCCGCGACGTTCATCTTGGTCAGGTCGCGCCGAATGATCGACGGATCGCGGTTATAGGACAGGTTCTCATAGACGTGTTCCTGCCGCGCGTGATCGTCGGTGATGGCGAAGGCCATCAACTGATCCAAGGTCAGGTCGCCGTTACGATAGACCTGCAACAGCTTCGGGCTGACAGCGCCGAGACGCATCCGCTGCTTGACGACATGGGCGGTCACGCCGAACCGGGCGGCGATTTCCTCCGCGCCCCATCCCCGATCCTCCGAAAGCTCGCGGAAGCGCTCGAACTGGTCGGCGGGGTGCAGGTCCTCGCGCGTCACATTCTCGTCAAGGCTGATTTCGGCGGCATCGTTCGCCGTGTCGATGACGCAGCGGATGGGTTCGGTCTTCTTGATCTCCTTGCGCTTGACGCGCAGCATCTGCGCCAGCCTGCGGCCTTCCCCGATGCTGACGAGATAGAAGCCGGTTGCCGCACCGTCCGCGTCGGTTTCCGGCTCCACCACCAGATTTTGCAGGATGCCCTTGGCGGCGATGCTCGCCGCCTTCGCCTCGATAGACGCCTCGCTGTGCGGGGTCTTTCGGGCATTCTTCGGGTGCTTCTTGAGCTTGTTGAGCGGGATGAAAACCGTCGTGCCGTGTTCAACGGTCGGGACGGTGTTGGCGGTCGTGGTCATGGTCTTTCTCCTATGGGCTTGGGTTGAAGCGCAGCGCTGCGCTGCAACCCTGCCCGTCGGCGAGACCGGGGGGTGCAAGGCGCAAGGGCGACCGGGACGGAGGGGGATCACCCGGCCTGCACAAGCGGATCGAAGCCATGGCGAGAGTGGGAAACACGCATACGCGCGGAAGGCTGGGGAGACCGTCCCGGTCGAGCATGAGCGATCCCTTGCGCCGCGCCAGGGGGCAGAGCCCCCAAGCAATCGGCCCGGCCGAAGCGGAGCGGCGGCCGGGCGCAAGGATCAGATCAGGATATGGAGCCCTAGACGGCTTGAGCCAGTGGCATCCTGATCGCCCCGTTCTCGCTAGGAGAGGGGGCGTTGCGGGGTTTCCCCGCAGAAGGGGTCGACCGAGACCGCGGCTTGGTCGGAGGGGAAAGCTTTCCCCTTGTCGAATCTCCCTCCTTCAACGGCTTTCCTTGAAAAATGTCAGAAATCCGCGTATATTTCTGACAGGAGAACGATGATGACTCGGCTGACCGAACAGATTCAAGCGTATGCGGCGGGATTGCCTGAAGGCTCCCCTGTGTCTGCCAAGGGCTTGCTCCACCTCGGAAATCGCGCCGCTGTGGATCAGGCTTTGTCGCGCCTGGCCGAACGCGGTCAACTCATCCGCGCGGGTCGTGGCGTCTATCTTCGCCCCGTTGCAAGTCGCTTCGGCGCGCGAGCACCTTCGGTCGAACAGGCGGTCGAGGCGCTGGCAACTCAAAAGGGTGAGATTATCGTCTCGAACGGGGCCGCCGCGGCAAACGCTCTGGGCCTGACGACACAGGTGCCGGTGCGGTCGGTCTATCTGACATCCGGGCGCAGCCGAAAGATGCACCTCGGCAAGCAGGTCGTTGAGTTGCGGCACGCGCCGCGCTGGCAATTGGCATTGGCTAATCGGCCAGCGGGAGAAGCTGTCCGGGCACTGGCCTGGCTCGGCCCGGAGAAGGCTGAATCCGCGCTCAAGACGTTGAAGCGAAAGCTGCCGGCCGTTGCGTTCGGCGAGTTGGTTGCAGCCGCGCCGCAGTTTCCGACATGGCTCGCGAAGAGCGTCGGAAAGGCCGCCTATGGTTGATGCCTTTCTCCAGCTTTCCAAGCAGGATCGGCGCGACGCGCTCGGCGTCGCGGCCGATCGCTCCGGCCGCCCCACACATCTTCTTGAAAAGGATGTTTGGGTCGTTTGGGCGCTGGCGACCCTCTATGCAGCGCCGCTGGGCGAGCATCTCGTATTCAAGGGCGGCACGTCGCTGTCCAAAGCCTATCATGTCATCCGCCGGTTTTCAGAGGATGTCGATCTGACCTACGACATTCGGGCAATCGCGCCTGATCTGGTGGGCGAAAATGGCGAAGCCCTACCAATGACGCGCAGCCAGGAAAAACGCTGGTCCAGCGAGGTTCGTCGGCGGTTGCCCGAATGGGTTGCCAATACCGTCCAGCCCGTGATTGCGAACGCCATGGCCACCGAAGGTTTGGCGGGGACGATCCACGTCGAGGCCGACAGGCTCTTTATCGACTACGAGCCTACCGCAACCGGCTCTGGCTATGTCGCGCCAAGCGTCATGCTGGAGTTCGGCGCTCGCTCGACGGGAGAGCCTGCCAGCCTGCGTGATGTCGGCTGCGATGCGGCCGGTTTGGTCGACGGGTTGATGTTCCCAACAGCGCGTCCGCGCGTGATGCACGCCGAGCGAACCTTTTGGGAAAAGGCGACCGCCATCCACGTCTTCTGCTTACAGGAGCGGCTGCGCGGTGATCGTTTTGCACGACACTGGCACGACGTCGCCCGGCTGGATGAAGCTGGTTTGGCGGATTCGGCTATCGCCGATCGGGAACTGGCGAGTGCCGTTGCTCGCCACAAGTCGATGTTCTTTGCAGAAAAGGCCGCCGACCGCACTCCGATTGACTACGGAGCGGCTGTCAACGGCGGCTTGCTACTCGTGCCCATCGGCGATGGCGCGAAGGCGTTGGGGGACGACTATGCCCGCATGATCGAGGACGGGCTGCTACTCGACGATGCCGAACCATTCGACAGCCTCATTGAGCGGTGCGCGCAGATTGCCGAGCGTGTGAACCAGGCAGGCAGATAGAATAATATCTGGGGGCATTGTGCGAATTTATCAAATGAATATTTTCTTCAATTTCTTAAGACTATGCTGCGTCTGCGGCAACATTATCATATTCAAGAACAACAATAACGGCGACGGGGGCGGCAATGAAGGCATTTGAATTCGATCATCGTCTTATCGAGTCTTATGCCCGCTTTTCGCGGTCATTCAGCGTTGTTCGGGCTGACGATCTAAGGTTTCAAATAGACCAACAATATGATGAAGGCCGCTTCTGGCCGGATGCCTTGCTGTCCATCAATCCTCGATTTCTTCAGGGGCCAACGGTCGAAGAACTGGTCGCCTCTGGCGATCTCGACGAAGCGACGGGGAGAATATTCCGGTTTGGACCAACGCCGCTGCGTTTTCACCGCCACCAGGCTCAAGCAATCGCTAAAGCTCGGGCGGGTCAAAGCTATGTAGTTACCACTGGAACGGGATCGGGAAAGTCGCTCTGCTTTTTTGTGCCGGTGGTTGACGCGATCATTCGCGCACGCAAAGCAGGGAAGCCACGCAAAACCAGTGCGATCATCGTTTATCCGATGAACGCACTGGCCAACAGTCAGATGAACGAGATCGAAAAATTCATCTCCCAATCCGGGCTGTCGAACGAATCAAAGCCCGTGGTGCGGCGCTATACCGGGCAGGAAAGCCAAGAGGAACGGCAGCAGATCGCCGACAATCCGCCGGATATTCTGCTCACCAACTTTATGATGGCTGAACTTCTCCTGACGCGACAGGACAGTCTCGACACGAAGGTCATTGAGAACGCAAGCGGCCTAGACTTCATTGTCCTCGACGAACTCCACACCTATCGGGGTCGACAGGGCGCCGACGTGGCCGTTCTCGTCCGACGCCTTCGCAATCGCTGCACACCGGATAAGGCGCCGATCTGCATCGGCACTTCGGCTACCATGGCGAGCGAAGGGTCAGACGCTAATCGAGCCCAAGCCGTAGCAGATGTTGCGTCCCGCCTTTTCGGAGTCGCCATTGGGCCGGATTCTGTCATCGACGAATCTTTGGAACGCGCGACGGATGACCGGCTGAAGCTGGATGATGTGCGTTCGAAGCTGGCTTCCGTGCTTACATCTTCAATGCCGGATGCGCTGACCGACGAGGTGTTGAAGCAGCACCCTTTGGCGGTTTGGACCGAATTGGCGATCGGTTTGGATGATGGCCAGGAGCTGAAGCGCAAAAAACCAATTCCATTCGGGGAAGCCGTGGAACTTCTGTCACAGGATAGCGGCACGGAGGCCGAAGCCTGCCGACGCTATTTTGAGGCATTTCTGACCCGTATCAGCCTGCCGGAAGCTGATCGGGGCGGTCAGGGAGCCGGCGCATTCCTGGCGTTCAAGCTCCATCAGTTCATATCGGGCGCCGGCGAGGTATTCGTCACGCTGACTGAGAGGCCCAGAAACGTGCTCTTCGAGGGACAGCTCGAAGACCCCGACGCGCCGGGACATCGTCTCTATCCCACGCGCTTCTGCCGGGGATGTGGGCATGAGGTTCACGTCGTCACCAGAACCGACGATGCCTCGGGCGTTCTATTCGTTCCCAGAAACATCGACGACGCGCCCCTCGACGATCAGGAAACTGACACCGCCGGGTACCTGATCCCTACCGGCGACAGCGACCCCGACTACATCTTCACTGGCGAGGTCGAGACCTACCCCGAAGATTGGCGCGAAGAGCGTCAAGGGGTTGAGCGGCTGCGGGCAAACAGAAAGGGGCGAGTGCCGCAACTGTTTTCGGTCGCCCCCGATGGCCGCCCCGCGTCAACGGGCAAAGCCTTCTGGTTCATCCCCGGCAAATTCGGCTTTTGTCCCTGCTGTCTCGACCAACCGCACCCGAGCATGAGAGAACGCAGCAAGCTTGCTGGCCTGTCGGGCGAGGGGCGAAGCTCTGCCACGACGCTGCTGGTTTCGACGGCTTTGGAATGGATGAACCGCCACAATAGCGGTGTTCCCAAGGAGAAGCGAAAGCTCCTTGGCTTCACTGATAACCGGCAGGATGCCGCGCTTCAGGCAGGCCATTTCAACGACTTCCTGTTCGTCAGCCTACTACGTGGCGCGATCCTACGCGCCGTCTTGGACGCTGGTGATGATGGGATAACGGAAGACGAATTTGGTCTGAAAGTGGTCAAGGCGCTCGGCTTTACCGCGAGTAACAGGGAAGCCCGCATCCATTGGATGTTGGATGCAGAAGCTGGAGCCGTCGTTCGCGAAGACGCGCAGCGATCCCTCGCAAAAGTCCTTGCTCACAGGCTCTGGACAGATTTGCGGCGCGGATGGCGCTACACGAACCCAAGTCTGTCCGTCCTTAAGCTAATCGATGTTTCGTTCATCGGCCTCGATGAGGTCGCGGAGGATTCCGAGCGCCTCGAGGCCATCCTGCCCGCCTTGACCACGCTGAGCGTTTCGCAGCGGAAGGAAATACTGAAAACGCTTCTGGGCGCCATGCTCGACGGCCTGGCAGTAGCAACCGAGGCGCTTGATCTAACCGTCCTCGACACCGTCGCACAGAAATCCCGAAATCTCCTGCGCGCACCTTGGTCCATCGACGCGAAGGAAAACCCAAGGAGCCGTACGACCCTGTTTCTTCAGGCTCCGGGAAAGGACCGGGTGGGACTCCGGGAAGAGCAGACGATCGTTCGCGCCGGGCATAATTCCCGTATCGGCCGCCTGATAAATCGCAGGGACTTTTTCGGAACAAAGCTCGGCAAAGACGACTATCTGACGGTCCTGACTGGCCTGATGGAGCTTTTGGCCCGCGAGGGTCTGGTGTCGCGCGTTGACATAGAGGCGGATCTGCAAGGATGGCGACTGTCACCATCGACAGTTCGGATCGTCCCTGGCGAAGCCGTCCGATCTGGCTCAGCACAAGGAAATCGGTACTTCCACGATCTCTATCATCACATTGCGGCTGACCTGAAAGCCGGCGGGAGCAATTTCTGGGGACTTGAGGGCCGTGAACATACGGCACAAGTCTCCCAAAGACAGCGCGAATGGCGCGAGTGGCGCTTCAGGTACGAGAAGGAAGACCGGGAAAGCCTCGCCCAGAACGCTGCCGAACTCAATGCGTTGGGAGAGTCGGAACAGTTTCTACCGGCTCTTTTCTGCTCTCCGACCATGGAGCTTGGTGTCGACATCTCGGCGCTCAATGCCGTCTATCTGCGCAACGTGCCGCCGACGCCGGCGAACTATGCGCAACGTGCTGGTCGTGCTGGCCGTTCCGGGCAGGCAGCCGTCATCGTAACCTATTGCGCTGCTCAATCGCCGCATGACCAATATTTCTTTGAGCGGCGCAATGAGATGGTGGCCGGCGTCGTCCGTCCGCCCGCACTCGACATCACCAACGAAGAGCTTGTGCGTTCACACTTGCACGCCGTCTGGCTCGCTGAAGCGAAACTCGCCCTCTCGCCTGACATCCCTGAAATCCTTGATCTGAAGGGGACCGGCTATCCGTTGAAGCAGGAGGTTCACGACAGCATCTACCCACCCGCACTCGCTGTGGCGGCACACGCGCCGATGAAGCGAGTGCTCGATCAAATTCTTGCATCCGTGGATGGCCGAAAGCCTGTTTGGATGAGTGATCCAGACGATTTCGTGTCTGCCGTCGCTCAACGAGCGCCCGAGGACTTTGATCGTGCCTTCGACCGTTGGCGCGAACTCTACAATTCCGCTCGAACGCAATTGATGGAAGCCAATGCTCGCTCCGAGATCACGGGGCTTTCCGGCGCGGATCGTCGTCGTATCAAAGCAGCGCAGATGCAGGCGAGCGACCAGATCACCATTCTGGAACAAGGCAAAGCCTCGAACGGATCGGACTTCTATTCCTATCGCTATCTTGCGACCGAAGGCTTCTTGCCGGGCTACAATTTCCCGCGCCTGCCACTCTATGCCTTTATCCCTGGCGAGGGCAAAGCGGGTTCATTCCTCCAGCGCGCCCGTTTCCTGGCCATTTCGGAATTTGGGCCACGCAGCCTGATTTACCATGAAGGGCGTGCCTACCGCGTCATGAAGGCGAAGCTGCCGCCGGAGGTCCGGACGGGAGATGGGGCGGAACTGGCCACGAAAGACATCTTTATCTGCTCGAACTGCGGCGCCTGCCATGACGGCGAAGTTGAACGGTGCCACGCCTGCAATGCCCCGATGGCAGGCGAAGTGCCAGTGCAGCGAACGCTCCGTATCGACAACGTGGAAGCGGCCCCGGCCGAACGGATCACCGCAAACGACGAAGAGCGTGTGCGGCAGGGCTTCGACATCCAGACCGTCTTTTCCTGGCCGAAACGGGATGGTCGTGCGCAAATCACCGAGGCCAACTTTCGCTGTGAGGACATTTCGATCCTCAATCTCCAATATGCGAACAGCGCCGAGATCAGCCGCATCAACAAGGGTCTGAAACGACGCGCCAATCAAACCGTCTTCGGCTTTCACATCGATCCGCGCAACGGCTATTGGGCAAAATCAGACGGCGAAGACCCCGATGTCGATGTGCCGCCGGATGTTGTGCGGCCGGTTCGTATCGTCCCTATCGTGCGGGACCGTAAGAACGCGCTGCTTTTCCGTTTCAACGATCCTACCGCTTACGCGCCCGAGACCATTGCGACGGTCCAACATGCCCTCATGAGGGGCATCGAGATCGTCTTCCAGTTGGAGGAAGGCGAGATTCTTGGTGAGCCTCTCCCCGCACGTGACAATCGTCGCGCCGTCCTGGCCTACGAAGCCACGGAAGGCGGTGCAGGAGTCTTGAGCCGTCTGATCGAGGACTCCCATTCGCTCGGGAAAGTCGCTCGGGAAGCATTGATCCTAATGCACTTTGATAGGGTCGATGAGGCCATCGCCGCAGGCGATGCCACGCTGCTCATCGATCACGATAAAGAGTCGTGCGTCCGAGGCTGCTACCGATGCCTGCTTTCTTATTTCAACCAACCCGATCACGAGTTGATCAACCGCACGTACGAGGAAGCCAAACAGATGCTGGTCGATCTCGCGCGGGGCCAGGTCGTACCGGCGACGGCGGATCAGCCGGCAGAAAGTGGGGAATGGGTGGGCGCCATCAAAGAGGCGGGACTTCCTGCCCCGGATAGCTCCACCATAAAATTTTCCGATCAGGAAATGAGTTTCGCATGGCGCAGCCATTTCGTTGCCGCTTGTATCTCTCCCTTAACGGCAGCAGCACAGCAGGACGCGGAGACCAAGGGCTGGACGCTGTTCGAGTTGCCGGAAGCCGTCACTGCGGGCGTGCCCGACGCGATGCGCTCGATGTTCGGGGAATAAAGTGATGACAGTGAATTTTGCTCCGGGAGACCTGGTTCGAGCGCGTGGCCGTGAGTGGGTTGCACTTCCGTCATCGCAGAACGGCGTCCTCACGCTTCGCCCCCTTTCGGGGGGCGGCAGCGATGCAGTTGTCCTCGACCCGGCTCTCGAACTTCTGCCGGTCGAGCCGGCCCGTTTCGATCTTCCCGCTGATGCGGCCACGACCGTTCAGGCTAAGGCGGCATTGTTGGCGGATGCGATGCGCCTGACGCTTCGCCGTGGCGCAGGCCCTTTCAGGTCGGCTGCCCAACTCGCCTTTGAGCCGCGGACCTATCAACTTGTACCCCTGTTGATGGCGCTTCGCATGGCGACGCCACGCCTGCTGATTGCAGATGATGTCGGCATCGGCAAAACGATCGAAGCTGGGCTCATTCTACGCGAGCTGATGGACCGAGGCGAGGTGGATGCGTTCTCGATACTGTGCCCACCGCACCTCGTTGAACAATGGCTTGGAGAACTGAAGGCTCGCTTCGGCATCAATGCCGTTCCGGTCACGTCCAGCACCGCAAGCCGGCTAGAACGCGGGCTGCCGCTCGCCCAGACCCTGTTCGAGGCTTATCCATTCACGGTCGTCAGCCTCGACTACATCAAGGCAGAAAAACGCCGCGAAGGCTTCGCGCGCGCCTGCCCGGATTTCGTCATCGTCGATGAGGCCCACGCGTGCGTCGGAACGCACAAGGGTCGGCAGCAGCGCTTCGATCTCTTGCAGGGTCTGGCGCGGAATCCGGATCGCCGGATGATCCTTCTGACCGCGACGCCGCACTCCGGGGATGAGGAAGCTTTCGCTCGTCTCCTTTCCCTGATCGATCCGTTATTCGCCACGATGGATTTCGAGGACACGCGGTATCGCGAGCGCCTTGCGCGGCATTTCGTGCAACGGCGCAGGATCGATCTTGTCACCGGCGATTGGGATGAGGTTCGCGCCTTCCCGAAGCACGAAACCACCGAGTTCGCTTATCACCTGTCCGGTGCCCATCGCGACTTTCAGGAAGCCGTCCTCGATTACTGCTTCGGCGTCGTCTCCCAGGCAGGATCGGGGCAACGGGAGCAGCGCCTCGCCTTCTGGGGCACGCTGGCCCTGATGCGTTGCGTCGGCTCTTCTCCAGCGGCTGCTTTGAGCGCGTTGCGGAACCGCATGTCGAGCGAAAGCGATCGCCTCGAACCTCAAATCTATGACGACGACGGAGATGACGAGGACGCAGTCGATCTCGAACCTGGCACGGCCTTCGAAGTCGATCCGGCGCTTCTCGCGCTGGTGAGGCACGCCGAGGAATTGGTCGGCAAGCCCGACCCGAAGTTGGCCGCGTTGATCGAGACGCTGACGCCGCTCATCAAGAAGGGGGCCAACCCCGTTGTCTTTTGCCGTTATCTGGCGACGGCCGAGCATGTGCGCAACGGTCTGCGCAAAGCCTTTCCGAAGCTCACCATCGAAGCGGTGACGGGCGTTCTCACGCCGGACGAGCGTCGTGATCGTGTCGCCGACATGGCGTCGGCGGACGAGGAAAAGCCGGTCCAGCGTATCCTTGTCGCAACCGACTGCCTCTCCGAAGGGATCAATCTCCAGCAGCTCTTCGATACCGTCGTCCACTACGACCTGTCATGGAACCCGACCCGGCATCAGCAGCGCGAAGGGCGCGTCGATCGTTTCGGGCAGCCGGCGGACCTTGTCCGGTCGATCATGATGTTCTCGCCGGATAGCGCCATCGACGGCGCCGTGCTTGAGGTCATCCTTCGCAAAGCCGAGGAAATCCGCAAGGCGACGGGCGTGACCGTGCCGCTCCCCGAGGAGCGCGGGCCGGTGACGGACGCATTGATGGCATCGATGATGCTGCGCCGTCGTGGAAGCTCTCAGCTCACGCTCGATCTTCGTTTCGAGGACAGCGTGAAAGCTGTGGAAGCCCGGTGGCGGGACGCTTCCGAGAATGAAAAGAAGTCGCGGGCGCGTTTCGCGCAGAACGCGATGAAGCCACAGGAAGTCGCGCCGGAATGGGAAAAAGTCCGCGTGCTGCTCGGTTCCCCGGCCGATGCGCGTCTTTTTGTCGAGCGTGCTATGTCGCGCTTCGGTGCGCAGTTGGAAACCCGCAAATCCCTGCTTCTGGCCCACGTCGATGTCCTTGATACCGGCCTGCGCGAGCGTCTGGCCGAGCATGATCTGAAAGGATCGGTGCGCCTGGCGGCAATGGAGCCTGCGCCATCGGGCACTGCGCTACTCACCAGAACACACCCGCTGACGGCTTCACTCGCCGAGGCGCTGGTCGAAGCCTCGCTCGACCCGGAAACCTTGTCCGGGCTGGGCATCGGTCGTGTCGGCGCGTGGCCGACCGCCGCCGTCCAGCAAGTCACCCGCCTCGCGCTCCTGCGCATCCGCTTCAAGCTGACTGTCCATGCCCGCAAGGAACGGCTGTTGCTGGCAGAGGAAGCGGCGCTCGTCGCGGTGCAGGGCGCGCGGATCGTGGCTATCGGCGAAGAAGCGCGCGAACTGCTGAACGCGCCCGCGACGGCCGATCTTGCGCCCGTCGCGCGGGACAGATTCATCGCCAAGGCCAAGGAGGAACTGCCAGGCCTGCTCGAAGGGCCCATCGCCGACTTCGTCCGATCGCGCGCACAGGAGTTGATGCAGGACCACGCCCGCCTTCGCGCCGCATCCGGGTCCGCTTCCCGCGTCACGGTGGAGGCCGTATTGCCGCCGGACGTCATCGGCCTGTTCACGCTGATGCCGGGGGAGGCATAAACCATGGCGCGCAAACCCGTCACCGATATGTCGGCATGGCCTTCCCTCACGCTGGAAGGCAACCTCATCGCCCCGGCCATGGTCGCCAGCATCGACCGCCGGCAAGCCTCCGATCAGGCGGAAGAGGATTATCGCATCCGCAAGGGGCTGACGATCCGCGAGGAGATTTCGACTTCCTTCCGTGTCGGCCAATCCCATTTCGATGCCTTCGCAAAGCTGCAAAATCCATCGGTTGAGTCAACTCGACGCTATGTGCGGGCCTTCCTCGCGGAAACCTTCGGCTTCGACGATCTCGTTTCGACCGATGCTACGATCTCCTTCCTGGCCGGCGGACGTGTCCCGGTTGTCGTCGTGCCGCCATCCGAGGAGAAGCTCGATCGCCGCAGCCCGACACTTTCGACCGACCGTTCGCGATCTCCAGCCTTCGCGCTTCAGGACTACCTCAACGACCATGACGACGCGCTTTGGGGGCTGGTGACGAACGGGACCGTCCTGCGTCTCATGCGCGACAACGCCTCGCTCACGCGGCCGGCCTATATCGAAGCCGATCTCGCCCAGATATTCACCAACGAGGATGCCGCCTCCTTCGCGGTCCTCTGGTCGCTGATTCACCGCACACGGTTCGGCGCTGCTGGCGCGCCAGCCACGGATTGCGCGCTGGAACGCTGGCGCGAGGCCGGTTCCCGCGAGGGTGAGGCCGCGCGTGACCGGCTAGCGGCGCAGGTGGAAATCGCGCTCCGGGTACTCGGCTCGGGCTTCCTTGAAGCCAATCCCGATCTCGCCACGCGCCTGAAGTCGGGCGAAATCGACCTGACCGAGTGGTTCAACGAGCTTTTGCGTCTCGTCTATCGCCTCATCTTCCTGATGGTGGCGGAAGACCGGAACCTGCTCCATCCCGAAACAGCGACACAGGACGACCGCAGGCTCTACCGCGAAGGCTACAGCCTCGCGGCGCTACGCGCCTCATGCGTCCGGGCGGCTACATGGGACAAGCACCACGACCGCTATGAGGGCGTCAAAATCGTCTTCCGCGCGCTGGCGCACGGACAGGATGCGCTTGGCCTGCCGGCGCTCGGCGGGCTTTTCAACGACGACAAGCTACCGCATCTCGAAACGGCGCGTCTGCGCAATCGCGCCTTCATGGAGGCGCTCTATCGCCTCTCCTGGCTCTCCGACAAAGCCGGCATGACGCCGGTGAACTGGCGAGCGATGGAGACCGAGGAGCTTGGCTCGGTCTATGAAGCCCTACTCGAACTCCAGCCGCAGCTTGGCGATGACGGCAAGACCTTGCACTTCGCCTCGGAGGCGGCAGAGCAGAAGGGCAACCAGCGCAAGATCACTGGCTCTTATTATACACCCGACAGCTTGGTACAGGCGCTTCTCGATACCGCCCTCGATCCGGTGCTCGACAAGACAGAGGCGGAGGCCTCCGATCCGGCTGCGGCGCTGCTGAGGCTTTCAGTTATCGATCCTGCCTGTGGCTCGGGCCATTTCCTGCTGGCTGCGGCACGCCGCATCGCTACACGTCTCGCTCGTATACGTGCCGATGGCACGCCTTCACTCGTAGATTTTCGCCATGCTTTGCGTGATGTCGCACGATCGTGCCTGCATGGGGTGGATCGTAACCCGATGGCAGTCGAACTGTCCAAGGTCGCGCTTTGGATCGAAACCGTTGATCCCGGTCGTCCTCTTGGCTTCTTCGACGCGCAAATCCGTTGCGGCGATGCACTGTTGGGTGTTTTCGATCTCAAGGTGCTGGAGGATGGTATCCCCGATGCTGCCTACAAGCCTTTGACGGGCGACGACAAGGACAGTGCGAAATACTACGCCCGTGCCAACCGGGACGAAAAAGCTGGTCAAGGAAGTCTGGATTTCACGGGTGGTCGATCACGTTTGCCGGCTATCCGGCCGATTGCCACTGAATACACCGGCTTTCGGGCGCTAGGCGAAGACACGCTCGACGATGTCATCACCAAAGATCGTCGCTTCCGGTTGATCCGTGAAAGCGAGGCCTTCCACAAGGCGGAAATGGCTTGCGATCTTTATATCGCAGCCTTCCTTTTGCCAAAGACCGGCGGAGCCCCGACTTCGCGGGGCACACGATTGGTGCCGACCACCTCGGACGTTTGGCAGGCGCTGGATGACGGGCAGGTCTGGGGGCCGATCATTGGGCAAGCGACTGTTGCACGCCGAGTTCGCGCCTTTCATTGGTCGCTGGAATTCCCGGACGTAATGCAGCGCGGTGGGTTTGACGTTGTGCTGGGCAACCCACCTTGGGAAGTGATGCAGCTCTCTGAAAAGGAGTATTTCGCCACTAAACACCCAGATATTGCCGGTTTGGTTGGGGCTACTCGTAAACGTGCGATTGAAGCGTTGGCTCGGGAGAACCCTGCGGCGTTCTCCGAATTTCAATCCGCTATGCGAGAGTCTGAGGCTGGCAATGAATTCGCCCGTGCTTCCGGTCGTTTCGATCTTACCGCTCGCGGGAAGATAAATACCTATGCGCTGTTTGCCGAACTGTTCGCAAATCTGACGCGGGACAGAGCAGGCGTTATTGTTCCAACCGGTATTGCAACAGATTCAACGACAGCAGCGTTCTTTGCCGCTTTGGTGCAGAAACAACGATTGGCTAAGCTGGTTGATTTTGAAAACCGGGCTGGTCTATTCCCATCAATTGATAGCCGAATGAAGTTCAGTCTCCTTACAATTGGTAGGGATGAACCCGTCGCTGCATTCGCTTTCTTCCTCACCGATCCGGGTCAACTGATTGACCCCGAGCGAAATTTTACCCTTTCTCCCGAACAAATATTTGCAATCACCCCAAACACCCACACTGCGCCAGTATTTCGTTCCCAATGGGACGCTGAGCTGACTGCAAGAATGTTTCAGAAATCGTCTATTTTTATCCTTGAGGGTGAAGACGGTGACAATCCATGGGGCGTAGATTTCCATACTCGACTTTGGAATATGGGAGAAGACGCGGAATATTTCTCTTTGTTATCAGAAATTGAATCCGGCCGTTTTTCCGATGATCGCCGGCACTCCGGCTTCAATCGTGGCTTGAGCGAGCATGGTTTGCCAATTTTGCGATTTGCGAGACCTGAAGAAAACCAAGCGCCGCTATTTGAGGCCAAGACATTCCACCAATTTGACCATCGGTGGGTGACATATCCTGAGGGCAGAGAGACTAGCATTCCTTCGCCAGAGGAACTGAAGCGCGATTCTTCTTTTGAGGTCGAGCCTCGGTACTGGGTCTCATTTCGAGAGATGGAACGACGCCTCGAAACGCAGGCATGGTCAAATTCATGGCTTCTAGCTCTGCGAGAAATCACGAACGCTACAAACGAACGAACCGTAATTGCGTCCTATTTACCAAAGACCGCCGTCAGCCATACAGCAACGCTCGTTTTCCCACGGCTCGCATTCGAACGAGTGTCGTGCCTTTTGGCGAATTTAAATTCATTAGCATTGGATTTTTGCGCGCGCCAACTTATTGGCGGGACTCATTTGACGCTCAGTCTGATCCGACAGCTTCCTATCTTTGCTCCCGTTTTCTACACGCAGCAGCGCCTCACTTTTGTCAGGCAGAGGGTGTTAGAACTCACCTATACATCGCACAGCCTTGCCCCCTTTGCCCGTGATCTGGGCCATGACGGCCCACCCTTCGTCTGGAACGAAGACCGCCGTGCGCAGCTTCGTGCCGATCTCGACGCCTTTTACGCCCGCGCCTATGGCCTTGATCGAGATGAGCTTCGGTACGTCCTCGATCCTGCCGATGTGAAAGGGGCCGACTACCCGTCCGAGACCTTCCGCGTCCTGAAGGAGAAGGAAACACGTCAGTTGGGCGAATACCGCACCCGACGCCTCGTGCTTGAAGCTTGGGATCGGATGGAAGCGGATGGAACATTCGCCGGTCTTGGGCTTGGCGCGGGTCAGGTCGCAGCTGCAGCGCCAATCGCCCAAAAGCCAGTTCTTGCCACTCTCGCCAACGGTGCTTGGGCTCGGGCTACACCGCAGCCACATGACGCAGGCGCTGCCCTGACCGCAATCCTGAAGGCCATCAGCGGGCCAACACCAAAGCAAATCATTCGTTTCGCTGCGGCGCTGGTCCTGGAACCACATCTTCTGACGGCGCTGCTCCCGGCAAACCAAGCACAAGAGTGGCAGCGACTGGTCGGGAAGGAGGCGGAGCCAAGGACCGGCAATGTGGTCGGCTTCGCGGCGCGCACCAATCAAGGCTGGAGCACTTCCGTGTCCAATCACCGCGGCAACGGCCGCCTGATCGAAAACCTGTCGGCCGGGACTTGGTCGCCAGGGCCGGGCCTCGACGTGTTCGATACCGCCGGATGGCCGGACGGACGAGCGAGCTTCGCGCTGGAGGCGCTACGCTCGCTCGATCTCGATTCGACCGTTTCGTCCATGCCGGATGAGGTCCGGGACTGGATCGCCTATGCCGCAGCAGCATGAGATGTTCGCCCCTCCGAAACTCAGCCTGACCGCTCCGGCAGGTCTGAACGAGCCGCGCCTTTGGGTGCGTCGTCTGGCGCTCTGGGAAGCACCTGGTGGTCCGAAAATCCGTGAGGACATCCTACTTCGGCCTGGACTCAACATTATCTGGTCACCCGACGGTTCCGACGACGACAATAGCAGTGGCGTGCGCGCCATCGGTCACGGAGCCGGCAAATCGCTATTCTGCCGTCTGCTGCGGTACTGTCTCGGCGAACAGCGCTTCGCCGACGAGACCCAACGGGAGCGCATTGCGATCGCCTTTCCCAACGGCATCGTCGGCGCGGAGGTGATGCTCGACGGTGTATGCTGGGCGGTTGTCCGGCCATTGGGCATCCGACGTCGCCATGTCGCTATCGCGGATGGCAACCTCGATGAGATCGCCGCAGGCGATGGCGCAACGACAAGCATCGACCCGCTGATCGAAGCCATCGAACAGGCCATCGTCACGCCCTCTACCGCGAGTTTGGCTCGTCTTCAGCCTGGGCAGAAGGCGTGGCCGATTGCGCTCGCCTGGCTAACGCGCGACCAAGAATGCCGCTTCGACGATGTTCTGGATTGGCGCTCTCCCGCCTCCGGTTCCGATGCACCGATACCGGCGAGTGGGCGCGAGACCGGGCCTCGGCGCGAGGCGCTTCGCGCGTTCCTCATGGCGATCACGGAAGAGGAGCAGCAGGCCCGGCGCAACGAGGAAACGCTGCGCGGTGATCTTGCTAATGCGGAGCGCGAAATATCTCACATTGCTTGGGATCTTGGCCGCCGCCACACCCGGCTGATCGACCAACTCGGCCTCGGTGAACAGACGTTGCCGGAAATGCCCCTGCTCCTGGAAGTGTTTCGGAAGGCGACCGACGTTCGACTTACCGCCGCAGCTCAGCTTCCGAGCGGCAACACCGCTGAGTTAGCGGTCGCTCGGAAGGCATTGCAGGAGGCTAACGCGGAGCTGAACCGCGCAAACGAAGAACGTGTTCGCCTGGATGCACAGTTGCCGGCCGAGAAGCAGGTTCTCACTTTGCTTTCCAGCGAAATCCCCGGCCTTTCAGCGGCAGCGGAGAACGCCGCAAGTCAGGTATGCCCGATCTGTGAGGTGCAGATCGATAGAGTGTTGGCGGAGGGGTGCGGCCTGTCCCATAGGCTGCACAACGAGGCGGAATGCCGAGCCCGGCTTGAGACGAAGCGCCAGGAAATCGGCGAGCAGCAGAAGAAAATAGGCGATCTGGAAGCGCAATCGAAGGCTCTTCAACCCATCATCGCCTTGGCCCAGCAGAAAGTTGAGCAGGTGGAAAAACGCGCACAAGCCATCGAGGACGTCCGTGACGCGCGCACGTCCGCGTGGCAGGCTGCGACCCGTCTCAAGGAGGGCGTCGAGCGATTTGGCGAACTATCGGCCGAGCGAGACGATCTACGAAAGCGGCTGCGAGGCTTTGAGGACAATCTGGTCAAAGAGCGCGAAAGGCTCTCCGCCTTCCGTGATAAGCAGGGGCTGACCTTTGGCAAGATAACGCAGAAATTCTCCGCCATCATTCGTCGTCTGGTCAACGACAGCGCGAAGGGGGCAGTTACTCTGAAGGGCAACGGACTAGAAATCGTCGTAGATGTCGATGGGGATCGCCGCACAGCCGCTATCGAGTCCCTGAAAGTGTTGGCGTTCGATCTTGCCTGTCTGTGCCTGAGCATCGAAGGCGCAACACGCCTCCCGGCGTTCCTGGTTCACGACAGCCCCCGCGAGGCTGATCTTGGCCTCAGCATCTACGACGAGTTGTTCCGCCTGATGCGTGAGGTGGAGACAATGACCGAGGCTGCGGCCTTTCAGTATATCGTGACGACCACGACACGCCCTCCCGATGATCTCCGTTGCGATCCTTGGCTAAGGCTGACCCTGAAAGGTGCGCCAGGTTCGGAACGCCTGGTGGCGCGCGATTTGTAGGTCGCCAATGCCTGAAGCTCCCCAATCTTTCATCGTCCGGGAAGAATGTGAGAAAGCCGCCTCGCAAAACGGCTTTCGCCGTGTTCTGGGCGAAGAAGTTGGATGGCGGGCCTTTGCGTCCACGACGGCGCACGGCGCAATCTATCTGGCTGCTGAAAGCAGTCATGGGCCGTGGTTTCTCGCAACGAACCATGCCGGTGTCGTCGCGGAACTGGATTGGCCAGCCGCCGCTATGCCCGGTCCCGGCACGCGACGCTATGCCTTCAATGCGCTGGGCGAACTCTACGCGGCGCTGAATCGCGTCTATGCCTTGGCGATCAGCCTTCCCGACGCGCCCCTCCGGGAGTTCGAGCGGCGCGTAGCAGGCCTGCCTCGAACTACCGAGGTCGAGCGCTTGGTGGTGCAGCGGATCGGACAAGACATCTTTCGCGATCGTCTGATGGACTACTGGCAGGGGCGTTGCCCTCTGACTGGGATCTCCGATCCGGCCCTGCTACGCGCATCGCACATCATCCCTTGGGCCGACTGCGAAAGCGACGCCGAACGGCTCGACGTGCATAATGGCTTGCTGCTGTCAGCGTTGTGGGATGCCGCCTTCGATCGCGCGCTCGTGACCTTCGACGGCGAAGGCAAGCCTGAATTCTCCCCATCACTCAGCGAGCACGCGCGCGCCGAATTACGCTGGAGCGCCCCCGTTCCGCTGACGGACAAGCATCGCGGACGGCTTGCCCGCCATCGTGAGAGAGCACGATCACTATGGTAGCGCGGCCCATCCAGTTCAGCCACCGGGTTGATTATCGGCGATTTGCTCGTGGCCGAACTCGGTCAGCCGCGCTTCACTTGGGGTCAGATAAATCTCGTCGATCCGTCCAAAACCCGGAAGGCGTATATCGCGGGCTCAAGGCCGCCGATGCGGCCGACTACAGCCGCTTGCTCGCGCTCGCTCGTAACGCTTCCGGCGATCTCACACGCTTACCACCGGCTTGCGCGGCTTCGGGATGCCCCAGCGCCCGATTAGAACCAATTTAGATGCTTAAAGCGGTCATGCTGTCGGTGGAGCGAGTGACGTTCCACCTATTTGGAGCTACCTGTGAGATAGAAAAAATTTGAGATGGATGGCACCGGGGGCTGCTTTGAAGATTTATGCCGTTGCGATTGAGAATTTCAGAGGCATCAGTTCAACCAAGCTGGTTCTGCCCGATCACGCCGTTCTCATCGGCGACAACAACACCGGCAAGTCCTCGGTTCTCGAAGCCATAGATCTTGCGCTTGGGCCGGATCGACTGAGCCGCCGGCCTCCTGTCGATGAGCACGATTTCTACGAGGGCAAATATCTGTCCTTGGCTCCGGCTCCGGCCCAGGACGGCGCAGCGCCAGTAGAGGCGCAGCCTGCCCCGCAAATCACTGTCGAGGTCACGATCATCGGGCTATCGGAGGAACAGGAGGCTCGGTTTGGCGGCAATATCGAGTGGCTCAATATCGAGACGGGCGATTTCTTCACGGAAGCAAACCCAGCAGGCGTGGATGCCGCGAACATCAAAGCGGCGCTGCGCGTCACCTTCATTGGGGCATACGACGCCGATGAGGACGATTTCGTCGGCAATACCTATTACGTGCGCAGCCTGACGGAGGAGGAGACGCCGACGCCTTTCTCCAAGAAGGACAAGCAGCATTGCGGCTTCCTCTTCCTGCGCTCGCTGCGAACCGGTTCGCGTGCGCTCAGCCTGGAGCATGGGAGCCTTCTCGACATCATCCTGCGGCTGAAGGAAATCCGGCCGCAAATGTGGGAAGGCACAATCGGCACGCTGGCTGCGTTCGACGTCGCAAGCGACCCCGCGATCGGCATTTCGGGCGTGCTCGACAGCATCGACAAGTCGCTTAAGAAATATGTACCGCGAGAATGGGGCGTGAAGCCGCATCTCAAGGTCTCGAACCTCACACGCGAACATCTGCGCAAGGTCGTAACGGCCTTCATTGCCACCGGAGATGGCGCACATGCCGCGCCCTTCTTCCGGCAGGGCACTGGCACGATCAATATGCTGGTGCTGGCGATGCTGTCGTAGATTGCCGAGGACAAGCAGAACGTCATCTTCGCCATGGAGGAGGTCGAGACCGCGATCCCGCCATATGCCCAGAAGCGGATCGTCCACGAGCTGCGCAAGCTGGCCGCCCAATCGATCGTCACCTCGCACTCGCCGTATGTCCTTGAGGAATTCAAGCTTGACGAGACGGTGATATTGTCACGAGCGAACGATGGTGTCCTGAAACAGGCGCAGATAGAGCTTCCAGACAGCGTGAAGCATAAGCGCTATCGCCAGGAATTTCGCACGCGCTTTTGCGAGGGCCTGCTGTCCCGGCGTGTCCTCATCGCCGAGGGTGCCACCGAAGCGAGTGCATTTCCGGTCGCGGCCCGCCGGCTCTCTGAACTGAATCCCGGCGTCTATGCCTCGTTGGAAGCGCTTGGGATCTGCATCATTGATGCGGGCACCGAGTCGCAGATCGCCGATCTCGCGGGGCTTTATAAGGGTCTCGCCAAGCGGACGTTCGCATTGTGCGACAAGCAGACCGACCCCGCGAAGGCCGCTATCGAAGCCCAGGTCGAGCGCCTGTTCATGCATGAGGAAAAGGGCATCGAGGATCTGATCCTCAAGAATACGACCCAGGCCGCACTCGAGCGCTTTTCCGATGCGCTCGACTGGCCACCGCACCTGTCGCTGAAATACCCCGATCCAAAGGCCAACCTGATCCCCGCGCTGAAGGAGTATTTCGGGTGGGCGAAGGGTAACTGGGGCATCGCTGATTTCCTCGGCCAATGTTCCGAGGCTGAGATGCCGTCGTGGATTCGCGAGGCCTGCGTGGCGCTTAAAACGCTCTGCGATCCGCCGCCCACGCCGCCGCAAGGGAATGGCCAGGACGCAGCCGTCGAGCCTGTCGAATAGGGGGACGGATGCTCGATCTGACCCCCGCGCAGAAGGATGTCCTGATCGCCGACGAGCACCAGCTCGTCGTGGGCGGCCCTGGCTCCGGCAAGACCACCGTTTCCATTTTGAAGGCGGCGAAGATCGCCCGTGAGAAACTCAGGCCGGGGCAGCGCATCCTGTTCCTGAGTTTCGCGCGTGCGACGGTCTCGCGCGTCTTCGAGGCGATCGACGAAGAGCAGTCGGTCACGAAGGAGGAGAAAAAGCGGATCGAGGTCGATACCTATCACTCCTTCTTCTGGCGCATTCTCAAGGCGCACGGCTATCTGGTCGGGTTTCCGCGCCGCATGGCAATTCTGACGCCGCCGAACGAGGCGATCGCGCTTTCTGCGATCCGAAGTGCCTTCAAGGCGCCATCCAAGCTCTCGGATGAGGAGAAGGCGCAAAAGGCGGCACTGGAGATTGCCGAGCGTATGCGGTTGGCGACAGAGGAAGGCAAAATCTGCTTCGACCTGTTCGCGGAGCGCGTGGCCATTTTGCTGCATGGCTCCGCAAAGGTCCGCGACCTCGTTTCGACTATGTATCCGTTCATCATCCTCGATGAGTTTCAGGATACGAGCGCCCAGCAGTGGCGCGCGGTCGAGGCAATCGGGAAGAGCAGCACACTGATCGCTTTGGCCGACCCCGAGCAGCGCATCTTTGATTTCATCGGCGCCGACCCCGAGCGCCTCGACCACTTCAGGGACGCTTTCAAACCGTCAGAGCACGATTTGGCCGGGGACAACCATCGTAGCAAGGGGACGGACATTGCCTTGTTCGGCAACCACCTCCTTACCGGAAAATTTCGGGAAGAAGAGTACCAGGGCATCGATTACGAGGGGTTTGCCTCGAATCCTAATCAGGCTTTCGCCTCGCTTGTCGCTCAGGTTCTGAAAGCGCGTAAGCGGCTAATCGCGACGGGCCGCCGGGACTGGTCGCTTGCGATTCTGGTGCCGACGAAGCGTATGACCCGGCTGGTCTCCGACAATCTGCGCGAGCCCTTCGGCAACGTGCCTCCGATCTCGCACACGGCTGCCGTCGACATGGAAGGCCCGATCCTGGCGGCGGAGGTGATTGCCTTCCTTCTCCAGCAGCGAAGTCACGCCGGCTGCTTTGACGAATTCGTCGATGTGCTTTGCAGCTATTTCAGCGGTCGAGGGGGCCAGGCGCCGACGAAGGGCGACCTGACGGAAGCGGCGCGGTTCCGCTCGGCGCTGGCCAAATGGAATGACTGCCTTGCGAAGGGAAAGGCCGTTCCGGCGAACAGCGTCTTGCAAGCCACGTTCGCGGTCCACGAGGCTGCAACGGCTGTTGCGCTGACTGGGCAGCCCGACGGCGACTGGACTGCCATCCGAGCGGTGCTTGAGGCTGGGGGCTGCACTCGGCTCGGCGAGGTTGCGAAGGAGGCGCGCAATGTCCGCCTTCTCGAACGCGGAACGCAGCTTCGGCAAAGCCTGTCGCAGGACTGGCGCGATACCGGCGGATACAAGAACGCGCTGGCTGTCACCCGCCAAGCATTCGTGCAGGAGCATTTCGCGACAGCTCACAAGCCGGAGTCGGGTGTAATCGTGATGAACATGCACAAGGCCAAGGGAAAGCAGTTCGATGAGGTCATCATCTTCGAAGGATGGCCGAAGCGCTACAAGGGCGAGATCGTCGGCAACCCGGATCGCATTGTGGGCGGCAATGTCCGCTCGGGGGCGATGACGCAAGCTCGCCAGAATTTCCGCGTGAGTGTAACGCGCGCAAAAACCCGCACGACGATCATGTCGCCCAACGACGACGTGTGTGTGCTCCTGTTACCTGCCGAGTGAGGATGGATGAAACTTGGCATTTGCAGCGGGTGACAAGGCACGATGCCGAAAGGAGGGATTTAGAGGGCTATAGTGGAGATGCAGTTGTCACCACCGCTCGGCGCGGCGCGAGAAGAATATCTGACAAGGGGGCGTTGCGGGGTGCTCCCCGCAGAAGGGGTCGGCCGAGACCTTGGGCTCGGCCGCAGGGGAAGGCTTTCCCCTCATCCCGGACTATTTACCCTGAACGCTCCCCGAATCCCCCAAGTATGATGGGAAAGGGAGGCGCGAGTCGGTATGATGTAATTCCTGCGGGGACATTCGCCGTCTGTTCTGCGAACCGAAGCGGCGACCGTCACCAGCGATAGATGGCGAAATTTTTTTCGAGCCAAACAGCTGGAAAAACCCAATGATTTCAAAAGGAATAGCTTTTTGACGGTGGGTGCGGCGGCATATGGCCTCTGAAATATATTTTTTCGCTTTGTTTTTCAGATGGTTAGTCCATAGAGCGAACAATTGAGTGGAAGTGATTTAGGCCCACATAAACGCCGCCGATTTTACGCTATTGTCCTACCTAAGAAGTTGAAAAACAACAATAAAACTTCTACAACTTATCGTTATCTATCGCGGGGCGAGCCTCGCAGTTGACGTATGGCGGCTATCTGTAAATTGCATATACCGTCACGGCTTAGAGAGCTTGTGACGGTTTTTTTGGCATTATTTCATTGATAGTAAAAGGAAAAATTCCGTTCATAGGGGTCGATCTTGGCCTGGCGGTATATTGGTGGCTCTCTCGCATTTTTTGAACGTTTTTGGAGGGTCAAGTGCTGACAGATACCGCTATCAAAGCACTGAAACCAACGGATAAATTATACAAGATTGCGGATCGTGACGGTATGTATGTCGCCGTGCAGTCGACAGGGTCGATCGTATTTCGTTACGATTACCGTATGAACGGCGCGAGACCTTGACCCTCGACCGCTATGGGGCTGCCAGCCTATCTCTGGCGCGTGCGCGAGAGAAGCTGATCGACGCGCAGCGCGCGATTCAGGAAGGGCGGTCGGATCATGCAGGCTCAGTTCGGCAACGTGACCATGACGCAGCATCCGGCCCGTCTGCGCGTGACAAATCCCGACGACGTATTTCTGGCCCTGACGTGTCCTATCCTCCCGGCGATACTGCAGATAAGGTGCAGTTTGCCTCATTTTACCGAAGCGTTTCGAGTCGGCAACGGTGCTCTAGAGGTTGGAAAGGAAAGCGGACTGTTCATCAGCCGGAAGGCAGCTTGAATTATGGCAGGTTTGAGAAAATTTGCGACATATACCGAGGAAAATCATGCCTGATGTAATTCCGCTCGAAGAAGGCCGAAGCGCGTTCGGAGCGAACAGCGAGGCTTATAGTGATGCAAGGCCCGACTATCCGCCGCGCGTCTATGAAATTTTGCGCGACCATGGCGCAGCTTCGCAAGCTGCTGAGGTCTTCGAAATCGGTCCGGGAACAGGACAGGCGACCGCGTCATTGCTTACCTTGGGCTGCACGATAACCGCTATCGAACCGGACGCACGGCTTGCCGCCACGCTGAGTGATCGGCTGGGGCACTACAGTCCGTCCTTGACCATCGCACAATGCTCATTCGAGGACAGTTTGCTGCCTTCTGCTGGTTTCGACCTTGGGGTCGCCGCCATGGCTTTTCACTGGCTCCAGCAGGATAGCGCGCTTGCCAAGGTGTTTCGGCTTTTGCGTCCGGGCGGATGGTGGGCCATGTGGTGGAATGTTTTTGGTGATCCGGCTGACATGGACCCGTTCCAGCGTCGAACCCAAGCGCTTTTCCAGCCGCTGAGCAGAAGCCCCTCGCATGCGGTGGGCTCCGATCGGCCGTTCGCGCTCGACAAGGACGTACGGATGGGAGAGTTGCAAGCGGCGGGTTTCAGAAACGTCACATATGAGGAAATACGGTGGACTCCAACTCTTACAACCCGACAGGTCGTAGCGCTCACGGCAACGTTCTCGCCGGTCGCCCGCCTGCCTGAAGGGGAACGATCTTGGTTCCTGAGCGAAATCGGCCGCATCGCAGATGAGGAGTTCCATGGGCAAGTTCGCCGAAACTTTGTCACGGCGATTTACCTCGCCCGCAAGCCGGAAAAAACCTCGTAGAATGATCGCAAAATTGGATGAGACATCGCTGATTGCAGCGCTGTCTGTCAGGCATAGATAGCTATGCGGAACATTCGTGCCGCGCACCCGTTTGGCGCTTGCCAGATCAATGTGGCATGCGCGATCCTGAATGCGCGGCTGTAAGAAACGCTTGTCGCGTTACGCCTTCACTGCGCTCGCCTGATAAATCTCGTCGATCGTCTTCGCCAGTACTGCGTCGAATTCTTCATTACTCATTGACACGCGTAGATCTTCGGTGAGTGCGCGGGAGAAGCTCGCGATCATGCCGTGGTTATGGGAGAGCTTCTCGCAGGCGTCGCTGCGAGTGTAGCCGCCCGAGAGGGCCACGACGCGTTCCACGCGCTTGTGATTTACCAGAGGGGAGTAGAGATCCGGCACATCGGGGATCGTCAGCTTGAGCATCACCTTGCTATCGCCAGGCAGGGCATCGAGGTGTTTACCGATCTCGGCAAGGAGAAGCGCTTCGGCGCTCTTCTTGTCCGGGCTTTTGATCGAGACTTCCGGCTCGATAATCGGTATCAGGCCGTGACGGGCGATTTGTTCACTCACCTGGAACTGTTGTGCCACCACGGCGGCAATGCCTTCCTTGTTGGCGTGGCCGATGACGGAGCGCATCTTGGTGCCGTAGATGCCTTTCGCTACAGCTCGGGTGAGCAGTGCGTCGAGCTCAGGCATGGGCTTCATGAGCTGCACACCGTTGTTCTCAGTTTCCAGCCCCTTGTCGACTTTAAGGAAGGGAACAATGCCGCGTTCTTCCCACAGATAGGTCGGTACAGCCTTGCCCCTGGCCTCGCCATCCATGGTGCGTTCGAACAGGATGGCACCGATGACCTTGTCCCCTGTGAAGGCTGGGGCTGTCATGATACGAACTCGCATCTCATGCATTAGTTTGAACATCTCGGCATCACCGCTATAGGCGCTGTCCGGAATGCCATAGAGGCGAAGCGCACCGGGGGTGGATCCTCCGCTCTGGTCGAGTGCAGCAATGAAGCCTGCCTTTCCGGACATCTGAGCAGTCATCTTTTCTTTCGCCATGATAGTATCTCCCTTATTTATGGGCCGGGCCGTGGTAGCAGTGCGGATAAGTCATACGTTGCCGTCTTTCTCCCCCTGCTCCGTGCTTACCCCTTACAACATCAGGTTTGTTATAACAGCATCAGTCGTCGTTCTTCTGCAAGAAATTCATCTTTCGAACCTCGCTGAATGCGTTGATAGGGGCGTGATCGCCAGAACTAGAAGCATTGGATATTCCTGCAATCGGCTGGGAAAATTCATCCCCGCAGAACAGTGAGGAATTTAGAGCGCAAGCTATTGATGGATAATTCGTGTATTTGATGCTCATCAGTCTTATGATTGAAAAATATTAGTAGGAAAAATTCTTGTGATCGTCTGTTCACGATGTTAGATTTTATGAGTTAATACTATTTAGTATTCTCTAAATATAAGAATTTGGGGAAAATAATGGAAAATTTTTCAATGCGTTCCTGTTTTAAATTCTTGCTCTCGCGGCATAAGCGTCAACTTCCAGGTGCGATAAGCTTGTTGTTACTGACACTGTACAGCCCTGTAGCCCATGCAGAAGAAAATGTGAAACATTCATCTGCCCCACATTTCACGTATGTGGGTACTTATACCCCGAATGGTGAGGGGGTCTATCGCCTGCAGGTTGACCCGGTATCCGGCGCACTGAGCGGCAAAACGCTTGTCAGCACACTGGCAAATCCGGCGCAATTGGTATTGGATCATCAAGGCAAGACCCTCTATGTGGCCAGTGAAGTCGCAAATTATAATGGTGGTAAGCACGGTACAATCGTGGCTTATGCCGTCAATCCTGTGGATGGCGGTCTGAAGCGCCCCGGGTTTGCCGGAGGCTAATTAGGTCAAATTACGCGGCGATTGGCATGAAGTCCATCGTGGCGTAGTAACGTCGTTCGGCTTCAGCGGGCGGGATATTTCCGATTGGGCCG
>Ga0153941_1000083_pt1 | contig 52118 bp, 38 predicted proteins | sample TSNJ025MetaG_FD_104733 | JGI IMG/M metagenome (GOLD analysis project Ga0153941, IMG submission 104733) | Attine ant fungus gardens microbial communities from New Jersey, USA - TSNJ025 MetaG | ecosystem: Host-associated > Fungi > Mycelium > Unclassified | place: USA: New Jersey, Brendan T. Byrne...
CGGATATGTCCCCTAAAGGCTCCCTTCTCCCTCTGCTTAACATCACCGTAAGGAAAGGCATTAAACAAGTAATGCTAAAATCCTTTTTTTTATATTAACTCCCATCCAGCGCAACGATGATACCGGTAACCATTAGAACTCCGGATGATAGTATTTATTTATTTTCAAAATACAATTTATCAGGAAAAATTTCTTGCAATATGATTTTTACATAAAAGAAAAGTAGATGATTTTGTGCAATTGCACTATAAAAAAATATCAAAAAACAACCGTTCAGACCAAGAGTGAACGGTTGCTTAGAGGCAGCGGGCAATAGAATCACAATCCTTATAATTCTTTTTTAGAGAATATTTTCAATGATACCATCATAGAAACAGCAAAAACCGCTATACTGACCAAAGCTAACACAATATTCATTATTCCAGGAGGTATTGTAGGTAATAATGAAAAATCAATCGTGATATACGGTAATAAATTACTTAATAACATAGGTCCAAGTGATATTACAAGAATCGTAGTTATAAAGATGAATTTCGCTTTTATAACCCCATACTTAAACTCAATAGGCATATAGGTGCCGTATATAATTACGCTTATTAATAATACCATTAAAATTGAATTAGCATCAAGTAAATTAGTCTTGTTCACCAGCAGCGTTATTACAGTATGCATCACATAACAATAGGTGAATATCAAGATAAAGAAAACATATTTTGCTTTTACTATGGTATTGCGAACGTAGGGAGTCGTACATAATAGAGCAGCAGCTTTTGGATTTTTTGCTTCTAACTGCGAAACAGACTGCAGCAGAACAATTTCTCCCACTATAACCATATATAGAAAAGGGAAAAAACCTGACATATTGGGCTCAAGCCGGGCATAAATCAGCGGCATTACGCCAATTAAAATCAAAATTATCAATATATGTGTTTTAGCAATCAAAAAATCTTTTTTTATCAAATGAAATAACATCATTTATTCCCTCCTTCAATATGAGCCAACATAATATCCTCGATGGTTGTCTTTTCAATTATAATATCCGGTATACTTTTCTGTGCTTCGGCAACTTTATTGGTAACACCGGTAAATCCAAAATCAGTTGTCCGGAGACTGAGAAATAGTTTTTTGTTTTCATCATTAAGAATCCTATTGTCTCCTTTTATCAAGCGATAATTATCAAGTAAGTCGTCTTTTTCCTGCTCAAACAATATTTTCCCGTCATTAATGAGAATGAGCATATCAGCAACTTTTTCTAAATCGGATGTTATATGCGTTGAAAAAAACACACCTTTGCCACCCTGTTTCATATAATCGGTCATTATCTCCAAGAGCTGACTCCTGATCAGAGGATCAAGACCGCTTGTTGGTTCATCCATGATAAGCAAGTCCGCACTATGGGACAGGGCAAGTGTTAAAGCAAATTTCATACGCATACCCTTAGAAAGTGTTGAAATCTTTTGCCGGGGATTCAGTGAAAATCTATCCATATATTCTTTGTAATCTTTGTCGCTCCATTCTGAATAGGCAGGTGCGATCACACTTTTCATTTCTTTCATCGTTAAATCTTCATAGAAACAACTTTCGTCCAATACAACGCCAATTCGGTTTTTTATTTCCTGTTCATTGTCCTCCATGTTTTTTCCGAAAATCTTAATCATACCGGAAGTCTTTTGAACAAGCCCGAGAATTGCACGTATTGTGGTTGTCTTTCCAGCACCGTTGATACCGATAAAACCCGTAATGCAGTCTTCCGGTAAAGTAAAACTAACGTCAGTCAGTGAAAAATCCTTATAGGCTTTATGCAGCCCTGAAACTTCTAAAATATTGCCCATAGTCAGTCCTCCTCGTATAAAATATCCATCATGGTAATCAATTCTTCTTTGCTGATACTAAGTGTTTTTGCGGATTGAATCATTTCCTGCATTTTTTCTTCCACAAGGCGACGTTTAGAATCTCTGAGTAATTCAATATTTTTCACAGAAACGAAGGTACCCAGACCTGCACGGCTTACAATAAATCCTTCTGCTTCCATTTCTTCATATACTCGCCTGATTGTTAAAATACTCACCTTCAAGTCGTTGGCAAAACTACGTATTGAAGGTAGTGGGTCACCTTCAGATAATTCTCCCATAAAAACCGCATCTTTAATTTGCTCTTTTATCTGTTGATATAAGGGAACATCTGAGCTATTTGATATTATAACCTTCAACTTTAACACCGCCTTTTTCATCACTGTGATGTTGTTACAAGCACAGTATACACTATAAGACCTTTGCTGTCAACACTATAAAATAATTTTTTTTAAATATCTCATTAAGCAAAGTTAAAAAAAGCCGGAACTCAGTAAAAATTGAGTTCCGGTTGTTTTTGGCTCTGGGGTATGGTGTGATTTGGCGCATGTTCAACTACGTTGAACTTGGATAGTAGATGGCTGAACTGTTACCCAATGGCAACTATTTTTTGAATATTTATAAACATAATATTGATTTATGGATTATTATATGGTATTATTGCATTAGGTCATTTTTGACCCGGTGCTACCTTAGTGGTAGGCGGTTCACCTTTCATTGCCGGATGCTTGCATTCGAGAACTTCCGTAACCTCTGTGAGGAGGTGATTCAATGGAAAATAAATGGAAAGGTACTTAAGATGTTCAGCGATATAATCGCTGCGATTAGCAACTTAGTAGGGGTAATCAGTATTATTGTAACTTGTTATAATACATATATTACTCTGAAAAGGGATAACAAACATCAAAAAAGCAACCGCTCAGACCAAGAGTAATGGTTGCCTATTTGATAACAATCAACTAAGGTGACCGCTTGCTTAGAGGTAGCACCTTTTATAAACACATTGTATCAAAATTTGGATGATGTGTCAATATCCAACGACATATATTAAACGGGAAATTGTAACAGTTCAGAGGGTAACATAATGTTCATTATGCAAAGAGGTATTGCAATATTGTTGGTTTTACTATAAAATCATCACAAAAGCAAGGCGGTGACTTCAATGCAATTTGATTATAATTATCTGTGCCAGGGACTTGGTCATTTAACCGGATTAGAAACCAGAGTTTATAAAGATGAGGAGCTTATTGAGCATTATTCTCATTATGATTTTACCCCTGATATCGCCGGGTTGATTTTCCACGAAATACAAAGCAAAACCGGAAATGCGTATTATATTGAAACCGACGATCTGCTGCTATTTGGAATCACCCACGTAAAAAAAGACAACATAACATTGATTATAGGTCCGACTGCCCAGATACGCCCCGGGAAACAAGAGACAGTAGAGAGTCCTATAAGCGTCTGCCCATGTTACAGGAATACTTTTCAAACATGGTACCTTACCCATTTGAAAATTTCCTGGAAATCATCTGCTTTGTCAATTATGCCTTAAATGAAGAAAAATTAACAGTCTCTCATTTAATTCAAAAAAGCAATTATATAACCACTTTCCCCCAGGAGAATAGGAAAGCCGAAAGCAGTCAGGAAGTTCTCCACAATACTTATCAAATGGAAAAGCAAATGCTCTCCTATGTTACCACTGGCAATGTTGAAGCGATTCAGGCCTTTTTTACAAAGCCGCCCAGCGGAAGGGCCGGCTACCTTGCCCACAATGAGCTGCGCCAGCGAAAGAATACATTTATATGTGCAGCCACACTGTTAAGCCGCGCGGCAATTTCGGGAGGGCTGCCTCCGGAAACTGCATTTGCGCTGAGCGACATATACATTCAAAAAGCGGAATTGTTGAAAACAGGCAGGGATATTACAATCTTAAATATGGATATGCTGCTTGACTATACGAAACGGGTTGAAGCCCTCAAATGCGGTGCCGACAACTCACGCCTGGCAAAAGATATTATGAGATATATCCTTAGAAATATCCATAAAAAATTATCTGCGTCTGATATAGCAAATGCCCTAAATATGAATCGCTCTTATTTATGTGAGCGGTTTAAGCTGGAAACTGGTAATACCATTGGGGATTTTATATTATCAGCAAAAATGGATGAAGCAAAGAGAATGCTGAAGATGTCAGACCTTCCTATTGCACATATCAGCGATTATCTTTCATTTTCATCACAAAGCTATTTTCAGACCGTATTTAAAAAGTTTGAAGGCTGTACGCCGAAAGAATACCGCTCAAAGATACAGATGACCGACAGCTGAAACTGAAAACCCAGCCCCGCAAGAATGGCTGTCGGCAGGGGTAAATGTTATTATTTGGCACAACCTTACCTCTGCCGACAGCGAAACCAGTATATTATTAACTACATTCGTTCTCGTCCCACAACCATGCATTTACATCGGGTTCAGGAATGAATCCAACTTTAACTGCAAGTGATTGAGATGCTGCCCTATAAGGCCATGCAGACCAGCAGGGAATAAATGAATCGTCCAAAAGTTTTTGAATTAAAGCAAGCGCAGTAAGCGTTGCATAACCATGACCTTGAAAATCCGGGTGAGTTTCTACTCCTATTTCTGCGTACCCGCCGCCTGTCATAGGTGCAGTACAAGTGCTTACACATTCGCCATTTAAAAACAGTCTTGAAATCCATTCATCATTTTTACAAAATTCACCGTCAATACGCTCTTTTACTGTTATTATTTCAACATTTTCAGGGAGCTTGGGTTGCCTCTCTAAAGCCTGTTTGTATTTATCATGGCAAAATTGAAACATTTTACGCGGTACAATAAATCCTTTACGTGGCTTAAAAATTGATTCGAGTAAAGGCTGCCATTCATCAGAGGGCGAAAAAACAACCAGCTGCTTCTCTTCCTGTGCGGATAAAATACGGTTGAAAAGTATATCTTCCAACACTTCTTTTTCAATCAATTTTCCTGCTGTAAAATGAAAACCGATTGGCATTTGTAAGACAGCCCATGTGGGATTCGCTTCACAATCAACATATATAGAACCTTCGTAATTACCATCCAAAACACTCTGGAAAATCGGTTTATTATTTTTATACTCGGAAAAAAGGTCATTTATCTTATTCCATTCCGGTGCATCAGAAATCTGTGCAAAGAAATAGTATGTCGGTAACGGTTTAAAATAATCATGCGTATTTGATAAATCATATTCAAGCTGCACATCGTTTGGGTCGTTTTCATATAACACTTGGTTTATTTCTTCTGCCTCCTTACACCCTAACGAATCATAAAACGTCAGTGTATCTTCTGATGAGCCTGCACAGATATAAAACTTCTCAGCACCACACCGTCTTGCTTGATCGGCTGACATATAGAAAAGCTTTCTTCCTATTCCATTTCTTTTATACTCTTTCGAGATGAATATTTGGTCTAACAAAACGTATTTGTATTGTTTACCGAATTCATCAAGATTTACACTGCAAAAACCGATTAACCGCTCTCCGTCAAACGCGCCGATAGCAAAACCACCATGTTCAAAGGTTTCTTTTAATGCTGCTAAATGATTATCATAACCCTCCGGAAAATCCTCATCTTGCCAGTTGATTTCAATCCATTGCTTAACGCTGTCTACCTTTCGCCAAACCCTTTTGACAAATGTTGAAGGGTCTATTTCACTAATACGCTCACATTCAGATGCAAACAGTTGCCGATAGTCTATATGCATAAAAATTCCTCCCAATAAAAAATCCTTTTCACATTTGGAAAAGGATTACATTCAGACCAAAACACAATAAAGGGCATGATATGCCCGTGTCTGGTGACTATAAATATTAATCCAAATCTAACGCAAACAAGCCCTATAGTTAATTGGGCTTTACTTAATAATAAAGTTGGTAAGCTGGATTAATGAATCATTAGTACACCTCTCACTATAATTTATTACAATCAACATACATTGTGTTCTGTAAAATTACTATCGCTAATTATTATAGCATAGTCAGATCAACAAATTCAACAAAAATAATTTACAAAAGATTCACCATTTCAACAAGCATTCATTTTCAGAGCATCATGATCATACCAGGTATGATTTCAACTCACAAATCAGATATCTCTCACATTCTCTCGCATAAGCTGCCTGTTCCGGATTCTGCCTGTGATCTCCCTGGGTATAATCCGGACGGTTTACCTCCAGAAATCCATGCTCAGCTTTCGCATATTCCTTGACTTTTACAGCTACTCCCACATCAATCAGGCGTTTGGCATAAGATATCCCCTGTTGACGCAGATCATCTGTTCCGCAGAAGATAAAGATGGCAGGTGCTGTATTGGATAATTCTTCGTCGGCTGCTCCCAGCGGTGACATGTATGAGGAATCCCTCGCACCATCTATAAACAATTCTGCCATTTCACCAATAACCTCCCTGACATCGGTTACCGGGTATACCAGCATCTGACAGGCCAGTTGAACCCCTTCTGCCTTCAGCATAAGCGCTGCTCCGGCTGCCAGATGAGCACCGGCACTGTGTCCGCCCACTGCCATATAGTTAGTGTCAATTCCATATTTCTGTGAATGCTCCATAAAAAATTTAACTGTATCTGCCACTTCAATACAGGCATACGGAAGTGGATGTACATCTGCCTTTTTATAATTTATATTTACAACCATTGCCGGTATTTCATCCGCCAGAAGCTGACAGAAGGATTCTAATAACACTGCATCTCCTCCTACCCATGCGCCGCCATGCATATGAAACAAGACTGGCAGCGGCTGCCCATCAGTTAGCCCGGACGGTCTGTATAGAATAGTACTTACTGAATCATTGCCTTTTCGCGGCACCTCAAACCGTTCCCCTAAAGCAGCCTGCGCTGCCCAGGTCTTACGCTGTGCTGCCAAAGCTTCAAGCTGCACCTTCGGGTCATTATTGTTTTGTTCTGATTTTATATTCTCTGTTATCGCTGTCGTCTCTGTCATTTTACTATTCCTTTCTATTTTTAGTTCCATTTGCTATACAATTGCTTCCAAGATAGTCTTATCACCGTACTTAACAGTTTTAACACCAATCTCCTTGTTTTTATTAAAACTGAAAGACAGCAGGTATCCTTTATTCAAATGGTAACGCTCTAAGTAGTCAGCCAGCTGTGACTCTCCTTCCATATTATACTTTTCTCCATTCCAAATCTTTAACTCTATAATAAATTGCATTCCGAGATAATCCACAATCACATCGGTTCGCTTTAAGTCTCTGGTCTCTGCCTCAACATAATAATTTCCAACACCATTGATGATAGGCTTCAAATACAAAAGAAAAAACTTACGTCCATATTTTTCCACAAATTTCTTATCATTATCTCCATATACATCATGGAAGTGTGCAACAAATTTTTGCATTACCAAATCCATGTCCAGTATACCGTTTTTTATGAACTGATTTTTATCTTTTTGGGCCTCACGATAGGTTGCATTCGTCAGTTCTTCTTCTGAAAGGAAAAGATTATACAACCGAGTTTCAAAAATTCGATTTGCCACCGCTACATTGCCATTCTTATCTTTAATGTACCCAAACATCGCTCCTAGGTTGATGACTTCATTATCCGTATTGAATGTCAATTCGTCCCCTTGGAAAAGAATTGCATGAATCATATCCCTGAGTTCTTTATAGCTGTTGATTTGCTTAATAAGGCTGTCGAATAATGTTGCCGGTTCTTTCAATATTATCTTAACTGCTTCATTTACTCCTCCTACAGACCACGCAGCAGTTCCTTTCAATCTATTACACTTTTCACTTACATTCATATCAATTGTCTTGCAAATCAACGACACCAGAAACGGATATCCAGAGGTATAATCGTAAATGCTCTGAGCCAATTCAAAAACATCCATTCCTGTGTGGTAATCATTCTCATACTCTGTAAGCATTCCGGCAATTCCTTTAGCGGAGAAACTCATATCAACATCGAATGACTCTGCAATATTCCAAGGACTATTATATTTGTGTTCTCCATCTGGTCTGATCTTTCGTTTAAGATTCTTAATATCATACACTCCAGCCAGAATGACCGAATGGAAAATAGGTGTTTCCTCCCGATCAAGATAATACCCTCGCAATTGTGCAAGGAAATCAAGAAAAACTTGATTATTCGTTGCACTGTCCACCTCGTCAATGATAAGCACTACTGGCTTTTTTGCTGTATCACACAGTTCACTGAGATGGGTGAACAACTCTACCAATGCAAACGATTTATTATTTTTTGAATTACTTGACAAATCTTCCAGTACAGAGCTGCATAAATCATAGACCGGTTTTTTCTTATTTTTTATAGTTTTTATTAAATATTCAGTAAATGCTGAAGCAAAAATATGCTCATCCTCAAACTTAGCATTGCTCATCTTCTGAAAATCCAATGAAATAATCGTATAATCTTCTTTCAAAAATTCAGCCAAAATACGCAGAGTAGTCGTTTTCCCGTATTGTCTGGCTCTATTAATGATAAAGTAATCACCTTTGTCAACCATCTTTTTAATCTCTGCCAGTTTATCATCAATACAGACCATGTAATGTTTATCTGATATACAGCGCCCTGTTGTATTAAATGTTTTCATATTGGCTCACGCTCCTTTCTGGTGCTTCGGCGCTTGAGTTACCACAGTTCTCAATGCATCGAATGTTGATAACAGACAAGCATAACTCTTGAAATTCCCTTCAGTTTACACTATGATCATCATGATATGATTCTATCTTAAAGCCACCTACAATGCAAGAGTTTTAAAGACAGCTTCCCTATTCTCCAATACTACGAATTCAAAAAGATGGCATTTCGTCACCTGTGTACGAAATACCATCTTCATGTGATTATAATTTATCTGACCTTTATCCATTCCCTTTAATACTTATTCGTAATCCTCAATTTTCCACTCATCATGCCAATCCAGATATGCCATCTCCCCGTCAAAACGGAAGGGAAGCCATACATAATCGGCAATCGCGGTGTTTTGCGGCGGCATATCGGCAGATCCTTCTTCCATCGTTATCTCCCCCTCATAATCCGGATTAAAATACTGTTCCACACGTCCGGCATAATCCTCATATTTTACATGAATTACAGAGGGCAGCCACCTGTCCGCACAGGCAATATATAAATCCTTTTTTCCCTGTACTTTAAAAACAGATGAGATCTGGCTGTGACAGGAGGTATGACTTTCATCCCGGGGGTGGGGATCGCCTAACACCCGAAACGGTCCATGCCAGGTATCAGCTATGGCAACCTCGGAAGGATTCGGCATATATCCGGTGGTACCGCTGGTTACCAGGTAATGGCTCCCCTTTCTAAAAAAATGAGCGGTCGCTTCTCTTACATATGGTGGATACTTTCTCGGAAAATGGGTACTGTAATAACCTGTTACGTCAGTGTACTCTTCTGTCAGGTCAGCACAAATCGTTTCCGTATGTCCCCGTTCAAAATAATAGTAACCTTTTTCATCCGGTGCTATTGCCAGATCGAAATCTCCCGCAACCATATCAAGAGGCTTTAATTCTTCTTTCACCTTAACATATGGTCCTAAAATATGGTCTGCTGTCAGAACCGTTTGCGTTCCATTCATTATTTTAAGCCAGCAGACAAACTTTTTTGTCTTTTGATTATAAATAATATGTGGACGATCCATGAGTGCATGGGGGTGCAGTGATGACTCCGGTTCTTCCGGCTCCGGGGGAATAATGAGTCCTTTATCTTCCCAGTTGTATAAATCTGTAGAAGCATAGCACTTTACACCCCAATGCCATATTTCATTGGTACCTGTTGTTTTCTCCTTATTCTCTCCATACCAGTAGTATACGCCGTCCAGATACAGCACGGAACCGCCGTGTGCCTGAATTCTCTCTCCCTTTGTGTCCAGCCATACCTGACCGGGTCTTATTGATTGATACATTCTTATTACTCCTGTTCAGTCTGATATCTGTCCGATTTCAAAATCATTCGGACTACACGAGCCGCGCAGGCTCTTAGTTCCTTATACTGCAGTGAATCTGTATCCGTACATTTAAGTGCATCTGTAATTTCCTGAATATCCTCCTGCGTTCCGGGCATGATCAGATCATTGCCCACCTTCATACACAGGGCGGCAGAGGAACCGCCTTTCCCTGTAGTTACCCAATCTGTCATAACCATTCCCTGATATCCCCATTCCTTTTTTAAAACATTCGTACACAGGCCGTAATTATTTGCAGCATGAATGCCATTAATCAGATTATAGGAGGTCATAACAGATGCAGGCTCTGCCTCCCGTACCGCAATTTCAAACCCTTTCAGATAAATCTCCCTTAATGCACGTTCCGAAAGAATACTGTCACAATGCTGTCTGTTATCCTCCTGATTATTGCAGGCATAATGCTTAATCGTCGTACCTACCCCCTTCATCTGCTGTATACCTTTTGTAATTGCAGCTGCCATCTTCCCTGTCAGATAAGGATCCTCCGAATAATACTCAAAGTTTCTGCCGCATAATGGATTCCGGTGAATATTCATACCAGGAGCCAGCCATAAGGTCACATGAAACTCCAGCATTTCCATGGCAACTGCATTTCCAACCTCCGTTAAAAGCTCCGGATCAAAACTTTGTGCCAACAGTGTTCCTGATGGAATTCTTGTACAATACTGGTAATAATCCGTACCATCCTCATGCCGGATGCCCGCATAGCTTTCAAATAAGCTCATGGCATAAAGTTCTCCCTTTGGATTTAACTGATAAGTCTTGCAAAGTCTCAATCCGGCAGGTCCATCTGCGAAAATGATATTGGCAAGATTCCAAGGTTCACCAATAAACGCCGAAGTTGTCTCTCCTGCAGCACCCATAACAGAAACAGCGGCTGAACCAATTATATTTTTTCCGCCCAGAGAAGGTGCTCCACAGGTAACCATGGCCATCTGCTCAGGTGTCATCTGGTCCAGAATGGCTTTTATCTCGTCAGATTCTTCTGCATCATATATTTCATATGCTTTAGAATAGCCTACATCAGCCGCATCGGGCTTTCTTACTGCTGCTTCATCGATTACCAGAACAGGCAGTTTCATATCCACTGTTTTGGGAGCTGAAGATAATGATATTTCTTCCAGTGCCTCCTTCAGGGGACAGATATGCGCCACCTTCTGTACGGGAATTTCATTTAAAGCTTCCAGATAAGCCTCGCATTCCACATCCACAGACGAGGTTCCGACCATGATGCCATAGTACCCCTTTTCCAAGAGGAACATGCTCTTTGACTCACTATATGAACACAAATCTGATACAGCAAATGTAAGCTCGATTTCCTGCTTTTCACCCGGGAGCAATTCCTTTGTTTTAGCAAATGCTGCTAACCTTTTAACCTCCTTCTCCAGTACGCCCTCAGGTAAACTGACATATACCTGAACAACTTCCCGTCCCTTTCGGGAATTTCCTGTATTTGTTACATTCGCCTTCACGGTTACACAATCACCGACACAGGTTACACCAGATGTTTCTACTTTAAAATCCGTATACGATATCCCATAACCAAATGGATATCTGGGTTTTATCCCAGCCTTTTCAAAATAACGATAACCCACATATATTCCTTCATAATAGTACTCTTTCATTACATCGCCGCTGTTATGGCTGAAGGTTTCACTGTTTGGATAATCCTCATAATGTTTCGCCCAGGTATCGGCTAATTTTCCCGATGGCGTTGCCTCACCGCTTATTAATCTGCCAAAAGCCGTTCCACCCTCCATACCCGGATGGTTTATGATCATAAGTGCATCTGCTGCTGCCGTATCCATAAATGAAAGGTCCATAACTCCGCCGCAATTTATGACCACCATCAATTTAGAATAATGGGTACGTAAGAAGGCAATCGCATCCAGCTCCAACCGATTAAAAAGATAATCTCCCTCACCTCTGACACGATCTCTTCCTTCTCCTGCATTACGGCTGACAATGTAAATAGCCGTATCGGTATCTGATGCTGCCACCTCTTTTTCATCAGGGACGTTACCGCTGGGCGGAATATGCTGACACTCTATGTAAGCGGTTATCATACTTTCTTCAATACTCATTCCTTCTTCCTGGTATTTACGGGCTCTCTCCTTTATACCGTCTTGTGTATCCTTCAATACCTGCGCTTCCAATGCAGTATATTCATCCAGCCATTTTGTGGTTGTAATCCGGAATCCTGCCCTTTTTAAGCCGTCTTCAATGTTAACACTGTAACGTTCATTTACATCCCCTGAACCGATTCCCCCTATTACAGTCTTACGTGCGCCTGCCCCATAGAGAGCAATCTTCGTCCCGGGCAACAATGGAAGCATCCCATTGTTTTCAACCAGTACCATTCCATCCTCTGCCGCTTTCCTTGATAACTCACGGTTTATGCGTTCCCTCTCTGATTCTTCCGGATTCCTGGTACCCGCATACCCATCTGTCTTTACTTTTCGCATCTTAATCCTCCTGGTTTTTAAATTAACTATTCACAGCCGGCAGTATTCATTGCTTTTGCAGAGCTTCTTAAAAGCAACCCCCAACGCCTTGGGGGTTACATAATTCTTTATTTCATAAATTCGTCATAATAGCTTTGATAGATCACCTGGTTTTCCGTAACTCCATAGGAGTTCAACTGGTTCACAAAAGTAATCCAGGTTTCCTCATTCAGTTCCTCGGTACCCATGATGAATTTGGGTATCATAGAGGTCGCATAGTCATTATAGTTCGAGTATCTTGATGAGGTTGCATTCGCATCATCCGTATCAAAGGAAATAGCCGTGGGATAAGTATTCGCATTTCCCCAGGTTCTCCATAATTTTGAGGCTTCCACATTTGCCTCCGATACATATGGCAGGCTGAATTCGTTGATACTAAGCCCTGGCAGTCTGAAAGCGTCAGCACCAATTCCATCCAGTTGCAATGCTCCTTCATTAGGTACCAGTAATTCATTATATGTAAATGTCGTTCCATCATAAGTATAAGCACCGCCTACAATACCCACCTTCTGATAATAAGGATTTTCATCGGCACCCTGTTCTGTTGTCAGACCATAGGATCTCGCCATAGCGCCTTCTTCTGAAAAAAGATAATCACAAACTGTCAGCCAGCGGATTAATTTCTCCTCACCGCAGCTGGTTGAAACGACATATCCGGAAGAATTCATTGATATATAACCGTCATCAAGCATTCTGAATCCCAGACCTTTTATGACACCATTTTCTGTATCCAGCGGATCAGCCAGACCTTCTACAGTCATTTCCAAATTATACTCCGGTATTGACATGGCATCTGCCAACTGGCTGCTTAACCCCCACCAAATACCTGCGGCACCGCCATAAGTCAATGACGTATTGGGGAGATAAAACAAATCATTGGTACGGCTGGCAAAATCCTGATAAATATAGCCCTTAGCATACCAGTCCCTCATTTTAACAAGATAATTATAGAATTCCGGCTCTGTCAGACCATATTTCACAGTGCCTGTATCATCCACAAACCAGCTTCCTGCCGCCCCAAAACCGGCAAGCAGTTCACCTGATGTAAAATATCCGATGGCAGGGAGGATCAACCCCGCATAGTCAGTCATACCTGCTGCCTGAAAATACTGTACACACAGCTCCAGCATGTATTCCCAGTCCTCCACTGTGGCCGGCTCAGCATTACCGCTTGGATAGCCGGGGGAACCACCGGTCATCGTATCTATGATGTCTTTGCGATAAACCATGCCGCCCCAAAACGGTCCCTCTTCATCATCTCCGCGTCCCACATTCATGGGAATCGTAAATAAGCGTCCCTCACTCGTATATAATGCGCGTTTGTATTTGATGTTTACCTCGTCATTTAACCACGCATAAAAGTTTGGTGCGTAAGCCTCTATATAAGGCGCAAGATCTACAATAATACCATCATCATACAGTAAACTGGCATTTCCCTGGGAATAGGTGATTTCCATAACATCCGTATAACTTTCGGTGCCAATCATAATGGAAAACTGAGAGGATTCACTGCCCATAGCCGGCTGCTGAAACTCCAGCGTCACATTAAACTTTTCATTCAAATAGGAAACCACCGGATTACTTGACATATCTTCATAATATTTATAATCGTCTTTATAAAGCCATACGGTAATACTCCTGCTTTCGGACAAATCATCCGCAATCACAGGTTCTGTATCCGGGGATTCTGAAGACTTTTTTTCTGACGAATCAGAATTCCCACAACCCGCCAGCACTGACAAAATGATAGCAGCACATAAAAATAATGATAAAAATCTCTGTTTCATATTCTTCCTCCACTTTTAGATATTCTCTGTTTATAAGGATCACTTAGTTCGTCTTTTCAGCATCATTACAAGTCTTAATTACCATTGCAAATAATTGTGCACTGCCTTCGGGCATGAGTGCAGTAAGCTGGGATATGCTTTGTTCCAGCGCAAATTGTATCATGGGATTATCCGCAATGCCGGGAGCATGCTGACGGAGGATCTCCATAGCCACCGGATTATCAAGTATTTCACCCAGGGTGCTTTCCATGGAATAGCGTTCGTATTCCAGCTCCAGTTCCGTCTGATATTCATAATGGTAAGAACCGGATCCAACCAGGAATTCCTCCTTGCCGGGCAGACACACAGTAGCGGTTGTATTACATGGCACTACAATATCCACAGTCATCCTATGATCTGTACATTCCCACTTGCAGGACAACTCACCGTACACTGTTCTGACGGATGCTTCGGCACAGGTTATACCTTTTATCGGCACCGGAGCAATGCGGGATTTCTTATAACCAGGCTCCTCTATCTGCAGACCGCCAAGCTTTTGGTACATCCAGCTGCCCACGGAACCGTATGCATAATGATTGAAGGAATTCATACCTGATTCATCAAAGCTGCCGTCCTTCTTCATGGAATCCCAGCGTTCCCAGATGGTGGTTGCACCCATATCCACGCAGTACAGCCATGAGGGATAGTCATGTTTTAAAAAGACAGTGCCTGCCGTCTCATGACTGCCGTTATTACTCAGCACGTGGCATAAATAAGGCGTACCCACGAACCCTGTGGTCAGATGGTTATTATGATTTGCCAAATTCACCGTTAATGATTGGAAAATACGTTCACGGTGTTCAGGCTTTGCCAGGTCAAAATGCAATGCCAGCACACAGCCGGTCTGGGTTTCACTGACCATCCGTCCTGTTTCGGTGATATATTCCTTCCGAAAGGCCGATACAATGTCGTCATGCAGTTTGGCATAGAGCGCTGCATCCTCGGTTTTGCCCAGCACTTTAGCCGCCCTGGCTGTTAAGTCTGTCGAATAAGCGTAATATGCCGTTGCCACCAGATAAGGATCGGTTGCCCCCACACGGGAAGCGGGTTCATTATCCAGAGCCAGCCAGTCCGCATATTGATGACCTGTCTGCCACAAATGACTTTCTCCCGCTTTGGAACGGATATATTCCACCCAGTCTCTCATACTGTCATACTGATCGGCCAACAACCTGATATCACCATACGCCTGATACATCTCCCAGGGAATGATGGCAGCCGCATCACTCCAGGCCGCCGCGCCCTCAATGTTACTTAAAATATTGGGAATCACGTGGGGCACGCCGTGCTCCAATGTCTGCTCCGCTTTCAGATCACGCAACCATTTGGTGAAAAACAGCGCCGTGTTATAGTTGTATGCGGCAGTAGAAGCAAATACCTGCGCATCTCCGGTCCAGCCGAGACGTTCGTCACGCTGCGGACAGTCAGTGGGGATATCAAGGAAATTACCCCGCTGTCCCCATCGGATATTCTGCTGCAGACGATTAACAGCCTCATTAGAGCACTGAAAATGTCCGGCAGCTTCCATATCGGTATGAAGGACACAAGCCGTAAAGCAATCCTCCTCCCTTTTGTCTGAAAGCCCCTCTACCCTGATATAGCGGAAGCCATGGAAGGTAAATGCAGGCAGGAATGTCTCTTCACCCTCTCCTGCACAGATAAAAGTATCTTCAGCTCTGGCACTGCGTAGATTTTCAGTGTAGAAATTACCCTCTTTATCCAGTACCTCTGCATGCCCAAGCACTACCTTCGTCCCCTTGGGGCAATTCAGCCGTGCTTCTATGATACCAGTCAGATTTTGCCCGAAATCATATACCACCTCTCCTTTTGGCGTAATCATACGTGCCGCCGGTTTAAGCCTCTCCGTAATACGTACCGATTCGCTCTCCTGAGCAGTCAAGACAGAAATGGGATAATCAAAGGCAATCGCATTCCCCTCTATTTTCACCGGAATATTATGGTCTATTACTTCGCCATGATAAATCTCGGCATAACGACGCGGACCCGAGCCATACTGCCAGCCGGAATCGGTAACAATGGTGTCTGTATGCCCGTCCTCGTAATCAATTTCAATTTGTGCCCAGACAGCCGTACGGCTTCCATAATGGGAGACACCACCGGCAAATCCAAACTCACCGGCAAACCATCCGTTGGCTGATGTGATTACAACCTGATTCGTTTCTCCCATCATGTCCGTGATATCGTAAGTCTGGTATTGCACACGTGTATGATAACTCGTCCAACCGGGAGCCAAAAATGCATCCCCTGCCTTTCGTCCGTTCATTTCCAGTTCATACACACCCAGGGCAGACGCATACACACGGGCAGCCTTCACCTTACCTGAGAGGTCAAATTCCCGCACATATACAGGACAGGCTTCCACTTTATCTTCATACCCATGTGTAATCCAGCTCGCTTTCCTATTATCACAGCTCATAAGGCCGGTTTCAAACCAACCTTCTGCTGCCGCCGATTCTCCATGATTGTCATGCACAGCCACCGTTACATTGTAGCGTGTACGAGGCTTCAGCATAAGACCGGAATACACAGACAAAACTGATTGGCTATTCTCCACCTTTCCTGAATCCCAAACAATACCATCTGCTCCCTTTACGATAATAGAATAGCTGCATTGCACCGTATCATTACGGTCTGATTTCAGTATCCATGAAAAACGTGGTTTTGCCACATCAAGCCCTATAGGATTTTGACGATATTCCGTTTTTAACTCACTTATTTTTAACATTACTCTTATATCTCCTTCCTTTCTCCACACCTTTTAAGCTGCCCCCGAAAAATTCCATGATGAAACATATTGGAATCCTCCGGAGGCTTCAGTGTTATTTTGCATTGAAATTATCATAATACTGCTGGTAAATAGCCGTATTTGCATCCACGCCAAGTGCGTTCATCTGCTTTACAAATGCCTTCCAGGTATCTTCGTTCAAAACCTCTGTTCCCATGATGAATTTGGGGACCATGGAATTCAGATAATCACTATAGGCAGAGGAGTTTGTGGAGGCTGTATTATTATCTTCGGCATTAAAGGTTATACCCTGGGGATAATTATTATCACTTCCGTAAGTCTTCCATATATCATTAGCCGCTATTGCTTCCTCCGCACTGTTTTCAATTTCGAACTCATTGATGTTTAATCCGGGAAGTCTTGCTCCAATAAATGAATTACTGCTTCCTTCCACACTCAATTCACCCACACTTGGCTGCAGCTTTTCATTGTATTTGAATTCTGTACCATCATAAGTATAAGCACCGCCATCAATACCAGCCTTCTGATAAATTGGATTTTCATCTGCACCCTGGTCAGCAGTTAAGCCATAGACTCTTAACATACCGCCTTCCTCCGTGAAAAGATAATCACAGACAGTCAGCCACCGGATTAAATTTTCTTCGCTGCAGGCAGAAGACACAACATATCCATTCGTGTTCATTTTAGCACGGTCAGATACGATTCCCATATAACCCAATGCCTCCTTGACACCATTTTCCGTATCAAGAGGTGCTGCCATAGCATTCACTTCCATTATAAGGTTATATTCCGGCATGGACATTGCATCTCCCAGTTGTGAGGTCAGGCCATACCAGATTCCGGCTGCCCCGCCATAGGTCAGTGATGTATTTGGTACATAAAACACATCATTGGTACGGCTTGCGAAATCCTGATAAATATATCCCTTCTCATACCATTCATTCATCTTGACCAAATAATTATAATAACCCTCCTGTACAGGTCCGTATTTAACAGTTCCATCCTCCACATAGAAAGAGGGAGCGGTACCGAATCCATTTAACAGGTCACCAAAGGTTAAGTAACCGGTATAAGGTAAAATGAGTCCTGCGGAATCTGCAAATCCTGCTGCAGCAAAGTACTGTGTATACAGTTCCAGCATATATTCCATGTCGTCCACAGTTGAAGGTTCCTCGTTACCGCTTGGGAAGCTTACATATCCCCCTGTCATAGTCTCCAGGATATCCCTGCGGTAAACCATACCTCCCCATGCCAGGGTATCTTCCATATTGACTCCCATGGGAATTGTAAATAGATGACCTTCCTCATCATAAAGTGCCTTTCTTACATCTGCATTCTCTTCCTTATTTATAAAGGAATAGAAGTTCGGTGCATACGTCTCCAGATATGGTGCCAGATCCTGAATGACTCCATCTGCATATAAAGTTGTTACGCCTTCTGTTGAATAGCTGATTTCCATTACGTCCGTATAGCTTCCTGTTCCAATCATCAGGGAGAACTGATCAGACTCACTTCCCTTCGCCGGCTGCTGGAAGCTTATGGAGCAGTTGAACTTGTCATTCAGATATTGTACCGCCGGATTATCGTCATAGCTTTCATAATATATTTTATAGTCATCCTTATACAACCAGACAGTAATGTCCCTGCTTTGGGTCAAATCATCCACAGGTTTTTCCAATTCCTCCTCTGAGGTATCTGACGTACCTGTGCTTCCGGTTTCTGTGCTGCCGGTATTATTCGTTTCCTCTGAATTACCACAGCCTGCTAACATTGAAACTGCCATTGCTCCTGTTAAGAGTAAAGATAAAATTTTCTTTTTCATATTAACTCCTATCTGTGCGCTCTGCGCACTTACAAATCAGGATGTTGAAAAGACATCTTCATCGTCTTTTCAGCCTAACTCCTATCTGTGCGCTCTGCGCACGTACAAATTTTTTCGTTTTATGTGTATCGCATCTAACCCTTCACGCCACCCAACGTAACACCGGTTACAAAATATTTCTGTGCAAATGGGTAGGCACATAATACCGGCAGGGTGCCCACTACAACGACGCAGTATTTTACCAGATTGGAGGTGAAATCCGCCGCACTGTTGGCATCCGCATTGGTGAGGATGGCTGCTGTATCGTTCTGAATCAGCATCTCCCTCATGAACAGCTGCAATGGCCAGTAATCCCTTACCGCCGGCAGGTAAATGGATGCCGGATACCAGGAATTCCATTGCATGACCACGGTAAACATTACTACGACCGCTACATTTGCCTTCATCAGCGGCAGCAGTATACGGAACATGATCGTCATGGGACCGGCTCCGTCCAGCTTTGCCGATTCCTCATAGCTGTCCGATAACTGCTCAAACCCGGACTTTATCATAGTGATGTAGAAGGCATTCATAAGCCCGGGAATCATCATAACCCATCTGGAATTAATAAGACCCAGGGATCGGATGACCATGTAGGTAGGAATCAGTCCGCCGCTAAACATCATAGTGAACAGAATGAACAGCATCAGGGGAACCTTCAGTTTGTAGTCCTTCCTGCTTACCAGATATCCGGCAATCACAGTCATAAGCGTTCCCACGGCTGCATTCCAGATTACATAGAGCAGGGTATTGCCATATCCGGTCAGGATACTCTTATTCTTGAATACCAGCTCATACCCTGCTGTCGTGATTTCACCAAGGGGCTTCCACACGATACCGGAGGAGGCCATTAACAGCCTGGGGTTGCTGAGGGAGGACATTACCACATGCCAGATGGGTATGAGGCAGATGAAGGCAAAAAATATCATGAAACCATAATTGAGGATATTAAACAGGACACGTGACGGTGTTGTTTTTTCTATCATGATCGGTTCCTCCTTCTATACGATTGATGTATCAGCAAGCTTCCTGCTGAGTGTGTTGGATATGAGAAGCAGGGAGGTGCCTACAATGGAGTTAAACAGGCCTACCGCAGCTGAATATCCATACTGCATGTTCTCAATACCCATTCTCTGTACATGGGTGGAAATAACGTCTGCGGTGGAGTAGATACTGGAATTATACAACAGCAGTATCTTGTCCCCGCCCACACTCATCATCAGACCGCATTTCAGCACCAGCATGGTCACAATCGTAGGGGTAATACTGGGCAAGGTAATGTTCATACACCTTTTGAACCTTCCGGCCCCATCGATTGCCGCCGCCTCATACATTTCATGGGATACCGCAGAGATGGCAGAGATATAGATGATAGAACCATACCCCAGTCCCTGCCAGATATCCGAGAACAGGTTAATCCACCAGAAGTATTTGGGATCCTGCAGCAGGTTTACCCTCTGTATCCCAAAGATATTCACCAGAAGGTTGGTGATCACACCATTGGTGGCACAGAACTCAATTACCAGACCGCATATGACCACCATGGAAATAAAATACGGCATGTAGCTGATGGTCTGCACCGTCTTCTTGAACTTTAAAAGACGTATTTCATTCAAAAGAAGAGCAAACACTATGGTTAATGGGAATGAAATCAAAAGGGAAAGTGCATTAATAGCAAATGTATTCCTTAGAATCGTTAAAAAGTTAGGGCCTGTAAAGAAATTAATAAAATTCTTTAACCCCACAAAGTTACTTCCCAGAATCCCCCTGGAGGGCTTATAGTCCTGGAATGCAATAACCAATCCGAACATAGGCGCATAGCTAAACACAATAAAGTACAGTACAATGGGAATTGTCAGGAAATACAGTGCCTTATTCATTCTAAGGTCGTGTATCCAGGATCTCCCGCCTTTTGCTTTCACGGTCTGCTTTTCTATACTCTCTCTTTTCTCTCTCATATAGATATCCTTTCCTCTTTGCTCCCATCTGCTCACTCAGCAGGCATATAAATCAGGGAGTAATGCTATTTTATCCGGTTTTTTTTCGTTTGTCTTGCACATATGTTTCTTATTATGCAAATTTGTATGCAAATATTTCATCGAAAACACCATTTCCAAGCTCTTTCTCTGTTCCATCCGGCAAAACAATGGAAGCAGCCGTATTGGCCGGAATCTTTCCTGAAATATGATATTCTTTTTCCAGTATGAGATGCTCTCTTTCAACCTTTTCCCATCTTACCCGAATCTCTCCACGCACACTGTGGTAACATCCTTCTGCCCAATCCAGACCAGAGTCGTAAGCCGGAGCGATACGGATTTTATCATACCCGTTACCGGCATTCTGAATACCCAGGATTCTGCGGTACATAAAATCACCTACACATCCAAAAGCATAATGATTAAAGGAACAGCCATCCACTCTGCCATCTTCCTTTACCGCATCCCAGTTCTCCCACATAGTGGTAGCTCCATGTTCTATTTCATACATCCAGGAGGGGCATTTATTCTGCCGCAGAACCTTCCATGCTGTCTCGGTATATCCATAATCACAAAGTACATCCAACAGATATGCCACAGACATAAAACCGGTATCCAGGCAATCCCCGTTCTCATGAACCAATTCATTCAGGCGCTTGGCAAGCAATGGTTCTTTTTCCACGGGTACCATATGATGAACCAGCGCCAGGATATAATTTCCCTGCATATCCTGCACAATCCTTCCGTCACTGTCCACATATTCCTCATAAAAGGCTTCTCTGACCCGTCCGGCATATGACCGGTACTCCTTTGCACGGTCCTGATATCCCAGTATTTCTGAAATAGCAGCATATCGATCTGCATCCGCTGCCAAAAGGCTGGTTCCCACATAATTCATGGTAAGAAAAGCGGATTTCGGTCCGTCTGAAAATCCCTGTTCATTCTTAACACTTGGCACCAGCCAATCCCCAAAATGAAACCCTGTATTCACCAGATAATGCTGATTATCCAAGTGCCGGTCCTCAGGCTTTTCCTTACCTGCATCATTTCCCCCGGGAATATCATAGGCCGCATCCTTCATGGCTTTCATCCACTTACCCATTGCCTCGTAATTCTCTCCCAATGTGCGTAAATCACCACATAGTATATATAACTGCCATGGGAGTGTGAGGATAACATCTCCCCATCCCAGAGAACCGGCCATGGACTGCTGGACATAGTTCTTGATCTGAGGGACAGTATTTAATACATGACCGTTTGCAGTCTGCTCCGCGCGGATGCTCCTAAGCCAGTCTTCATAAAAGGCTGTCATATCCTGGTTGTAAAATGCAGTAGGACCATATACTACCACATCACCGGTCCACCCTGCCTTTTCCCTGGTAGGGCAATCCGTAGGTATGGCAATGTTATTGGAGCGCTGGGACCAGTAGATATTGTGCTGAAGCTGGTTCAGGCGCTCATCAGAGCACTTGAAACTACCGGTAACCCTGTTATCGCTGCTGATGGCAGCCGCCGTAAACTGTTCCGACCTCCAGTTCCTGCCTCCTTTCACACGTAAATAGCGGAATCCGTGATAGGTAAACCTTGGTTCAAAAATCTCTTCTCCTACCCCGCTGCAGATGTATATATCCTCCTGTGCCCTTGTTGTACCGGTGAAAGCATAAGTAAAATTACCCTTCTCATCCAGGACCTCACCATGTTCAAAGGTGATTTCCTCTCCTTCCTTCATGTCCTTCATTACCACACGGATATACCCCGCCAGATTTTGTCCGAAATCAACCAGGGTTTCCCCATTAGGCGCTGTCCATATTTTCTGCGCGGGAATCCATGTAAACACCTTTACACACGGCTCGGTCTGCGCTTCCAGAATATCCTCCGCTCCACCTTTTACCAGAATCTCTTTCCACTTCCCTGCATCATAGGTAATCAAAGAGGGATCACCGTCTTCCATACGGGCATCTGTTTTCTCTCCCAGAAATAAATCTGCAAAGCGGATAGAACCATCAAAGGAATACTGCCATGCCTGATCAGAGCAGATTTGTTCTTTTGTACCATCCGCCCACGTCACTTCCAGCTGAAAGAGCAGACCGGGCACTTCCCCATATTCGCATCCCCGTCCCAATGCAATCTTCCCTTTATACCATCCATCTGCAATGGTAACAGCCACCGCATTCTCTCCTGCCTGTACAAAGGCATCCACGTCATATACCTGATACTTAATCCGCTTATCATAGGTGGTAAAACCAGGAGCAAGCAGCGCATCGGTAATCTTTTGTCCATTTATCTTCACTTCATATATTCCGTGAGCAGTAATATAGAGTCTTGCCCTTTTCACTTCCCTTTGGATCTGAAATCCACGACGCATACGTACGGGCGGGTCATATGGCTCCAATGGTGTACTTGACAGAATACTTTCATCTGAAACATGCTCCGGATTCTCCCCACGCATCATGGCACTTATAAATTCCATCCATTTTTCCCTGGCTTTTATAAGGGGGTTTTCCGGCAATTGAGGCAGCGGATCCGGTTCGATCCAGACTGCTTTCCAGTCCTCCCTGTTCAAAAAGGCGGTTTCAAATTTTTCCGTGTCACTCTTTACCTGACGCTCCTTCTTATCCCAGACGGTTATGGAATAATGGTAAACCGCTGCGGATATAAGCGCCTTTCCCTCATAAGAAATCTCCACAGTCCGGCTGCACTCCTGCCTTTTGCTGTCCCAGACAATCTCACCATCCTCCTTTTGAATGTGTATCTGATAGGCTTTCTGGCAGATATCATTCTCATCTGCCGTAAGCTTCCAGGAGAATCTTGGCTTTTCAGTTGTTACCGACAATGGTGTTGTCATATGTTCACATGTAATATTTTGTATTGAAAACATTAGTCCTTCCTTTCTGCAGTCAGGATTGGACACAGTCTTATCCTCAGTCTAAATATAAGGAGGAAAGAATACCAAGCTCCTGCTCTCCAAGGCTAATCACCTGCTTCAAATAGGTATCTATACTGCCGTATATTTTATAGATCTCCTCAAATGCACTCTCCATATAGCTTTGCTTGACAAGCATCAGATTATATACCACTGCTGCTGTTTCATCCGATGCACCTTTCTGTTTTAGGCCTTCCTTTATTTGATCAATCCGGTCTTCCACACTGGCATTTGTAAGCAGGTAATCTTTCAGCACCGTTTCCTTCGAACATCCCAGCGCATACAAAATAAGGGCCGAAGCAAAGCCGGTACGGTCTTTACCCATTGCGCAGTGAAAAAGCAGGGCTCCTTTTTCTTTTTCATGGGTAATCAATAAGTGAAAGAATTTACGGAATGCTGCTTGTGCATGGGGATCAGTTACCATATTTCGATATGACTTTTTCATATGTAAATCCACATTGGTATCTGCCGCATCCCCTTTAGATGCTTCCACAAATATTTGCAGCATTTCCTGTTCACTTAAAGGGTTTCCCTGCCTGCTCTCTTCATGAACGGGGAGACTGATATACTCCGTCTCCGGAATAATCCGGTTTTGCGTTTGCTCACTTTCTCCCGCACCCCGGAAATCTACTATTGTCTTAAGCCCATAATCCACAAGACAGGCAATATCCGTATCTGTTAAGGCATTAAGCCGGTCACTCCGCAGAAGCTTGTGATACTTTATGACCTTTCCCTGCTTATTGACATACCCTCCAAGCTCCCTGCAATTATTTGTCCCTTCCAGCCTTAAAAAATGATTGCTTTCCATAGATACTGTTTCCTCCCTCTGCTATTACATTGTTACTCATGCATTCAATGCTGCAACCAACTGTTCCAGGGATTCCCTTTTCATACCCGGCACAAAACTTAATAGCTGGCGAAGAGGCATGTCTGCCATGGTCGCCGCCGCCATTTCATCATTCATGGCCCCCGGTTCCTGATCCTTTGCAGGTTCCTTTTCCTGCGTCTGTGACTCAGTATTTCTGGGTCCCATGACATTTTCCATAATGGCTTTTCCTTTGGGGTCTGACATGATTTCACCCATGGTTGAGTTCAGGGTGAATACTTTGGGAATACTGACTGTGGATTTCACCCTGACCGTTTCTGCCAGAACGATATCCTCTGCCGACCTGCCAACCTGTATTTCATAACTTCCGGTTTCCACATGCCAGTCATGAATTTGCGTATTCCAGTATGCAAACGCACGCTTATCCAAGGTAAAGGAAACCGTCTTTGTCTCACCGGGTTCCAGAGAAACTTTAAAAAATTCACGTAATTCCCTGACCGGACGTATTATTCTGCTGTTTACCGGCGATACATAGATCTGAACCACCTCTTTCCCAGGCACCTTTCCAGTATTGGTGACCTCCACACTGATTTTAAGCGTCTCCGTATCCTTCACTTCTTTCTGCGCTACTGTAAGGTTACTGTATGTAAAGGTAGTATAGGAAAGCCCGTATCCAAAGGGAAACAGAACCGGCATCTTTTTGGAAGAATAATAACGGTATCCCACAAAGACTCCCTCCCGATATTCGGAATGATCATTCTCCCCGCCATAAATGAGATAACACGGGGTATCCTCTGCCCGAAGGGGAAAAGTTTCCGGAAGGCGTCCGCCGGGGTTTACCATCCCAAACAGAACCCGTACTACAGCGCCGCCCACTGCCTGACCGCCAAGATAAGCTTCAATAACCCCCTTCACCCTGTCAATCCAGGGCATCTCCACCGGAGAACCGTTATGCAGCACCACAATTGTATTGGGCTGTACTTCTGCTACGGCTTCAATCAAGGCATTCTGGTTGTCCGGCATACGCATATGCTTCCTGTCGTAACCCTCAGAGTCAAAATTACTGGGAAGTCCCGCAAAAATAACGGCTGCCTTGGCTTCTTTTGCCGTATTTACCGCTTCCGCAATCATATGCTCACAGGTGACATCTGTTTTATCATCATAACCCTGTGCATAAGTGCCTTTTGTAATATTTTCTACTGCTGCAAGGGCTGACTCCACTTTGAAGCTGTTAATATGAGAACTGCCGCCTCCCTGGAATCTTGGATTATCCGCAAATTTTCCAATAAAAGCAATATTCTGATCAGCAGACAACGGTAAGATGTCATTCTCATTTTTCAGTAGAACGATACATTCCTCCTCAATATGACGCGCTGTTTCGTGGTCTTTCAAAAGATCGAAAACAGCTGACTCATCCCTGTTTTCCGTATAGCGGAATATGATATTCAGCAGGCGTTCACAGGCACGGTCCAATACTTCCTCCTCTAATACATCATCCTGCACCGCCTTTATGATTTCTGCATCGTTGACTCCTCCGGAGGAGGGCATTTCCAATTCACAGCCTGCTTCCAGCGCAGCTGCTCTGTCATTAATTGCTCCCCAGTCTGTCATAACATAGCCGTCAAATCCCCATTCCTCCCGGAGAATGTCTGTCAGTAATTCCTTACTTTCCCCCACAAAGGTTCCATTTACCTTATTATAGGAATTCATTACCGTCCAGGGTTTCTGCTGTATTACCGCTCCTTCAAAGGAAGCAAGATAAATTTCACGCAACGTACGCTCATCCAAATCAGAAGAACTGATCATACGACGGTATTCCTGGTTGTTAGCCACATAGTGTTTCGGGCTGGTTCCAACATTTTTACGCTGAACACCTTTTATCAGCGCACCACCCATTTGCGTGGAAACAAGAGGGTCCTCTGAATAATATTCAAAGTTACGCCCGCATAATGGCGAACGTTTGATATTCATAGCAGGCCCTAAAATAGTGCTGATATTCTCTGCCTGACATTCTTCTCCCAATGTTTCCCCAAGCTGCGTCAATAACTCCCTGTCAAAGCTTGCTGCCGTGGCACATCCGGCCGGAAAGCAGACTGCCTCAATACTGGAGTTCAATCCCATGTGGTCAGCCGCACCGGATTGCTTCCTCAGACCATGAGGTCCGTCGGAGACCGCCACCGATGGGATTCCAAGACGTTCCACTGCCTTCGTGCTCCAAAAATCCGCACCGGAACACATCCCGGCTTTTTCTTCCAGGGTCATCTGTGAAATCAAGCTTTTTATTTTTTCTTTTTCCATATTTACTCCAATCTGTCCGCTTTGTCCTTTAAGGCGTCTTTAGCGGACGCTCAAATCAAGGAGGTTGAAATTTGCTTTTTCAACTTCACCCTTCTTTTTGCATTGTTAATAAAAATATATTATCTGCATTTCTCCTTTTTGTCTTGCATTTTTGATTCATATTTTGTAATATTGTTATATTTCAGAAAGTAAATTTAGCATTGATGAAAGTTTGGCAACTGATTTGTACATCAAATTACCAACCGGCTTATTACCGTATCTGATGTTGCAAGAAATGTAGGACTGAGCCGCGCATATCTGGCACACAACCACATAACTGACATACCGGTCATGTAATAACAAAAAGACCATTACATTTACAAACATCATTCGTTTGTGAATGTAATGGTCTTTTTAAATCATTGTGTCCCATAGCTTTGTGAGACACAAATCGTCAAGTGTATAGAAGCCACATGGATACATACTGCCTGCATCCTAATGAGGTTATAAATTATATTCATCTAATAGCAATTTCTGGTATTCCTTATCCAGGGAAGAACGAGTCAGGTCTTCAATCCGATTGTCTACTACCAGATGATGTACCAATTTATTAATACGCTCTATGCCTTTTATTCCTTGTTCTATTCCTTGTTCTATTCCTTGTTCTATTCCTTGTTCTATTCCAATACGTATTCCTTTGTTCATAGCTTCTTCCTTCATATCCATTATAGCTTTACACATATCGATTCCTCCTACTTCATTCTTACAGGATTCCTGGTACTTCATGAAGTCCCACTGCTTTGTCAGGGCACTTATAGCTTGGTACGTTTCTGCATCCAAGTTACGGAAACGTTCCTCATTCTCTGTACAATAAGCATCAAATGCAGCCTTATCCTCACTGCGTTTCATAACTCCGATCAATTCACGGAGACCGGTCTTGAATTTTTCTTCTGAAATATCCTTTAGGTTAACCAGATTCATGTGATAGTTGCCAACGAATGGCTTGTATTTTTCGTTCTCCTGATTCCAGTTTAACATATTATGTAATTCCATACAACCTTCATATTCTCCATTTCCATGGAAAAAAGTGACCGTCACTACCGGATTTAGTTTGTCACCCTTCCGTAGCCCAGACAAGAACTCTCCCGCATCTTCCCAAAAGTTTTCCTGTTCCTTTGCCATTATCCTGTTATCCTTCTGGATGGCAGCCATCTGCCTGACATATTCCCTGGAGTCGTATTCCATACAGCGCACTGGCATCCCATGGTGGACAAGGTTTTGGTTCTCCAGGCCTATTACCACATAACCGGTACCATTCCTGTCCAGCATTAAGATATCCCTCCGTCTATATGGGACTGGCCCATGACCAGATGACTTTTGTCCATAGTATTCTTTTTCGTGCAGATCCAGATTTTCCCCTTTTATCTCCTGATTCCCATCAAACAAGACACCATTAAAGAAATCTGCAAAGACTTCCTTATTGGATAAATAATCACACATTGCATCATTACACTCGCTCATTCATATTTACTCCTTTCCTTTTCCCAACAGGAATACCTCATTTTAGATGTGCTGAAATTCACAGATGGGAACATTAACATAAGCAGTCAAAGACACCGCAGCACGCTAATAGCGAGCAAGTTCGCTTTGGGTATTTGACCCTCGAATTATCACTTTTTCAATTAAATTAGAAATATGGACGAATCATTGTCCACTGCGAAATACATGGAAATCTTAGAATTTCCAAACAATAAGAATAAAGAAAATCTTTATATGTGATAGGATATCACCAAACAAATTCGTTGTCAATAAAAAATTATTGGGACATAAATTATTTTAGTTGGTGTTACTATTCGATCCTCACAGCAACATGATGTACACCCTGAAATTTATCTATCTTATTTTTAATTCTCCTGTTTTATCTTGCATTTTTGATTTATATTCTGTAATATTGTTATATAACAGTAATAAATATGCAATGCATTAATCTTGATTTTGAGATGATTTTTAACAATCCGGAAGTGCCGGATCCATTCGTCTGAGTTGGAGGCAATTATGAAAGATATCAAAGAATATATCCGCCATTTATATACATTTACCTATATTCCGGTTTACTGCTATTCGGGAAATGATTTAACAGATTTTATTCCTGAATCTGCTGGGACTTATCTCCCTCCTCAAAAATATGTCAACAACTTTCTGCCCTGTAACAACAGCATTTCCTATTTATTAACGTCCTTTTATTGTTTTTATGGCTGTATTAAGCAAAAAGGAACTGATACCTTTTTTTTGATTGGTCCCATCAGTTCCATTCCATATACAGATTCCATTATCAACTCCATGCGGAGAGAATTTTTTATCACGGAAAAAAATCTTTCAGCTTTCTCCGGATATTTAAAAACAATACCCATTAAAACCCTGAATGATTTCATCTCTTACCTGACGTTTCTGAATTATACAATAAATGAAACAGAGGATACTCCTGAGAATGTCCATGATAATTCAGAGCCTGTTTCCTATGAAAAGCTTTTCAAGGAATATGTTAATCAGCAGTATGATGACAAAGACTATGGACTTATTAATAACTCCACGGATATTGAGCGCAGGTTCATTACCTGTATAGAAAATGGAGATCTGAAAGGATTACATAACTTTCTGAATACCAACTATGAAATCAAGCCGGGAATCGTAGCAGACAATAATTTACGCCAGATGAAGAACATGATGATTATTTCAACTGCTCTTTCCAGCCGGGCAGCTATCCGCGGCGGACTCTCCTCGGAAACTGCCTTTCATTTATCTGATGTCTATATACAACAGCTTGAATCCTTAACCAATCCTGATGCAATTAATTCACTTGCTGTTAAAATGCTGATTGATTATACAACACGGGTTGCAAACAACAGCATTCCCTTGAGCGGAGATCCTGTCATTCAGCAAGCCATCCAATTTGTACATCAGAATACCAACCGGCATATTACCGTATCTGATGTTGCCAGACATGTGGGACTCAGTCGCGCATATCTGGCACATAAATTTAAAGAGAGCCTGGGAGTGGATTTAAGTGCACTAATCCGCCGCTGTAAGCTGGAAGAATCAAAGGAATTGCTGCGCTATACCAATAAACCCATCAGTGATATCAGTGATTACCTTTGCTTCTCCAACCAGAGCCATTTTCAGAATTCCTTTAAAAAGCAATATGGAATAACACCGCAAAAATATCGTTTTGGGGAAGTGATATCCTTTATTCCTTATCCCGATATGCCACTATAACTTCGTAGATTACACAGCCTTTATACTCAAACTTTTTTCCTTCCCGAGGTGATTTTTTATTATTACAGAAGCTCAGCAGATAGCCCTGTTTCTGTCCCCGACTCTCCAGGTAACCTGTCAGCTGATCATATGCATCTTCGGCAGCCTGCTCCCCATGCCAGATTTTAAGCTCCACGATATGCTCCTCCCCACTGTAGAATACTACCACATCCATCCGTCGGCTGCCCCGTGTTTCCGGTTCCACTGCATAGTGACCAGTACCGTTGATGATTGGCTTAAGGAAGCTGAGGAACAGGAGTCTCCCCTGCCGTTCAATGAAAAGACCATCCTCATCACGATACTCTGCGTGTATGAAGGCAGCAAAACGCTCCAATACTTCTGACATGTCAAGACGGCCATTTGACACATATCGCTGCTTAGTATCCGATACGTACCTGCCGACTACTCCCCGTATCTGCGCTATAGATATATAATAATTCAGTATCTGTGTCTCAAACAGAATATTGGAAATGCTGACCTGCCCATCCTTTTCTACTAGGATTCCAAGCATAACCCCAAGACTAATATCCGGATTTCGTATTTCGAAAGAAACTTGCTCCCCGTGCAGCAAGACAGACTCAACCAGCTTGCTAAGCGATGTATTATTTACCAGATTCTTGACTATGTCGTCAAATAATGTATTATTACTTTTCAAGACATGCTTTTCTGCCTCATCCACACCATTTGCCGTCCATGACAGACACTTGTCATGGATTGTCTTGCACAAACTGCTGACAAGAAATGGATAACCGTTGGTATAATAGTGCAAATGTTCTGCAACTGTCATGATTTCCATTCCTGTATGATAGTCTGCCTCATAATCAGCGAGCATCGTGGCTATCTCCGGCATGGAGAAACTCATATCCACATCAAAAGTCTCAGCAATGTTCCAAAAGTAAAGCCTTTGGCTTAACTTTGGACTGTTGTATTTGTGCTCTTCATCCGACCTGATCTTTCGCTTCAGATTCTTAATGTCATACACGCCTGCCAGAATTACGGAATGAAAAGTTGACACATCTTCTCGGTCGATATAATAGGCTCTCAGCTGTGCAAGAAAATCAAGAAATACCTGATTATTCGTCGCACTATCAACCTCGTCAATCATAAGAACTATTGGTTTATCAGCGGTGTCGCACAGCTCACTGAGATAGTCAAATAACTGCCCAAGATTAATCAGATGCTTGGTTCCCAAGGCTTCTTGCAGGGCAGATAACGATTCTTCTGATAAACCGGCAACTATATTTCTTCTATTCCGTATAACTTTAAGGAGCCTTTCGGAAAACGATATAGCAAAAGTACACTCATCCTTAAACTGTGCGGCGCTCATCTTCTGAAAATCCAGGGAAATAACCACATAATCTTCCTTCAAATGTTTCGCTAAAATACGTAATGTAGTCGTTTTCCCGTATTGCCTTGCTCTATTGATGACAAAGTAATTTCCTTTGTCCACCATTTTCTTAATCTCTGTCAGTTTATCATCAATACATACCATATAATGCTTCCTGGGTATGCACTGTCCCGTAATATTAAATGTTTTCATATCGACGACACCCCTCTCTGATGCATTGGGTTTATAGCATCTGATTTGACATAACTTTACCACAAAACTGTATAAATATCAAACTGTTCAGATGGCTGATGGCTGCAAATAGTAACATCTTCGTAACAGTTACACATCCTCTTATTACATGCTATTATACATACATCAGATCACCTGCAAGGTATGGAAGAATCATATAACTTACGGTACTCAGAGGGGGTACAATTTTTAAATTGCCTGAAGAGCCGGTTAAAGGTAGAAATTGACGTAAAACCGGATTGCAATGCAATTTCAGTTATAGGCAGCTCAGGTTTTAACAATAGGCTTTCGGCGGCTTTCACACGTCGGTCCCACAAGTAGTTATGGAAGTTATGACCGCTGCATTGCTTGAATATCCTCGAAAAATGAAATTGTGAGAAACCTGCAATTTCAGCGGCTTGTGCAAGGGTGATATCTTCTGCATAATGGTCATTCAAATAATCAAATACTTTATTCAACTTCTTAATCAGTTCTTTTTGCTTATTTGTATGAAATGAAAACTCTGTGTCCTCCATGCTAATTTGATATTTTGCATAGGTAGTAAGAAATTCCAGCAGATAAGTGTAAACTGTAAATTCCCGCAGGTTATCTTCTGTAAAGTAAACATCGCACATCTTTATCATTAATTGAACTTCCCTATCATAAATATCTTCAAAACCTTCACGGTTTATCAGCAATGGATTGGAAAAATAGGATGATAGGTAATTAAATCCTCTGATTTGTGAAACAATACCAAGATCAAACATATAAATTAATCGAACTCCTGATTCAGGTGCATCTAAACAATGTAATTCTCCTGAGGGAATAATAAAAATATCACCTGGCAGCAGAATATATTTTTTCTGTTTGACAGTAACAGTATAAATGTTTTCAAGGGGCATAATAATTTCAATTGCAGGATGCCAGTGTATGTTATAGTTAGTGGGTTCGTTATTTGCCCAAAAACGTATAGATGAGCCAAATTGATAATTAATTGCATTATATCTATTGTCAAATTTTCTCCTGTGATCTGCCAGTCTCCGGATACTACCCACCGTATCAGATTCTGGTGTATGAGGGAATTCAGCTTCCATAAACAAGACTCCTTTCAGCTGTGTATAAGAACAAAGGAAGTGTCGATTAATAAGTTTGATAATCCAATTAATTAATCGTCAATTCCTTAGCAATATTTGCTTTCATGATAAGGGATAAAAAGGTAATATATACAATTTGCCACTTGAATAAAGACAATAACACTCACAAATTATTATTGATACATGATAACACAAAGCTGACCAAAAGACAATATGCCGAAAAGCAGGTATATGAAGATATGATCATAGCAAAGATTAAGGATTAAACAGCAAAAATCGATAAGCGAAGACAGGGGTACGGACGTATAATTAACTTCAGGTATTTGGGTCTGATATATTTACAAAAACATCAGTAGTTAAAAATTAATTTTAATAAGAATAGGAGGAAACAATCATGAAAAAGAAACTTTGTGTGCTTCTCAGCCTTGTGATGGTATTATCAATGGCAGCATGCGGCGGTAACGCTGAATCCGGAAACTCATCAGGGATATCTTCTGAATCAGAACAGTCAAAGGCAAAAGACCTTGGTTACACCTATGGTGAACATTTTTGGTCAGATGAGCCTATGACCTTCACGATGTTCTGGAGTGACCATGAAGCATATCCCATAACGGATAGCTGGGAAATATTTGACAAGATTAAGGAAATGACAAATGTAACGTTGGACATAAGCGGTTATATCGTGGCAAGAGCTGATTATAACAGCAAGACATCACTGATGATCAACGCCGGAGAAGCACCGTATATTATTCCTAAAATCTATGATGAATCAGCGTTTGTTGATGGAGGAGCAGTTGCTGCAGTATCAGACTGGACAGAGTATATGCCTAATTATACCAGATTTGTGGAAGATTATGACATGCAGTCTGACTTGGATAGTATAACAAAATCAAATGGAAAATATTACAGATTACCTGGTCTGAAAGAGGTTGCATTGCAAACTGCCACTCTTGTTGCCCGAAATGATATCTTTGAAGCAGCTGGTTATGATTTACGTGAGTTGGAGAAGAATTGGACATGGGATGACTTATATGAAGTTCTGGTCGGAGTCAAGGCTTATATGGTGGAACAGGGAATGTGTTCAGCGTCTGACTACATATGGTCTGAACGTTGGCCAGGTGATGACGGCTCAGGCGGGTTTCTTCCTAAAATAGTGGGAGCATCCTACAATGTACCGTCCGGATGGGCATTATCGGGAGCAAGCGGCATGGCTTACGATTATGGTACAGAGTCCTTTTACTTTGCCGAGACATCTGAAGATTATAAACAGTATGTATCTGCCTTAAATAAATTTGTAGACGCCAGGATATTGGATCCGGAATCTTTTACCCAGACTGACGAGCAGGCTGTCCAGAAATTTTATCGGGGAGAGACTGTAATAATTGGGGGAAGTGAAGGTGCGCATGCAGATTATATTGCGAATTTGAATTCTACTCTCGGAGAAGACAGTTATGAGCTTTATATGCTTGTTTATCCTGAAGGATTAAATGATTACAGAGCAGAAAATTCACGCCTGGAGAGTGGTGTAATGATATCACGAAAAGCACTTGATGAACTGGGAGAAGATGATTTCATTAAAATGATGCGCTTTATTGATTGGCTGTTCTATTCAGATGAAGCATCCGGCTTGGTAAAATGGGGAATTGAAGGAACTGATTATACCCAGGGCGAAACATATGAGATTGTAACTGATGAAGAGACAGGACTTGAAATCAAGCAGCTGCTGTCACATTGGTACTGCGGCGGTCTGGGAATCGGACAGACATCTGATGACCAGGAAGATATGCGTATCAAGTTTGGCTATGCAGGCGGGGTATTCATGTACGGAGGAACCGCAGCGCAGCAGTCGGATGCCTTTCCGGCAGTAGTACAGGATTATATCGCACGGAGTGTGGAGTATAGGAGCAATAAACCCTTGGAACCAACCATCAAGCCTGCAGAAGATGAAAATGAACAAATTAATTTGTGGAAGACACCTCTTTTAGATAATGTGAACAGCTGGACACTACAGTTTATCACCGGAAAGAAGAGTGTGGAAACAGACTGGGATACTTATGTAGAGAGTTGTAAAAATCTGAAATCTGTAGAATTGACAGCATTATATAATGAAATTCATAATCGGGACAAATAAGATTAGGAACTGTCGGAAAATAACTTGTACAGTAGTATAAATGGCTCTCATACAGAAGGTATGTGAGCCATTCGCTAAGGTATAATCAGATACGGAGGAAAACAATGGAAGAAAACACAAAACTTATTTTCGATGCACCAGCGACTGATTTTCTGGAAGCGATACCTATCGGAAACGGCCGCATAGGCGCAATGATTTATGGAGAAGTTTTGCGGGAGCAGGTCATTCTTAATGAAAGCTCTATGTGGTCAGGCAGCAGAGAAGAGGCTAATCGTAAAGATGCACTTGTTTATTTGCCTCAAATAAGAAAGTTGCTGAAAGATGGTCAGAATTATGAGGCAGAACAACTTTTTGCCGAACATTTTACCTGCCAGGGAAGAGGCAGTAACTTTGGTCACGGCTCAGATGCCCCTTATGGTTGTTACCAGGTACTGGGTCGGCTGCATCTATCCTATTTTCAGGCAATTTCATCAGGCAGGGAATGGTGTTATGCTGTGGAAAATTATCTTCGTTCTCTGGATCTTGTTAAAGGTACTTCAAAAATCGAATTTACAATCAGAGGGACTGATTATAGGCGTGAATGGATTGTATCCAAGAGCCAGGAAGCTTTGTATATGAATCTTACCGCTTCTAAAAAAGGAAGAATCAGTTTTTCCCTTGGACTTGACAGAGATGAATGTTATGATATTGAAAAAATTGATGATACCACAATACGAATGACCGGACAGCTGGATGATGGATGGGGTAAGAATCAAGGGATAACATATGCCTGTGCTGTGTCAGTGGTGGTATGCAATGGGATAATCAAAAAGGAAAAACATCGGGTTCATGTTTCAAACGCAGATGAAGCAACAGTTATTATTACGATACGAACTGATTTAGCCGGGTTCATGGGGCGTAAAAAGGTTAATCCAAAAGAAGCAGTTCTTTTGGATATGGAAAAGGCCAGGATGATAACGTATCAGGCAGCAAAAGAAGAATATACTGCATGGTATCAAAGCCAATCACTTTGCATGGAATTAAAATTCGGCAATGCTGCTGTTAATGAACAATTACCCACTCCCGAACGGATTAAACGCTTCGTTAAAGGCGAAAGAGATCCAGGTTTGATAGCCTTGTATGTACAATTTGCGAAGCATCAGATGATAGCTTCATCTCAAAAAGGAGAGTTTGCAGCAAATTTACAGGGATTATGGTCGGATGAGGTTCAGACACCCTGGAATGGCGACTGGCACTTAAATGCACAGCAGCAGATATACTGGCTGGTGGAGAAAGCAGGTCTTTCTGAGAATCACTTACCTTTTATAGAATTGACGAAGGCGTTGGTGGAACCAGGTGAAGAAACGGCAAAAAAATATTATGGATCCAGGGGGTGGATTGTTCATACAATGACAAATCCCTGGGGCTTTACAGCACCACTGGAGGACTCATCCTGGGGATCTACAACAGGCAGTTCAGCATGGCAGTGTCATCATCTCTTTGAACACTATCTTTATACAAGAGATGCAGTTTACCTGCGTTCTATATATCCGGTCATGAAAGGTGCGGCAGAGTTCTTTATGGATATGCTGGTTGAAGATCGTGAAACAGGATATCTTGTAACCTCGCCATCTTCGTCACCGGAAAATGTTTTTCTTGACAATAAGGGGAGACGCTGTTCTCTTTGCGAGGGTCCATCATATGATAGAGCGTTGGTAAGAGCATTATTTGATTATTGTATGCAGGCACAATATATTTTACAAGACGATGATGTCTCTCTATCAGAGTTGAAGGAAAAGTATGACAGGTTGGCTCCGATTGAAATTGCCAGTGATGGGCGAATTAAAGAGTGGGGGAAGGAATATCCGGAAATCTTACCATTCCATCGCCATCTCTCACATTTGTGGGGAGTATATCCAGGTAATCAAATATCCTATGAAAAGACACCGGGGCTGGCACGTGCAGCAGAAAAAACGCTGATTGCAAGAGGGAGAACAACGGCTGGCTGGGCAATTGGCTATAGATTATGCCTCGCAGCCAGGTTAAGAAATCCTGTTGAGGGAATGGGATACCTTAGGGATACTTTTAAAATGGCTACTTCGCCCAATTTAATGAATCTGGCATATCATTGCAGTGAAAATCTGCTGCATCATAAGCTGCCGGAAATCGGAACAGCAAAACATCAGTTTCAACTGGATGGTAATCAGGCAAATGCCGCGGGTGTTCTATTATTTTTAATGGATGATGATGCACGCGTAATGGAGTCCGGTGAAATGGATGTACAAATTCACTTATTACCCGCGCTGCCGGAAGAATTAGACAGCGGATCTATTAAGGGGCTTTGTGCAAAAGGAAAGATCAATATATCCATGTCATGGAAGAATGGTTTACTCATTCATGCGGCATTAAATGGTATACCGGAAACAACTGCAAGAGTCAGATATAGAGAGGAAGAAAGACATATCATATTTGATAAAGAAGGGCGGTATATCTGGTAGAAAAACAAGACCGGTTAGGAACTCGAAGTTTTTATTTCCCCATGGACTTCGGGTGCCGGTTAGTTGGCGGACAACAGAAAAATCAACCAAAAAGAGAAGATGCATGAGCCACGGCGCTTTCATCTTCTCTTTATTTTACAAATGAGGAGTACATATGAATAAAAAGCATGCAATTAAAATTATAACAGAGTGTGCTAAAATGATAATAGATTCCTGTGCCCGCATGATTGGCGAATATCTATAGATATATCTTCCCTTTTTCCCTCGCCGACCGGTAAATCCCCAAAATAAGCTCCAGCGTTTTCCTGCCTTCGAATCCATCAATGGCAACGGGTACATTATTTCGCAAGGAATCGTAAAATGCCGATATCTGCATGGCGTGGTATGCGCCCCAGTAGCTGTTGCCTACAGCGGTATTTTCACCGGAGTTAACAGTACTCTCTCTGCCGTCAATTTCTATTGTTACATCGAATCCCTTTATATTTACCTTCCCTTTTTCGCCCAGTATCTCAATTTGTATGGGCGCATTCGTTTTATAGTAATTGCATGCAAACAGTGAATATATACATCCATTCTTAAAACCGATGACTGCGTCTGCCACATCCTCAACTTCGACTGTTTTTAAGATACGGTTATCTATATTTCCATGTATCCATTCCACATCACTTCCTGTCAGATACCGCACCAAATCGATACTGTGGATGGCCTGGTCGATCAGTACACCTCCGCCTTCTGTCTCCCAGCTTCCTTTCCAGTCACACTGATAGTAGGAAGGAGGTCTGTGCCACGCCATATGCGACCATGCACCGATAATCTCCCCCAGCTGTCCCGTGCTTATTAACCTTTTCGCCTCTATTACACCGTCTATATAACGGTTTTGGAAAATAACACCCAGTTTTCTGCCGGTCCGCTTCGCTGCCCCAATCATTTCGTCAGCATCGGCAAGACTGATTGCTATTGGTTTTTCGGTAAGGACATGTATACCGCTTTCCAGACAGGCTATTGTTTGCTCTTTATGCAGATGGTGAGGCGTACATATATGTACTACATCCGGCTTTTCCTTAATCATATCCGCCAGATCATCAGACCAGCCGCAGCCAAAAGTTCCGGTAAAAGCTTCCGCTCTGTCCGGTTCCTTGTCAACGGCAAAAACAAGCGAAACGTTCTTTCTGTTGTTTTCAAAAAAATCCCTGTATACAGACGATATGCGGCCGCAGCCGATAATACCTGCTCTTATTTTATCCATTACATACCTCCCTGACCAGATTATTGCATATTATATAAAAACTGCCGTGATTTCCTGTATCTTTCCAAATCCTCCGGACCCTCCTCATATTCCACTACAGCCCATCCATCACTGCCAAGCACATTCGGCAGAATAGACATTAACGCGGCGTAATCAAATAAACCCTCACCCAATTCAGCAAATTCCCGACTCTCTCGGTTTCTGGCATCCCGCAGGTGGACATAAGGTATCCTGTCACCATATTGTTTCATAACTTCAGCAGGTTCGTAACCCGCCTTGTAAACCCAGCCTAGGTCAATACCAAACAGCAGCGAAGGCGCATATTCCAGCAAAATCCTGAATATATCCATATTGTTCTCAAACTCATGAGCATGGTTGTGGTAATGAAGATTTACACCTAAATCCCTGCATCGTAAGGCTGCCTCATTCATATTCCGTGCCGCCGCGGGGATATCGGCACCTTCAGGTATCATAGCTGACATGATAATATTCCTTTCAGGCATACCCTGGAGAAATTCTGCTGTTTTAACCACCATGTCCACTGCGGCTTCTCCATTCTCGGCCCATGTCCCAAAAGGTGCGCCTGTATGCAGCCCGGAAAGCTGAATATTATTTTTCTCAAGGGATTCCATAAGCCTGTTCTTCTCTTCCAGACGAAAGAAACGAGCTCCTATCTCCACCCCTTCAAAACCAGCCTCTGATAATCCCGCTAAAATGACATCTGTTTCACTGGATATTTTTTGCCTGAACAGCACTGCATGTGCTCCGATTTTCATGCATATACCTCCCTTTTACTATTATAAAAACTGCGCAATATGCTCCCTTGCCGTTATTACTCCTTGTTTTACTTTATCCAGACCTCCGCTCCTGACCGGGTCTTCATGTTCGATGCTGATCGTACCGTCAAACCCTGCCTCATAAAGCCGGGATACAATCCTGTTCCAATCAAGCTCACCCAATCCCGGCAGCCGGTAACGCCACCAGAGGTTGGAATTTTCCTCCATGGAGTGCCTTTCCTTCATGGAATACCTTTCCTTCATGGAGTGCTCTTCCTTCATGGAGTGCCCTTCCTTCATGGAGTGTCTTTCCTTCATATCTGCTTCCGCCTCAGTAAGCCCCGCGTCCTTATGTATCCACCCATCTTTTTCATTCACAGCCATACCAAACATATGCCTCGCACCGGTACGCTTTATCATATTATGGTTTAACTCACAGTCTTTACCGTGGACATGCCGTATTTTCCCCGCATACTCAGTTATCGGTCCATAGGGGTCAATGAACTGCCAAACCAGATGTGATGGGTCATAAGCTATGCCAAGCCGTTCACTTTTTACAGAGCTAAAAATCATATCCCACATATACGGGGAAACGGCGATGTTGCCCATGAGCGGGCAAACCTCAAGTAATATGTCAACCTTGTTTTGCTCAGCAAGCTCTATTACAGGCTCGAAGGTCTCCTGAAACAGCTTAAGGCTCCGTTCAGGACGGTAATCTCCGCCTTCGAAGGATTTTTCTGAAATACCTGTCGTAGTTACCACCTGCTTAACCCCGATGTTCCCTGCAAAAACAATACGTTCCTTTAATCCTTCCAGCAGCAGTCCTGCCTGTCCGGTATCCGGCATCAGAAAATTCCGGCAATAAATCAGCGTGGATATGTTGATACCGTATGTTTCCTTTGCCTTTAAAAAATCCTCCGCAACAAGCGGCACAGTCGGTCCGACTTCCAAATCAGTAAAACCGTTATGGACAGCCCACCGGGTTATTGCATCCAAATCTTTTACACCTTCCTGCACAAAACTGTTCGTAATAAATCCCATCTTCATAAATTTACACCTCGATTAATGTACCAGCCTCTGCCGAACGCTCAAGCGCATCCAACAGGCTTTGTATATAGTATCCGTGTGACACGCTCCGATAGGGTTTTGCCCCTGTTTTAATGCAATTGATAAATTCGTTCAGCACACCCATATGACCGCTCAGCTTTTGATATTTCTCATCAATCCTGATCTGTTCAGGCTGCATGGATGAAAATGCTCCGTTATATGGCTTGAAATGTGTACTTATGCTGTCGCTTTGCAGAATATGGCTTATGCTTCCGCCTTCACCGCATATTTCAATCGCTTCATATGGTATGGCCAGCCTGCATGCAGTCAGCGAGCAAAGGCAGCCGCCCTCGGTTTTTGCAATGATTACAGATGCATCATCGTTTGTAACTTCCGTTTGCACACCCGTTTCCATATGTGCACGTTGTCTGACAAAAGTTTCGGTAAAACAGCCAACCTGCCTGATCTTGCCTGCCGATGGACTTGCCAGATAATCAACCAGCTCCAGCATATGGCAGCCGAAGTCTGCAAGTGCCCCCGAACCTGAAAGCTTTTTCTGCATACGCCATTCCAACCCGACACCTTCAGCATTTCCAATCCGGTTGCCGCCGAGTATGTACCTGAAATAAAAGATTCTGCCGAGTTTTCCTTCCTCCAGCAAATCCCTGATACAAGCAATACCTGGTTTTTCCCGATAATTGAATACCACCATGCTCACCAGACCTGGATATCTCTCCTCAAATGCCAATGCTTTCTCTGCATCCTTAAGCGTATCCGCAAGCGGTTTTTCAGTAATTACATGCTTCCCTGCCGCAAGGCATTGCTCCATAAGCTCCACATGGCTGCTGTTATGGGTGCATATACTTACCGCATCCACTGCCATAAGGAATGTCGCCAAATCATCACAGACAGTCACGTTTTCAAGCTGAAGCTTCTCAACATAACCACGTGCGCGTTCCGGAACGATATCATAGAGCGCAGTAAGCAGGCAATCCTCTATCTGCGCATATCCCCTGACATGCGCTCTCGCTATGCCAATTGTAATACCTGTACCGATAATTCCAACTCTTATTTTTTCCATTGTGTTATCTTCCTCCCATTCATTGGTTAACCACTTACCTCAATTGCAGGATACCGCTCAAGACCAGATTTTATATCTATACTGCATAAAAAGTTGATTCTTTCTAATTTAAACAAAATTATGATTTTCCCAGTGCCGAAAACATATTTTTTTTATACGCCTCAACTCCCGGCTGGTCAAATGGATTCACTCCCATAATTCTGCATGAAAGGTAACAGGCAAATTGAAAGAAGTAAAACAGCTCTCCAAAATGATAGGAATCCAGGGCTTTCATTTCAATTGTTGTACAGGGCAGCCTCTTTTTGTGCGCTCTTACTGTTGCTTCATACCCAGTTTCATTGATATTCCAAAAATCCTTATTGTCCAGATAATCGAAATAATCATTGTCTTTATCCGGTTCCACCATGACAGATGCATTTTGCTCTGACACCTTCAGGAACGTTTCAAAAATCACGGAAGAACCTTCCTGTACAAACTGGCCAATAGAATGTAATTCTTCAGAGTACTCACTTGTCACGGGATATATTCCTTTATTGTCTTTCCCTTCGCTTTCAGCAAACAATTGTATCCACCATTTGTAAAACCAACGAAACTGCGGCTCAAAACCAGACAGCATCTCTATAATATACCCCTGACTGTATAGCAGGTTTCTGTGACATGCATAACGATATGCAATGTTCTTTTCAACGTTATCTGTTCTAAGCTGCACCTGCATATTTTTTGCGCCTTTCACCAGACTGCAAATGTCAATACCTGCCGCCGCCATCGGAAGTAACCCCACGTTGCTCATTGCAGTGTAGCGCCCGCCAATATTTCCGGGAAATTCCAGAAATTCATATCCATTATCCCTGCATAATTGTTCCAAAGAGCTATTTGGGGTTCCTGTGGCAATCATTCGTTTTGAAGCTTCTTCTCCATATGTCTCATACATAAATTTACGCAAAATCCGGAAAACAGAACCAGGCTCCAGGGTTTCAAAATTCTTGGCAATACAGTTTACATAGACAGATTTTCCCTTCAGTTTATGCAGCATTTTGCTTATTGCATGGGGGGAAAGTGTATTTCCGGCATATACAATCTCCGGTGAGCCATCTTCCTTTAATGCTTCAATCACCGCACGTGCTGCATTATTGGAACCTCCTACCCCAATCAGGACAAATACATCCGCATTGGCCCTGATTTTATCTGCAAGTGCCTTTATCCCAGCTACTGCAGCACTTCCTGCCCATTCTTCTACATTAAGCCATCCCAGACTATCCGCGTATTCTTCTCCTCTTTGTACCTTTTCCAACAGGTTACCATTTTCCTGCATTACATTCTTTAACCGCTCTTTATAATCCTCATTTTCTTCATGCACTACAAAATTCAACATATACTGACTCCTGTCTGTCGTTTTAATGGACATCAACTTGTCACTATTCACAACCCGGATCCACCGTGTACTACAAATACATTATTTTTCTGGCATTGTATTGATGCATTTGATGTTACTATCTGAACTGTAGCATTGTATATCGGTAAATTCAAGCATTGTTTACTCAAACGTTTGCATTGCTTTCTAATTATGCTATAATACAATGAAATATAAGAATAACTTTTGTTATTATTTTTTGTTATTAGTTTTTGTTACCAAATTTTTATCAGAACATCTTTATTACTACATTATAGGGAGATATCAAGTTTGAAAGAAAGTCACTTTCAAATATTGAATCGATGTCCGCATGCTCAGCGAGCTGAGCTTGAGCGGACAAGGGGTATAATTATGACATTAAAAGAAATTGCAAAGGAAGCCGGCGTTTCCATTTCTACAGTATCCCGTGTTATCAACGGCACAAACCCAAAAGCTGCAGGTCATGAGGTTCGGGAACGCATCTGGGAAATCGTGAGACGCACCGGATATACACCAAACTCATCTGCCAGAAACCTAAAGCTGGGAGCAATATCAGCCAGATCCACTTCCCGCTCCATTTCCTGTTTATTCGCCCGCACTCCAAATGATCCAAACGATCCGTTTTTTTCTACAATTGCGAAAAATGCTGAAATGGAGGCTTATAAACATAATTACATAATGAAGCTGTCTTTTACATCCATTGATATTACCAATTCCGAAACCTGCAGATTGATTTCAGATAACGATGTCTGCGGCGTAATAGTGCTGGGAAGATGTGATAAAGCCACTCTGAAATTTTTGAAAACCTATTTTCACTATGTGGTTTATACCGGACTGAATGAAATAGAAGCAAATTTTGATCAGATACTCTGCAGCGGACATTCCGCAAGCCTTTGTGCCATGAATCATTTAGTCGGACTTGGTCACAGGCATATTGGCTATCTGGGTGAAACTTTCTCCGAGAATCGATATCTTGGATACAAATCTGCCTTGGAATCACATAAACTGCCTTTCGATAAAAGTTATGTCTCCTCCATTGAATTTACATCAGAAGGTGGGTATAGAGGAGCAAAAAAGCTTATAAGTCAACAGCCGGATTTAACCGCGATCTTTTGCGGCAATGATATGACTGCCATTGGTGCCATTCGAGCAGTCAAAGACCTGGGGCTAAGAATACCGCAGGATATTTCCATTATCAGCATTGATGACATTGATACTGCACAATATCTCTCACCGATGCTTACAACTGTGCATATTCCCACAGATGAGATGGGAAAATATGCCGCAAAAACGATAATAGACCGGATCAATGGCGGTCATACCAGCCCTGTAAAAATTTGCTTTCCCTGCCATCTGGCAAAAAGAGATAGCTGCGGCCCCGCCTAATGTTACTATCGAATAAAATTAATTATCATTTAACCATTTTATGCCCCATTCTTTCATCTCATTAAATACCTTTTGAAAATCCATTCCCTTTTCGGTTAAAGCATAATCTACAGTAACAGGGGTTGTTGCATGAACGGTTCTCTCAACAATCCCATTTGCTTCTAACTTTTTTAAGCAATCTGATAAAGATTTTGTACTGATTCCTAATGTTCTATTTAGATTGTTAAATTGTTTTTTTCCTGTGTGCAATTCCCCAATAATAATGAACGACCATTTTCCACCGAAAATATTCATTACTTTTCTTATTGAGTCAACACATACTTCATCATCTAATGGACTATTCAGATTATTCATTATATCCTCCATGTAGCATAACTGTACTTTTGTAAAGTTACTGTACTATTTTTGCGTACTTTACTTAATATACTACCATGATATAATTTAATTATCAATAAAAACAGGAGGAAAACATATGAAATCAACACTAATTACTGGTGGAGCGAATGGAATTGGCAGAGGTATTGCTTTGGAACTTTTAAAACAAGGACAAAAGGTTATAGTTGTTTCCAGCTCCAACGGAGAAGGTTTTATTAATAAGACAAAGGAATTGAATGTAAGGAATCGTGCTATTTACATTCAAGCAGATTTAAGTCTTATTAGTGAAAATAACCGTGTCCTTGAAGAAGTCAAGAAGCATACAGATTCATTGGATACTGTTATATTTTGTGCTGCCAGACACAATTTGGAATATATAGAAACAAAAGAAGGAATAGAATCTAGTTTTAGTTTGGATTATTTAAGCAGATTTATTCTAAGTTACGGATTAAAAGAGTTATTAGAAAATGCTCCATCCCCTATCATTCTAAACTTGTGTGGTACAGGACTCAATGGAGAAGTTAATTGGGAAGATATGCAACATCAAACTACTTTCAAACCTATGAAAGTAATGATGCACGGAAGCAGATTGAATGAACTTTCAGCAGTTGCTTTTACGCAAAATGATAAAAGCACTACTATAAAGTATATTCTTTATAATCCATCAGCGGTAAAAACAGATGGAATGAAAAATTTCTATAAGAATCCAATATTACGCAAACTAACTGGTTTAATGAGTAAATCAATAGAAGAAGCTACAGAGAATATAACCGATTTATTGGATAATCCTCCTTCTGATTTACTTTCTGCATTCAATCAAAAGAAAAAAATCAATTTAAACAAGCCAACCTTTGATAGCTCAAAAGCAACTCGATTGTTTAATGAAACAACAAAGTTATTAGAACTTAAGTCAAAGGAGTTAAATTTCGAATAAAAATTCTTAACCGGCTCAAGTGTAAAAATGTCAGCGGCCATTCCAAACAAAGTAAGGAACTGGCAGCTGATGACTGGCAGAAAGTTAATCAATGTGGGAATACTTCTTTCTGAACTTCTTTCTGGCTTTCTCACTTAATATGCGAATTAACTCGCAGTTTGAGTTATAGCCTATTAAATACAACTATGGTATCATATGTTTATCAAAACGGAGGTACTTTAGATGGCGACAATAAACTTAAAAATTGCAGAACTGAGAAAAAGAAAAGGAATAACCCAACAGGAATTAGCTGATGTTCTTGGCGTGTCTTTTCAAACGATCAGCAAGTGGGAAACAGGTGTAACTATGCCTGATCTATCGATTTTACCAACGTTAGCAGATTTTTTTTGCGTAACAACTGATGAATTACTCGGTCTAAAAGCTTTAGAAGGAGAACAATACATTCCCTCTAATAAAAATTCTAATACTTATTGGAACAGCCAATTAGAATATCTGCTTAGAACCCGCAAGCAAATGTGGAATATTGATTATATTCAATTTTTAATTGAGAAAGTTTGGAATATTTCAAAACCGATCAATATTTTAGATTGTGGTTGTGGATATGGATTTTTAGGAACGATTTTACTCCCACTCTTACCAGACGGCAGCACCTATACAGGAATAGATTTTAGCGAAAACCTTATTAAAGCCGGAGAGGAATATTTTAGTAATACAAATTTCAAGGCTAATTTAATTTGTGATAATGTTTTAACCTACACAGATAACAAAAAATATGATTTCGTTATAAATCAGGCTGTTCTCAGACACTTGGATAATCCAAAAGAATTTTTAATGAAAATGATTTTGCTCGCGAAGGATGGAGGAATTGTTGCCTGTATCGAAGTGAGCAGACCTATTGAAAGTGATGGATTGTATATAAAAGGGATGGATTATAGTTATCTTTGCGAGAAAGGCGGCTTTTATAAATTGTGGGATAAAGAATTAGAATCTCAAGGCAGAGACTATTCAATTTCAATGAAGATTCCCGATATGATGAAGCAGTTTGGACTTAAAAATGTAGATGTAAGGTTAAATGATAAAGTAAGCTTTATAACGATAGATGACGAGAATTATGACCAGATTGTATCTGATTTTATAAATTCCCACGGTTGGCATGAGCAGATCCTTGACGAGGATGACGATAAAAAAATAGAATTCCTTATCAATCATGGCATGGATAAAAAAGATGCAGATGAATATTGTAAAAAGCAAAAGAAAATTGCCAGATTCCTAAACAAAAATAAGGCAAATTTAACTTATACCCATATACTTGGATTAATGATTTCTTATGGAAGAAAATAAGCATAACCGCCCAATGCCGGGCGTAGCAATGGGCGGTTTGCGTTATTAAGAGCGGGCAGTTATGCTTTACTTTTTTACAACAGGTGCGTAGATCTGTATGACTGCCTGCTCATCACCTTTATGCTCTTTGGGATAAACCTCAATAGCAGGGTATTTATTAAACGTACAGTAGGATTTGTGTAACGATTCGTCCGGCTGGGCATACCCCGAATCCGGCAGCCATTTAGCATAAAATGTTCGCCAAAAATCGCCCGTCCAGATGATTGACACTGTGGTATTGAAAACAGCGAAGTCGCTTACATCAAATTTACGCCCCACTAACCCAACAGGGATATTGTCGAGAGTGCTTACCTCAACGCCAACAAAATACTTCCCCTTGTTGTCAGCCGTTTCACTATGGGTCATGCCGTAAACAGTACCCTGTGATACTTTGTCAGGTATGATCTGTTCAATATTTTCGGCGTTCCACATTTGCCAAAGACCGCCTATGGGATGTGTGCCATCCTCGCTGTTATAGTGGATATCAACCTCTAAACCCACCACATAGAATGCATCCTTGTGTATAAATCGCACATTTTCAAAACAATTCATAAGTTCCATACTTGCATTCCTCCATTTCAACCATAGATTTTCCGGTGGGAAAGGATTGAGGGTTGGACGAAGCAGTCGGAATTGTGCCGGCGCAATTCCATACATCTGTGAGAAACTCCTTGTGAATGCTTGTTGAGATGAGAATCCGTTTGAATACGCAATCTCAATAAGCCTTTTATCGCTATCGCGCAAATCCAATGCTGCACGGTATAGACGGTATCGGTTTAGGTAGCTCTTAACCGTGCAATCTGTAAACGTACGAAACATAAAAGAGAAATACGACGGTGACAGATACGCCTGAGCTGCTATGTCAGATATTGTGATTTGCTCAGCATACATGTCGTGAATATACAAGGTGGATTCGTAGATGCATTGCTTTATGTCCATTCAATTTCCCCCCTCTCGGATACAATTATTGTAGCAGAAACATTCGGAGAAGTATTATCAAAAATAACTTTTTTATGGCTTTCACTCATGCAATTTCATCTGACGCATACTTAAATTCATTCCCTTCTGTTGACATGTTTTATGACGGTTCTTTCATACATAAATGAACTGCTGCTTTCTTAAATGTCATAGGCAGGGCAAGGATATTCGGATTCTCACCAACATATTTTTTCTTAGCATCCTCAAGAGCTTCTTCAAAGGTCTCCCGTGTTTTTAATCCCATGCTTCTGGCATAGCCTGGTTCTTCTGCTCCGACGATATATATGGCACTGGTGTTCATCTCTGCAATATGTCCGCAAGACATCATGGAAAACCCGTGAAATGGATGAAATGCATTTGTAAAACGATACTTCCGGATATATTCCTCATCTGTGGCAAAGTACTCACCGAGCCTGTTCATATCCGGTAATGTATTCATATGGTCATGCTGGAACAGTTCGTATAACTCTCTTAAATAAGGCCATAACTCATCATGAAAATATCCATTGCAGGCAGAGGAGCAGATTATCACACATTTATCACTCATAATCCGTTTAAATCGAAGCACCTGTGCACTTAAAGCCTGCATCATCATGATGGGGTTGGTTCCCATACCATCACCATAATGGAATGCCTGGGGCATTCCGAATACGATAACATCATATTTCTTCTCCGCCCAGTGTACATAGGTTCTTTGATCTGCTGCTATCCAGCTGGCAGGCATCATTTCCTTTGCATATCCGGAGAAAATTGCTATTTGCCTTGCGTTGGTATCCAGTACCGCATCACAGCAGAAGAAGGGATGCCCCATTTTTTCTTCCATATGTATACTGATTTCATCGAATTTATGTCGCATAAGACTTCCGGTATTTACCGGTGTAAAATCCTGTCTGTGCATGACGGAGGGTACATGGTGGCTTGCTATGCTTCTCCAGTTTGTAATTCCCGTGGCACTATGTTTATATCCTCCGGAATAACCCCCATAAGGATTACCCTGCACATGTCCAATGAGAATTGGCAGATCACAGTCAAAAACATATTTGTTTACTGCAACGGGATCGCCCATTCTTGTATACCCCAAATCAACCATATGATCCTGATCTTCACTATCATGGCTTATCATCTGTCCCGTATGCCAGAATTCATCAAATAATTCTTTACCAAATATTGCTTTTGCATCCGTTTCCTTACTTTTGGGATGAAGACCATTAGATATGATAAACATAATATCTTCTTTCACCACACCTGCTGCATACAGTTCCTTTAAGATACACTTTATGCTTACTTTTCTGTGGCTTGTCTCCTGCTCTCCCCCTTTCACGCGGTCAGGAATAACGAAAGTCACCCTGCTTCCTTTATGAGCCAACTCTGTCAGTGCGGGCATTCCAACAGGGTGTGCAAGGCTTTCTTCATAAGCTGCCACCAATTTATCTTCCGGTATGTAATCTGGATCCTTCACGGTTTCTCCAGGTATGAATATATCAGTGCTGTCCGGCAGCTCAGCCGCCATTATACCATGCCCATATTCAAATTCCAGTTTCATTCTTATACCCCATTTCCGCTCAAGCTCAGCTTGCTGAGCATGCTCAGCGAGCTGAGCTTGTGGACTCAAAATTAATAGTTGAAAGTGACTTTCTTTCAACCTTGCTCCCATCTGCCTGCTTTGTTCTCTAAAGCATCTTCAGCAGGCGTACTAATCAGGGAGGTTGAACATGCTCTTTATTCAACCTTTATACCCCTCTTCGCCTTCGGCGAACTAAATTCAATAGGTCGTTTCTGAATCAATTTAGCACAAGTTATTATTAGGCACAGCCTTACTCCACAAACAGATATAAATCTACAATTTCCAGATATTCCTCCGGATAAAATCCAATATCGCCCTGAAATCTTGTCAATGCAATCAACCCGCCGTCAATCTCTGGTATAGAGGCAAGCATACGTGCATTTTCTTTCTTCAGCCCTCCGCCATAAACCACCTTAATATCACTTATCTGATTTTTTATATAATGCGCTATCTTCTCTATGTAATCTTTATCTGCAGGCATTTTTCCGGGTCCGATTGACCAGATTGGCTCATACGCTATCGCGACCTTCCCGGTATCAACTCCTTCAAGCCCTGTCATCAGTTGCTCCTTCAAGACATCCTGCCAGTTTTCAAGTTCACTGCTTTTTTCTCCTATGCAGTACAGAACCTTCATATCCTGTGCTATAGCTGCCTTAATCTCCTTATTTAACAATCTGTTAATCGTAGCAGTATCCTTTATACCTGCTTCCTGTAAAATTTCAGAAAGCTGATTCCTTTCCTCACAGTGCCCGATAAGCACCTGTTCACATCCTGCTGCTTTTGCAGCTGCCGCCGGTAGTGATGTGGTAAATGCGCCAAAATTTCCGCCCTTTTTTACATCATCCCTGCACACTCCCTGACAGCCTATCCTGAGCAACTGTTCTCCTTTCGTTTCTTCCAATGCGCTTAACAGATGCATCTCCGGCAGAAAGAAGGTAAATTCTGCCTTTTCCTTATATCTTTCCAGACCATCATTAACATTTTTGATGATATACTTTCCCCAATTTTTGACTTCAGCAAGATCATTTACACCACCAAGGGCTCTCGGCACATCAAATCTCTTAAGATTAACATATATTTGCTTCATTTAAGCTCCCATCCGCCCGCCTCAAGGCGCAGCAACTTTCCTTTTTAAATCCGTGAATCTCACAAACGGCTCTCCAATCAGAGGTTTACACCACCTTACAAATGCTTCTGTCACATCATTCCCACGGGCATTCATAAATTCCTCCGGCATCATTTTCTCATGCATCATGACCTGTTCAACAGGAATCTCTGTAAACCCAATCTGATAAGATCCATCCGGCGTTTCCAGTCTTTCAAAACCAACCATAATTCCACTCTTTCCCTGTATGGCATACTGTAAAGCCTTTTGCCCGGCTAATTGTGCTTCACACCTGTCTACTTCCGACTGCCAGGCAATGGAGGCTCTTCCTGCCAATCCCGGTTTTTCACTTCTAGCCTTGATTCCCAGTTTTTTTACCACAAGATTAGCCAGATGTGCACTGACATCACCATAATAAATGGCTCTTTCTGTTTTATAAATCGGTTCCACTATGGGTTTCCCATCCTTGCCCCTTAATCCTTCACTGGCAACAACTACCACTCCGCCTTGTTTGTTATATATCTTCATCACATCTTCCAGAAACTCGTCTTCTATAAAAACCCTTTCCGGCATATAGATCAGATGAGGTGCGTCTCCTTCCTTTTCTCGTGCCAGAACAGATGCCGCAGTAATCCAACCGGAGTTCCTCCCAAGAGCCTCAACAATACTGACATGTATAGGAAGAGACTTTATATCCTCCCCGATTTCCCTTACTGTACCGGCTATATATCTTGCAGCACTTCCATATCCGGGTGCATGATCCGTAATGGCAATATCATTATCAATTGTTTTGGGAATACCAACCACCTTAACTCTGGTATTTCCACGCCGGATACAGGCCTGACTCAACCTGCCGCATGCATCCATCGTTCCATTCCCGCCATTTGCCAGTAGACAACAGATTTCATACTTTTCAATGATTTTTGACATCTCAACATATTCCTCATCAGTAATGGGATATCTGGAGGAGCCAATAGCTGATCCCGGCGTATGGAGAAGCTTGCTTAATTCTCTTTCATCAATCTCTGATAAATTCACCAGCTTTTCCTTTAAAATTCCTTCCATACCGCCAAGGGCACCATATACCGAATCTATCTCCCCATGCTCTCCTGCCTCTTTTATTACGCCATATAAGGAAGCATTCATTACAGCTGTGGGGCCGCCGCCATGTACGACTAAAACATTATTTTTCATTTATTTAAAACACTCCTTCCCTTCAAGGGACAGTATTTTCACACTATATAATAAGTGAATACTAGCACTGTATCTTAAAGAATTCAAGCATTGTTTACTCAAACGTTTGCATAATACTACAGTTCATTGCTAACCTGCTGTTTATCACAATAATGGGGGAGGTGAAAAACCCGGACGAGACAAGAGGCAGGCATTTTAAGGGAAGGAACAGAAGGGACACGGGACAGGAAGAAGGCGGCACACATGTGTTTTACAGC
>Ga0153941_1000085_pt1 | contig 51107 bp, 50 predicted proteins | sample TSNJ025MetaG_FD_104733 | JGI IMG/M metagenome (GOLD analysis project Ga0153941, IMG submission 104733) | Attine ant fungus gardens microbial communities from New Jersey, USA - TSNJ025 MetaG | ecosystem: Host-associated > Fungi > Mycelium > Unclassified | place: USA: New Jersey, Brendan T. Byrne...
TAATTTAAACTTATTAAAAATTGCTGATAAAGTAATAGATTTTTAAAAAAGATAAGCAAGGAGATGAAAAACTAACAGGCCCAAGGTGTTTGAACAATTTAATAATCGCAAGAATGTCATTAATTCGGGTATTTTTCACCTAGAAGCTGCTGGGCAATTGCGCCAGTGCTAAACTCGCGGAAGAATGCCGAAAAGAACTTCCCCGGCGCAGTGCTGGACTCATCCGTGGCTGGCTTGCCACCCAGGGGTATTCGGTAGCTCGTTCGACCTTGGAAAGACATCTGCATCTACGGCAAAACGGACTCTCAGGACGGAAACTTAGGATACAAGCGCAAGGCAATGGCGGTCGGAGCTTTGTCCGGATCGGGTGCCCCTGGTACCCCTGTCCCCCTGGCCGTATATGTGGTTTAAGCAGGAAGTCATATCAATAATTCGGGGGTCGAGTTCTTAGCTCAAAAGGTATCGACCTTATGCCACACTAGCTTATACGTTGACCGGCATCAAAAAAGGATGCTGGTCTATTTATTACCTTGACATTGCTACAACATAACAATTAAAATAAAAATAATACTAACGAATAATTATTATCTATTATTTGACGTATGCAAAACCATCACCAAGTAAATCCTAACAGTAGAGAAAACGAGGTGAAGCTAATGTCTACAAAGCACGTTAACCACCTAGCCAATGAAAAATCCCCATACCTATTACAACACGCCCATAATCCAATAGACTGGTATCCATGGGGCGAAGAAGCATTTTCCAAGGCTAAGGCCGAAGATAAGCCCATATTTTTTAGCTGCGGCTATAGCACATGCCATTGGTGCCATGTTATGGAACGGGAATCTTTTGAGAACAAAGATGTGGCGGCGCTGCTCAATAATTATTTTGTCGCGGTTAAGGTTGACAGGGAAGAGCGGCCTGATGTTGATCATATTTATATGGAAGTGTGTCAGGCTGTAACCGGGCAAGGGGGATGGCCGCTGACGATTGTGATGACACCGGACAAGAAGCCGTTTTTTGCTGGTACTTATCTGCCTACGCATGCTAAATGGGGTCGTTCGGGGTTGCTGGAAGTGTTGGCGATGTTGAAAGAGCAGTGGGATCAAAACCGGGATAAAATTGAGGAGATTGGTGAGAATTTGGTTCAGTCGCTGCAGCAGCGAACAGCTAGATTTGGGCAGGGGAAGTTGTCACAGAATACTCTGGAGCGGTCTTTTTCTCAGTTGTTAGGTGATTTTGACCCTACATACGGTGGTTTTGGTCCTGCGCCTAAGTTTCCGACACCACATAATCTTTTGTTCTTAATGCGCTATTGGCGGCGGTCGGGGGATAAAAAGGCGATTGCTATGGTCGTTAAGACTCTTGACGGCATGGGCCGGGGTGGCATTTATGATCATTTAGGCTATGGGTTTGCCCGCTATTCGACAGATAACAAATGGCTGGCGCCGCACTTTGAAAAAATGCTGTATGACAATGCGTTGCTTTGTTATGCGTATATCGAAGCGTATCAGTGCACAGGCGACCCTGATTTTTCGCGTATTTCCGAGGAAATAATCGTCTATGTTCTGCGGGACATGTTGAGTCCCGGCGGTGCGTTTTATTCGGCTGAAGATGCAGATTCGGAAGGTGTCGAAGGCAAGTTCTATGTCTGGTCACGGCAGGAGATTATGGCGCTGTTAGGGCCGGAGCTGGGAGAGCTGTTTGCCGATGTGTATGATGTTACGCCGAGCGGGAATTTTGAGGGCCAAAATATCCTAAACCTGATTAATCATGATTTATGCGATTATGCGGTTAAGCATAATCTTGATATTAATCAGCTTGAGTCCAAGATGGCAGAGGCCAGGATAAAGCTGTACGAGGCACGGAAAGCGCGGATACATCCGTTTAAAGACGATAAGATTCTGACGGCATGGAATGGCTTGATGATTGCCGCATTGGCCAAAGTCGGCCGGGTGCTGCAGCGCAAAGAGTATATCCAGGCTGCTGAGCGAGCCACTGAATTTATCTTTGCTAAGCTGACCGCAGAAGATGGCCGGCGTCTTCTGGCTCGCTATCGCGATGGTGATGCTGCCTATCTTGGTTATATTGATGACTATGCCTTTATGCTGTGGGGTCTCTTGGAGGTTTATGAGTCTACATTTAACCCGAAGTATTTGCGGCAGGCTCTGGTTGTGAGCAAAGACCTGCAGCAATTGTTCTGGGATAACGACAATAGCGGTTTCTATTTCACCGGCAATGATAGTGAGGCGCTGCTAATGCGTCAAAAGGAAATTTATGATGGTGCAATGCCTTCAGGCAACTCGGTGGCGGCACTAGCGTTATTGAAATTAGGTCGGTTAACTGATAACAACGAGTACGTAGCCATGGTTGAAGCCATGATTAATTGCTTTGGCGGCGAAATTGATCATTATCCTCGAGCCTACACTTTTTTTCTACTGGCGCTTGATTATTATCTGTCAGCGCCAAGCCAAATTGTCGTTGCCGGGGAGAACACTGATCCAGTCGTCCAGGCGATGCTGGTACTGGCCGGACGCAATTTTATGCCGGAAACAACCGTAGTATATAATGACCCGGCCTATCAGGCCGATATCTGTGAGCTTGTCCCTGGGGCGGCCGGACAGCAGGCTGTTGACGGCCTAGCCACCAGTTATGTATGTGAGAATTTTGCTTGCCGCCAGCCTGTTCATACGGTTGAAGATCTAGCCCGAATGTTAGAGCAGCAAAGTATTAAACGCTAAAGCGTAGTTGTGTGGCTGAAATTATTGAAAAATGTCGAAAAAACTTGTTTGTTGATCAAAAATTTAGTAAAATAGAATTAAATTGATTGGCTAAAGGAGGAAAATACAATGATTAGTGCAACAATGCAAAAAGCTATCAACAACCAAATTCAGGAAGAAATGTATTCGGCTAACCTTTATCTGGCTATGTCCGGCTATTGTATGTCCCAAAACCTAAAAGGGTTTGCCAATTGGTTGAGGGTGCAATACCAGGAAGAAACTATGCACGCCCTGAAATTAGTCGATTACATAATGTCGCGCGGCGGCGAGCTTGAAATTAAGGAGCTTGCAGCACCACCTACTGAGTATGGTAAGCCTATCGAGGTGTTTGAAAAGATATTGGCTCACGAAGAGCATATCACCAGTTTGATTCATAAGCTGTACGACGTTGCTGTTCAGGAAAAAGACGTGGCCGCTCAAATCTTCCTGCAGTGGTTTGTCACTGAGCAGATCGAAGAAGAAGCTTCGGTCGCTGAAGTGCTTGAACAGCTCAGAATGATTGGCGACAAAAAGTCTAGTTTATTTTATATGGATAAAGAGTTGGCTAAACGGACTTAAACCACCGGCAGCTGACGATCAGGCATGAGTGAAATTGTTTCAGCAAAGCTGAAACATCGGGGGTTCAGGTGGAGAGTCTACTCCGCCTGAACTAAAGCCGCCTATAGAGGCGGGAATCTTGACTCAATACTTAAAATAAAAAAAGACCCCGTCCGGGGTCTTTTTTTATTCGGGAAGCTCGCAGCAGGTACTGAAAAGAGGAAGCGTAAAAATCATGACAGCGGTTTACACTAGGAAGTGAGGTGAACTGCGACATGAAATTATTTGTGCCCAAACGGGCTTTTTTCGAACCTGCTGCTTTGGAATATCCTTTGGGTAAGCAGCTGTATGAAAAGTTTCAGGAGCTGAATGTTCCAATACAATTCACCGGCTCTCACAACCGTGTAACCGGGCTTCCCGGTAAAACGGCGCAAGAGAGTTACCGGGAAGCTAAGCGCACTGTCGTCGTCGGTGTGCGTAAAAGTACTGATTTCGCCAGTTGCAAACCTTCGGCCCATTACCAGCTTCCGCTTAATACCAGTTGCCCGAGCATGTGTGAATACTGTTATCTGGCATCTACTCTGGGTAAAAAGCCTTATATCAGGGTGTATGTCAATCTCGACGATGTTATTGCACAAGCTAAAGTCTATATACAGCAGCGGACGCCGGAGATTACCTGGTTTGAGGGGGCTGCTACTTCTGATCCGATTCCGACCGAATATTTAACGGGCCTGTTGTTTAAAACGATCGAGTTTTTCGGCAATCAGCAATTAGGCCGGTTTCGCTTTGTTACTAAGCATGACCAAATAGATACATTGCTCAGCGCCCGGCATAACGGCCATACCCGCTTCCGTTTTAGTTTAAATGCGGCCAATATTATCGATAAGTATGAACATGCGACGCCATCGATGGCCGAGCGGGTGGCAGCTGCCGCTAAGGTGGCAGGGGCGGGGTATCCGCTAGGATTTATTATTGCCCCGATTTTTTACTTTCCCGGCTGGCAGGAGCAATATGCCGAATTGATCGCAGCGCTTGCTGAGCAATTGCCGGCTGCAGTTGGAGAAGACTTGACTTTTGAACTAATTTCTCACAGGTTTACTAAACGAGCCAAACGTAATATTCAGGATTTATTTCCGGCAACAACTTTACCGCTGGAAGAAAGTGAACGAAAGTATAGATACGGGCAGTTTGGTTATGGTAAATATCTCTATCAGCCCGAAGTACTAATAGAGATTAAGGAATACTTGTCAGCTAGGCTTTACAGTGCTTTCCCTCAAGCTAAAATTGAATACTTTGTGTAAGTGACTAGTAACTGTTTACATTAATTATTTTATCCGGTGACTAAACCGCGTCTTACCCCCACTTCTGTAAGCGGGGTAAGAGCGGCTAAGTCATTCGGATAAGGTCGACTAAACTTCAGATGGGGTAAAAAATATCTGAAGCGAAGTCTCTCTTTATGTCTCCATGATTTATGGCAGGACTTTTTTTATGTTTAGAGAAACCCCTTAATTTCTCGTGAAAATTATCGATATATAATATAGGGATATTTTTGTTACGATGTGTAGGGGGGCGTTTCTTTGGAAAAATCAACGCTTATTGGCGTGACACTTGGACTATTGTCTATTATTGTCGGTATGGCGCTCAAGGGTGCTAGTCCGACTGCTTTGATAAATCCGGCAGCATTTACAATTATTATCATGGGCACTGCTGCCTGTCTATTCAATGCATTTTCATTAGAGCAACTCAAGAGCTTTCCTGTGTTATGTAAAAAGCTATTTAAACAGGAACAACATATTTCCAAACAAGAATTACTCCGGCTGTTTGTTGATCTGTCACAGATTGCGCGCCGCGAGGGTATTTTGGCTCTTGAAAGCCGATTAGACGATATTCAAGACCCTTTTTTAAAAAGTGGCATGAGCATGGTTATTGACGGTATGGACGTTGATTTTGTTCGGGATGTTCTTGAGGCTGATATCGAGGCGATGGAAGAACGCCACCGTTCCGGCGCGCTCATTTTCTCGCAGGCCGGCATGTATGCACCGACACTCGGCGTATTAGGGGCAGTAATCGGCCTGATTGCCGCCTTAGGCAGTTTGGACGATATTGAAAAGCTGGGACATTCAATTGCTGCTGCGTTTGTGGCTACTCTGCTAGGTATATTCACCGGTTACGTATTGTGGCATCCGTTCGCCACCAAGTTGAAGCTGATATCCATCAAAGAAGTAGAAGTGAAACGGATGATGGTTGAGGGAATTTTGTCGCTGCAAGCGGGCGATTCGCCAATGGCGATCGAATCTAAACTGATGGTATTTATTCCGCAAAAGGTACGGGAAGTGCTTAATCCTAAACCGGAGGAACAGTAAATGGCCAGGAAAAGAAAGGAGCATCATGAAGAGCATGCGGATGAGACTTGGCTGATCCCTTACTCTGACCTTTTGACTTTGCTGCTGGCACTGTTTATCGTCTTATTTGCGTCCGCGCAGATTGACCAGAAAAAGTTTGATCAGATTAAGTCTTCGTTCAATTCAGCCTTTAGTGGCAGTCCGGCCCTATTAGAGAAACCGCAGCAATCCCAGTTTGAGACGCAACAGACCCCGATGCCGCCTGCACCGCAGTTTCCTAATGTAATGACCGGGTCAAGCGGTATTAAAGAAAAAGCCTATATGGAAGAAACGGCGCAGTTAATGGAAATAAAGAAAATGATGGACCAATATATTGCGGACAACGGTCTCGGCGGCGATTTATCTACAGTGTTGATTGACGATGGAATGATGATCAGGATTAAGGATAACGCTTTGTTCCCTTCAGGCAGTGCAGAGCTTCGACCCGAAGCACGGCGGCTTGGCATCCAACTAGCAAAGCTGCTGATACCGCTTACTCAAAAGATTACCGTGTCAGGTCATACTGACAATGTGCCTATCAATACATGGGAATTCCCCTCCAACTGGGAGCTGAGTTCGCGCCGGGCCGTTAATTGTATGAGGTTTATTTTGGCTCAGGAGGCAAGACTTAGACCTGACTGCTTTAATGCTTCAGGGTTTGGTGAATATCAGCCTATCAGCAGTAATGACACTGCCGAGGGGCGGGCCATAAATCGGCGGGTTGAGGTGTTTATTCATCGCAGTTATCGCCTTTAAAGACAATTGCATGATGATTAGCGATTTTAAATGAGGCAAATATTGCCTCATTTTTATTTTTGCTGTTTTTAGTATATAATGAATTTAGGAGTTTTAATTGAGAATTTATGGCAGGTGCAATATGATTATTGGTATTGGTATTGATGTAGTTGAGATAGACCGGGTTAAGTCTGCTGTCGAGCGGGAATTATTTGTGCAACAAGTGTTTACGCCTAACGAGGCTGCTTATTGCCGAAGCCGGGGTGTACAGCAGGCCGCTTCGTTTGCCGCCCGCTTTGCGGCTAAGGAGGCGGTAGCGAAAGCATTTGGGTGCGGCTTAGCTATCAGGAATATTAAAGAAATTGAGATCGTGATTAAAGATAAGGGCAGGCCCTCTATTGTTTTGCATGGTGGCTTTGCTAAGCTTGCGGCTGAACGTGGAGTTACTAATATGCATATTTCGCTGACACATGCGCGGGCGTATGCGGCAGCTCAAGCAGTTTTAGAAGGAGGCGGCAAATAATGAAAGCGGCAACAGCTAATGAAATGCGAGAAATTGACCGGATTGCCATTTATGAGTATGGAATTCCTGGAATAGTATTGATGGAAAATGCCGGAGTGGCAATAGTGCGGCAGCTTGAGATGATTATCGAGCCGGTCGCTGACCACAGGTTTTGTATTTTTGCCGGCAAAGGCAATAATGGTGGTGACGGCTATGTTATTGCCAGACACCTCGTTAATCAGGGCGGCAAAGTAAAAGTCTTTTTGCTGGGGGGAAAAGATGAAGTGAGTGGGGACGCTCGCATTAATCTTGATATTCTTGAGCGGATAGGCGTTGATATTCTTGAAATCAACCATGACCGCGACTGGGATAAGGTAAAGGTTTCAGTTACTTTTTCCGACTGTCTGGTCGACGCACTTTTAGGGACTGGCTTTTGCGGTGAGGTTAGCGGCGACATGGCTCATCTTATTGAGATCATTAATGCCGCCGGTAAGTTAGTTGTGGCTGTAGATATTCCATCAGGCGTCGATGCGGATACCGGGCAGATTAAGGGCAAAGCTGTAATGGCCTCACATACCGTTACGCTTGGTTTGCCTAAACCAGGTTTATTTTTATATCCGGGAGCAGAATATGCCGGGCATCTTATAGTAGCTGATATTGGCATACCGGCAGCGATTGTAGCCAGGCAAAATATTAAACAAAATATTGTGATGGCCGGCGTTGTCCGGGAGATATTGCCCCGGCGCAGTCCGGCAGCTCACAAGGGAACGAATGGCCGACTAGCTGTTGTTGCCGGTTCACGCGGCCTGAGTGGCGCAGCGGCAATGACTGCCGAAGGGGCGCTCAGGAGCGGGGCGGGGCTGATCACGCTGGCCGCTCCGGCCAGCCTGCAGGACGTATTAGCCATTAAGCTAACTGAGGTAATGACGCGGCCACTTGCTGAAGATTTGTCAGGGGCTATTGGCCGGCAAGCTGTAGCTGAAATTGTCAATTTGATGGCAATCAATGATGTGTTAGCCATCGGCCCTGGCCTTGGGCGTGCAGAGGAAACAACGGCGGCGGTAAGAGCGATCCTTGCAGCTGTTGACTGTCCACTGGTCATTGATGCCGATGCTTTATATGCTCTTGTCGGATACACGGATAAGCTGGCAGACTGTGCAGCACTGCCTGTATTGACGCCACACCCTGGTGAGATGGCCTTGCTGACAGGTCTTTCAACTCAAGCAATAAATGACGACAGGATTGGCGTGGTTCGACAAGCGGCAGGAGAATGGGACTGCATTGTCGTATTGAAAGGGGCAGGGACAGTTGTTGCATTTCCGGATGGAGAAGTATATATTAATACTAGTGGAAATGCTGGTATGGCAACAGGCGGCACTGGTGATGTGCTGACAGGTATTATTGCCGCACTGATTGCCCAGGGTCTTTCCAGTCATGATGCGGCTGTTGCCGGCGTATATATTCATGGTTTAGCCGGTGATATTGCTGCTGCCTCAGGTATGGTCGGCATCGTTGCGACTGATGTGATTAAAGCTGTGCCGGCAGCATTGTTTGGCATAAAGGGCGATTAAGTATGTAAAAAAGTTGACACTTGTGTATAACTACTTATATAATAATACTATGTTTTAATATGTCATTTGATATAGTTTGTTTAATGCTCCATACTGGCGGGGGTGAAGGTGTGGCAGATTTACGGCGGATCATGATAAGCATTCCTAATGCATTGCTGCAGGAAGTAGACGGCATAATAGCTATGGACAAATTGAGCAGAAGTCAATTTGTAAGAGAAGCCATGCGTCTTTATATTGAAGACCGTAAAAGAAAAGCAGTACGGGATATGATGAGAAGGGGTTATCAGGAAATGGCAGCCATAAACTTGACGCTGGCCGAAGAGGGCTTATTGGCCGATATTGATACATTTGAGTTGATGCCTGATCTGCTGACGGAGCGTGAATAGCGATGGTTGTCAAGCGCGGGGATATATATTATGCTAATTTAAGTCCTGTGGTTGGTTCAGAGCAAGGAGGCCACAGGCCGGTGCTGGTGATTCAGAATGATGTCGGAAATAAATACAGTCCGACGGTTATCGTAGCAGCTATTACGTCTCAGATTTCCAAGGCTAAGCTGCCCACACACGTTGAAATAAACGCCACCCAATACAATCTTGATAAAGATTCTGTTGTGCTGTTAGAACAACTAAGGACGATTGATAAGCGGCGGTTGCGGGATAAAGTAACCCATCTTAGTGAGGAAATCATGGGGAAAGTGGACGAAGCTATCCGAATAAGCATCGGCTTAGTCCAGTTGTAGTACTATGTGTAGGCGGGAAACTGCCTATTTTTAGTTTGTACTATCGTCTATCTTATCCTATAACTTAAGGGAATGCTGAATAGCTACTATTACGGGGGGAAAGAAAATTGAATAAGATACGTATCGGGTCATGGCTGATTGCTGCCGTGGTCTTGGTTTTACTTGTTTTTATGGCTGGCTGCGGTGGTTTAATCGTTCAGTCCGGAAGTACTGCGCCGACTGAAGGCGCGCCGCTTACGGTCAAGGTGCTTGATGTCGGGCAGGGAGATGCTATCTTGATCCGTACGCGGCAACAGGTCGTTCTTGTCGATACTGGTGATGTTCCGGCTCGGGATAAGCTTGTTAGTTTGCTTAAGGCTCAGGGCATTAGTACGATCGATAAGCTGATTATAACCCATCCTCACGCCGATAATATCGGCGGTGTAGCAGCCGTATTCCAAAATTTTGCTGTCAAGCAAGTGTACGACAGCGGCCAGAAGACTACGACAAATCTCTATAAACAATATCTGATCCAGATCAATAAGCGGAAGATTCCCTTTACGGTTGTAGCTGCCGGGACAACGATTAACCTAGACGATAAAGTAGTTCTTAAAGTTTTGGCGCCCGCCCAGCCCTTTATTGGCGGCTCTAAGCCTGACTTAAACAATAATTCGGTTGTGACAAGACTGGAGTTCGGCAACTTTTCAATGCTGCTGACCGGGGATGCCGAGCGCAAGGCTGAAGAAAAAATGCTTAAACAGGGAGCAGGTACTCTTAAAAGTACTCTGCTAAAGAGTGGTCATCACGGCAGCCGGACATCTTCCTCAGTGCCGTTCTTGCAGGCGGTGAGACCAGAAGCCGTGTTAATCTCGGTAGGAGCCGGCAATGAGTACCAGCATCCGCATCGTAATATTATAAAAAGATACAATGAGAACAAGATAAAAGTGTACCGCACAGATACTGATGGTACCCTAACGGTTACTACCGATGGAAATAGATATACAATTACTAAGGAGCGACAGTAATTATGAGGATAAAAGCTGTTATTGACCGGTTTGAAACAGGCAAAGCCGTGTTGTTGGCCGGGGAACAGGAAATTAGCGTCAACTGGCCAAGAAAGCTGCTGCCGAAGGCTCAAGAAGGCGATATTTTATCAATAGAAATTAGCGTCGATGTCGAGGCAACTCAACAGGCCAAGGCAGAAATTGACGAGCTGTACGAAAAAATATTCAAGCAGCAAGGCAGTGACAGCAGTAAAAAAAAGGATTTTTTGTAATTATAGTGCAATATTTTTTTATTTTAGGGCATTGCTATGTAAGTCTAGCAGGAATTTTGACAACGATAGCGAAATTATAAAGACACTTCGCCGGTTTGGAGGTGCCTTTAATTGCGAAAGATTATCTTAATGTTTCTGATTGCTCTTTTCGTTACCTCGTGGACAAGTGTGTATGCAGCTCCAGTTGCTACACCGGCGTCTAAGTCTGCTGTCAAATCGTCAAAGGTAGCGTCAGGGAAAGCCATTGCATCGAATAAGACTGCTCGTCCGTTAGAACTCACTACAGTCAGGTGGGCTAATCATAATGAAGCGCTTACTGGCACGGCCATACTGCGACTGGTCATTGATGCGACTGGCCCTGTTGAAGCCATTGGCACAGCTGTTTCGACGCCTACACCGCGCCTTGTTGTCACCGTTAAGGGGACGGCCTTGGGTAAGAAAGTTAAAAATCTGACTCTTGACGGAAAAGTCGTAGACAAGGTTGCGTTTGCTGCCAATGGGAAGGATACTAAAGTGACGATTGACTTGCCTCTAGCGGTCAAGGAGGGTGAGTACCGCGTTTTTACCCTGCCTAGTGATGCCAAGGCGGACAAGCCATTTCGAGTCGTTATTGATATTAACAAACCTTTGCCGTTGCCTGATTTTTCATTTACGGCCGGCCTGAAAAATAAAGTAATTACCATTGACCCTGGTCATGGCGGCAGTGATCCTGGAGCGATTGGACCAAGCAAATACCAGGAAAAAATAGTGACGCTGGCCGTGGCCCGGAAGGTGCAGACTCTACTTGAGAAGGCAGGGGCCAAGGTCATTATGACCCGTCAGGATGACCTTGATGTTTTTGGTGCTAACGCAATCGCTGTGGACGAGCTCAAGGCTCGTTCGTCATTGGCCAACAACAACAAGGCCGATGTCTTTGTCAGCATTCATGCCGATGCCTTTACGAACCCGGCTGCTGGAGGTACTACTACATACTATTATCAGAAAACACAGTATGATGCTATGCTGGCCAGTGCGTTGCAAACAAACTTGATTGAGGCCGGCAAGCTGCAGGATCGTCAGACGAAGCTTGCTAACTTCTATGTACTAAAGCATACCCGCATGCCGGCCGTACTTGTTGAATTGGGATTTATTTCCAACAATGAAGAGGAAAAGCTCTTAAGCTCACCTGATTTTCAGCAAAAATTGGCTCTAGGAATAGTACGCGGTCTGGACCGGTTTTTTGACCAGGCTGCCAAGCTACACTAAAGAGGTGGGTACTATGAAAAAAAATGTAAGATTACTGATAATGGCCATGTTGATGGTCTTAACATTCACAATTGCCGGCTGCGACAGCTCTGTTCCGGTCGGACAGACAACGCCGGTCGATCAGGCGCAGACGAGTGGTCAAGCGTCGCCGGCAAAGGTCATACCAGGTACAGGCCGGACAATGCACCTCGTTGCCTACTATGCGACGAAAGATGCCATGTATCTTATGCCGGAAGTATATGAAGTACCTGTTAACAGTCGCCCGGCCCGCACTGCCATGGAATTTCTCCTGGCCGGGCCTAAAAGCTCTGAGCTAGTCGGGGTTATGCCCCCTGGGGTCAAGTTGAAAAATCTGAGTATCAAAGATCATGTCGCTTATGTCGATTTCAATAATGCGATAATCAAAAATAATACAGGCGGTTCTGCCAGTGAGATTTTGCTAGTCGGCGCTATTGTCAATACGTTAACTGAATTCCCCGATATTCAACATGTTCAGATCCTGGTCGACGGCAAAAAAGTCGAGACTATTTCCGGACATTTAGCTACAGGTGAGCCGCTTAGCCGGTCGGAAAAGATTATCAAAAAGCAGTGAACTGTTTCAGCAAAGCTGAAATATCGAGGGTTCAGGTGGAGAGTCTACTCCACCTGAACTAAAGCCGCCTATAGAAGCAGCAGCCTTGACTCAATATTTAAGATAAAAAGCAATAAAAAGCAGCAGTTCTTCTAGAGAAGAACTGCTGTTTTTTATTGCTTGCTCGGTCCCATACAACTTTTCTCCTCATTGTGGTATACTACTTTTGCAGGAAATTCCGGTATAGAGGAGAAGTATTTTAGATACATTAGGCAGCCTTAAAGGTGGTGTTTCTTATCAACGAGCTTGAAGATATCGGTGAATTTGGCTTGATTGATTTAATTCGGCAGGATACGATTAACGATGCCGGTCGTGTTGTAGTTGGTATTGGTGATGATGCGGCAGCAGTGTTGCCTACACCGCGTCAACTGCAATTATTGACGGCAGATATGCTTGTTGAGACTGTGCACTTTAACTTGATGACGACAACTCCCCGGCAGCTTGGCTATAAAGCCGTCGCTGTTAATTTGAGCGATATTGCTGCGATGGGTGGCGTGCCGCGCCATGTCGTCGTATCAGTGGCTCTGCCTCGGTCAACCCCGACACAATTTGTTATTGAGTTGTATACAGGCATGAAAGCGATATGTAAGGAATTTAGTGTTAATATTGTCGGTGGTGATACTGTTTCCAGTCCACAGGGGGTGGTCATCAATGTCACGGCTGCCGGCGAGGTAGAGCCGGCTAATCTGGTACGACGTTCCGGGGCTCAGGTCGGCGATATTGTCGCTGTTACCGGCAATCTAGGCAACTCGGCTGCCGGTTTAGGCTTATTGGCGGCAGGTCAGTGGGAGGATTCGGCCTTTGCCTGGCCGCTGGTAGCAGCTCATCTGACCCCTAAGCCACAGGTTCGGACAGGCCAATTGCTGGCAATAGCAGGAGCCAGCAGCATGGATGATATTAGTGATGGGCTGGCTAGTGAGGCCAATGAAATTGCTAAGGCCAGCCAAATAGGAATCCGGCTGCATGCCGATAGCATTCCCTTATCGCCTGAACTTACGGCAGCGTCAGCCAGGCTGGGTAAACCGGCGCTAGACTATGCGCTGTACGGTGGTGAGGATTTTCAATTACTATTTACTATGGCGCCGGACAAATATCAGGTTCTGCTGAGTGCACACCCGGAATTGCCGGTGATCAAAGTAGGACATGTCGTAGGACAAGCCGAAGGCGTGACACTTGTCGATCAAGCAGGCCGGGCTCATAGACTTGAGGCCAGAGGGTTTAACCATTTCCGCCAGGAGGAATAATATTGCATGTTAGTTTTCAAGACAGGATCACCTGAAGAAACGTATCTATTGGGAAAGCATATAGCTAAATCGTTACAGCCAGGTGACGTTTTGTGTTTATCCGGCAGTCTCGGCGCCGGCAAGACGATGTTAAGTCAGGGAATTGCTGCTGGCCTTCAGGTAGCGGAAGATGTCGCCAGTCCTACATTTACCGTGCTTAACGTGTATGAGGGAATGGCCGGTAATAGTCAGCCGGTTTCTATCTATCATTTTGACTTATATCGCCTGGAGCACCCGGCTGAGTTGGAGAATATTGGTTTTGACCATTATGTTGACGCCGGCGGAGTCGCTATTATTGAGTGGCCGGAAAAGTTCTTGGAGTTTTTGCCGGTAGAACGTCTATGGCTGACGCTAAAGCCGGGCGAGCAGCCTAGTGAGCGTTTAATTTGTTTTAAGGCTGAGGGAAACCGCTATTTGGAGCTGTGTGAGGAGATGAAACAGATTGCCGATTCTCGCTATTGATACAGCCACGCTTGTATCCAGCGTGGCTATTGCCACTGAGGATACGCTAGTGGCTGAACTTACGATCCAAACACGAAAAACACATTCCGAGCGCCTGATGCCTTATATTGCCAGCTTGCTTACTATGGCGGAAACTGAGAAAAAAAATCTTAAAGCAGTTGCCGTTAGCATCGGTCCGGGCTCTTTTACTGGTTTGAGGATTGGTCTGGCAACTGCTAAAGCACTCGCTTATGCGCTGAAGATCCCCTTGATCGGCGTACCTACGCTGACGGCGCTGGCGTTTGCCTGTCCGTCACCAGGCGCGCTGCTGGCCCCAATGCTGGATGCGCAAAAGGGAAATGTCTATTTTGGACTGTATGAGTGGAATGGCAAAACGATGATTGAGATTCAACCGCCGCGCGTCGTCTCGTTTGCCGACGCCAATGACGAGCTTGCTGCAACAGGACGGCGTGTCTTGTTACTTGGGGAGGCCGCTGTCATGCACCGAGCCGATATTGCCCAGCCTGCGCCGCCCCATGTTGTTATGCCGCGGGCCGGTAGTGTGGCTGTCCTGGCTCAGCAGATGTATGTACAAGGCGTTCGACATGACATCGCCTCTTTGGAGCCATTATATATCAGGCGTTCAGAAGCGGAGGTATTGTGGGAACGACGGCAGTCTGAGCAGGGCGCTAATGCCTGAATTAGTTGTACGGCGCATGCAGCCGGCGGATATTGATGAGGTGTTGGCGGTTGAACAGCAAGCTTTTACAACTCCCTGGCCGCGGGTCGCTTTTGAAGAGGAAGTTGGCAACAATGATTTGGCCCATTATTTTGTACTGCTATATGATGGCCGGATTCTCGGTTATGGCGGCTTCTGGCTTGTTATTGACGAGGCGCATATCACTAATGTTGCACTTTTGCCGGAATATCATGGACGCGGGCTTGGCACATTGCTCTTAGAACAGCTGATTCTGGCTGCTAAAGTCAGCGGCGCAGCAAGTATGACCCTTGAAGTTCGTCCTGGCAACACGGCTGCCCGCAAATTATATTCCCGCCGGGGTTTTGTTCAGCGCGGCCTTCGCCCCAACTATTATGCCGAATTAGGTGAGGATGCATTAATTATGTGGTTGGATAATCTATAATAATCGCTAGTGGCCTATACAATGGAATTGCGTGAGATTTTTTGCCAGTGAGGCGGAGGAGGCGCGCATATATCGGACATATGTAAGCCGACGACAACGAAGGTCCGCGCAACTAATAGGCACTTGGAATAACGCAGGTTGCTTAAAGCTGATCTTTACTGGAATCTGTTGGAAAAGATCGCGCAAAGACATTATAGGCTTAAGGGTTTACGGGCCACTAACAGCTTTTTACATATAAAAAGGGGGCCACTGCTAGATTGTGGCCCAAGGGTGATTGTGTAAGATAACATATGTAGCAGAGGGAAAAAGGGTGACAAAAACAAGCAGGGCGGCCGTAGCCGCCCTGTACTTTACACTCTACCGGAGAGTAGATTCATACTGCTCGATCATTTTGCGGACCATGTGTCCGCCTACACGACCGCAGTCAGCAGACGTCATCGTAGCCCAACCTTGGCTACGTACGCGTTCGGAAATTCCTAACTCGTTAGCCACTTCCATTTTCATGCGGTCAAGAGCGTTCTCAGCACCAGGGCTTACAGGTTTATTTGAGCGTGCCATTTATCGCACCTCCTTTCCCGGACTTTGTGTTGCCGTCCTTGAATCTAATTTGGCTCACTTTCGTTATTAAAATACATTGTTTGCAGTATGTAATAATTAGCAGATATATTTGGAGGTCTGTCGCTTATGACTCAAAGTTTAATCTTGGCGCTAGAAACAAGCTGTGATGAGACTTCAGCCGCCGTTGTCAGCAACGGTCGGACAATTTTATCCAATATTATTTCTTCGCAAGTACCGACACATCAAAAATTTGGCGGAGTTGTACCTGAGATTGCTTCTCGTAAACATATTGAACATGTCATTCCCGTCATCGATCAGGCTTTGACCGAGGCCGGCGTCACGTTGGCCGATATTGATGCCATTGGCGTTACTTACGGTCCAGGGCTAGTCGGTGCGCTGTTGGTCGGTGTGGCAACAGCCAAAGCACTTTCATTCTCGCTCGATAAGCCGTTGATTGGAGTCAACCATTTGGAAGGTCATATTTTTGCCAACTTCCTGGCATATGATGAACTGGAGCCGCCATTTGTGGCGCTCGTCGTGTCAGGCGGGCACACCTCACTAGTTTATCTCAAGGACTACAATGAACTTATCCTAATGGGTCAGACTCGTGATGATGCTGCCGGCGAAGCCTTTGATAAGATTGCGCGGGTCATGAATTTCCCCTATCCTGGCGGCCCCTATATCGATAATGCCGCCAAGCAGGGAAATCCGTCTGCTATTGCATTTCCCCGTGCTTTTGTCAATCAGGAGGGAGAAACTAAGTTTGCCTTTAGCTTCAGTGGGCTAAAATCGGCTGTCTTAAACTATCTCAATAGTGCCGCTCAACGGGGGGAGGCAGTCAATACGCCTGATGTTGCCGCCAGTTTTCAGGCAGCTATCGTTGATGTGCTTGTCATGAAAACGTTAGCGGCGGCAAAGCAGACCGGTGTTCGACAGATTGTTTTAGCCGGCGGGGTAGCTGCCAATTCATCGCTGCAGGCTGAACTGACGGCAGCAGCAGACAAGCAGGAGCTTACTGTTTTTTACCCATCACCGGTGCTGTGTACCGACAATGCCGCCATGATTGCCTCTCGTGCTTATTATCAGTATTTAGCTGGTGATTTTGTTGGTCTTAACCTTAATGCCGCACCCTCGCTTAAACTAGGACAAAGAATATGTGGACAATAATAAAAGGCTGATTGTGGATTATGTGGGTAAGTTTTTGTTAGTGGGGCTAAATCCCTAGATAAAATTGGTCATGCAACGTGTGTATAACTCTGTGGATATTGTGGATAACTTCGGGATAACATTTGGAAAAGTATTGTTGGGGATAAGTGAGTGTAGTACTGTGAATTTGTTACCTGATAACAAGGGATTTTGAATGCATCGGTTGAATATCGAAAAAATGAAAATACTTTTTGTAATGGGGGCAACCTTTTATGGGCATCGCTGCAAATATTTGCCGGAAAATAACAGCTTTGACTCCAAACCAAACGCAAATCATTGATAAAGTGGCAAGTATACTAGGACTGGCTGCTGATCTTGCACATGCTCAAGTTACACTGTATGCTGCCGCCCAAAATGAAAATTTCGTAGCAATTGTCGCTCAAGCTAAACCGAATACCAGCTATATTGACTTTAAAACAAATATTCTGGGCAGTACGGTACAAGCTGTTGAAGAACCCTTGGTATGGCGGACGCTAGTTTCCGGGGCTAATATTGCCGGCGAGCGTGAGTGGGAGCTCGGTATGGATGCACTTGAAATGCGGGTCTATCCTATCAAAGACGAGAATGGTCAGATCGTTGCTGCCGCGAGCTTTGAAACTAATAGCCCGGAGGCCAGTGCTGAAGGCCATGGCATGTTGGTGGAAACAGCGTACTTGCTATTATCTATGGCAGCCACCGGCAGGGCAATGGGACGAAAACTTTACCGGCCGCTGGCGACCCGCGATGGTATTGTCATTATTGATGAACGCGGCCATATTGTTTTTGCGAATTCGGCAGCCGATGGAATTTATAAAGTGTTGGGTACTAACAGGATTATTGGCCGGCGGGTGTCTGACAGGCAAGTTAACATGAAGCTGGCGCAGCAGGCCTTGTCTACCGGGCAGCCTGTGGAAAAGGAGCTTGAGGCCGGCAACATGATCTTGGTGCAGCGAGCTATTCCGCTATTTGCCGGAGGCTTACTGGAGCGCACAGTGTTTATCATTTCCGATGTTACTGAAATCAGAAAAAAAGAAAAAGAGTTGCTGGTAAAGTCAGCCGTTATTCAGGAAATACACCACCGGGTTAAAAACAATCTACAGACGATTGCCAGCTTGCTTCGCTTACAGGCGAGGCGTACCCGCTCGGCGGAGGTCAAGGCGGCGCTGCGGGAAAGTGTAAACAGGATTTTGAGTATCTCGGTAGTCCATGAGTTTTTATCGCAGCAAGACAAGGAATTTATTGACGTGGCTGAAGTCACCAAAAATATTTTAGACTCGGTCATTCAGAATATGCTGGAACCTGACTTTAATATTGAGACAGTGCTTAATGGGCAAACTGTTATTTTGCCGTCTGAACAGGCCAGCAGTTTAGCGTTAGTGATCAACGAACTGATTCAAAACTCGATTGAGCACGGCTTTGTCGGCCGCAAAGAGGGTTTGATTGGTGTTGATATTACGACGACGCCAGAAGGTTATCAGGTCGATATTTATGATAATGGTATTGGGCTTCCGGCGAATTTTTGCCTGGATAATACCAGCAGTTTAGGCTTGCAGATTGTTAGGACGTTGATTGAAAACGACCTTGGCGGCAAGTTCTGCCTGTTTTCCCGTACCGGTACCCATGCTTTTATCACTATTCCGAAGATGACGGAAGGAGCTAAGGAGGAATAACATGGACGTGTTGCGGATCGTCATTGCGGATAATGAGTCAATTATAAGAATGGATCTAAAAGAATTGCTCGAGGAAGCCGGGCATAATGTAGTGGGAGAAGCCGCAGATGGTGTCAAGGCAGTTGAATTGGCTCGCAAATACCACCCTGATCTAGTTATTATGGATATTAAGATGCCGGAAATGGATGGTATTACGGCAGCTAAAATTATTTCTAACGAGAAGCTGTCGCCTGTGCTCCTCTTGACAGCGTTCAGTCAGAAGGAAATTGTCGAAAAGGCTAAGGATTCTGGCGTATTGGCCTATCTGGTCAAGCCGGTTAAAGAAGCTAACTTGTTCCCGGCTATGGAAATTGCTTTATCACGTTTTAAGGAGTTTGCCGAGCTTGAACGCGAGCTGGAGGAAGTTAAAAACTCGCTTGAGACGAGAAAAGTGCTGGATCGGGCCAAGGGGATACTGATGGATGCTTATACTTTCACAGAAACCGAGGCATACCGCCGCATCCAGCAGTATAGCATGGCCAAAAGAAAATCGATTCGTGACGTAGCAGCTGCCATCGTCGAGTCAGCTACCCGCAAACGATAAAGAGAGACTTAGCTTCAGATGGGGTTTTTACTCCATCTGAAAGTTTAGTCATCGGATAGAAAAGACGAACGATTCAGGGGGTTACCTCGTTTAAGTTTAGTCCCTGGATAAGATGAGCGTAGCCTATCCGCAAGGACATTTAACCTCTGATTCGCTTTTTTGATAGGTTTTTAAAAAAAAATATGTATTTTTGATGAAATAGACTTGATTTTTTCAGCTAAATTATATATTATAAATTATGGAATTAGCACTCATCTTAACCGAGTGCTAACAACAACCGCTTAATTTATAACACAGGATAAAGGGAGGTTCTTTACATGATTAAGCCATTAGGCGACAGAGTAGTAATTGAAGCTTTGGCAAAGGAAGAAATGACCAAGAGTGGTATTGTTCTTCCGGACACAGTTAAGGAGAAGCCGCAAGAAGGTAAGGTTGTGGCCGTTGGTTCAGGAAGAACTCTTGAAAACGGTCAAAAGGTTAGCTTAGACGTTAAGGTTGGCGACAAAATCATTTTCTCGAAATATGCCGGTACTGAAGTCAAAATTGAAGGTACAGAGTATCTTATTATCAGTGAAAGAGATATTCTTGCCGTTATTGAATAACTAGGTTTATTTAAAAAACGAAAGGTAGGTAATACATAAATGGCTAAACAAATTCTGTTTGACGAAGAAGCACGCCGCGCGCTTGAAAGAGGCGTAAATGCTCTGGCTAATGCTGTTAAAGTTACGTTGGGACCTAAGGGCCGCAACGTAGTACTTGATAAGAAATTCGGAGCTCCGGCTATTACTAATGACGGCGTAACAATCGCTCGTGATATTGACCTGGAAGACCCGTTTGAAAATATGGGTGCGCAGCTTGTTAAAGAAGTTGCTACAAAAACTAACGATGTTGCCGGTGATGGCACTACTACCGCTACTCTTTTAGCACAGGCCATGATTCGTGAAGGCATGAAAAACGTAGCTGCCGGTGCTAACCCGATGATTATCAAAAAAGGCATTCAGCAAGCGGTAAATGTACTTGTTGAAGAAATTAAGAAAAACGCTCACAAGGTTGAGACAAAAGCTGCGATTGCCCAGGTTGCTTCAATTTCAGCCGGTGACGAAGAAATTGGCTCACTAATTGCTGAAGCGATGGAAAAAGTCGGCAAAGACGGCGTTATTACCGTTGAAGAATCCAAAACTATGGGAACCGACCTTGAGGTTGTTGAAGGTATGCAATTTGACCGTGGTTACATTTCTCCGTACATGATCACTGATGCGGATAAAATGGAAGCTGTGTTAAACGATCCTTACATCCTCATCACTGACCGTAAGATTGGCGCTATTGCAGACTTGCTGCCTGTACTTGAAAAAGTAGTTCAGCAAGGCAAGGAACTGCTTATTATTGCTGAAGACGTTGAAGGTGAGGCTCTTGCCACACTGGTCGTCAATAAGCTCCGCGGTACATTCCGTGCTGTTGCCGTCAAAGCCCCTGGCTTTGGTGATCGCAGAAAAGCCATGTTGGAAGATATCTCTATTCTTACCGGCGGTACTGTAATTACTGAAGAATTGGGTCGCAAGCTTGACAGCGTAACTCTTGAAGATCTTGGTCGTGCTCGTCAAATCCGCGTTTCCAAAGAAGAAACTACGGTTGTTGATGGTAACGGTCAAGCTGAAGAAATCAAAAAGCGCGTTAACCAGATCCGCGCTCAAATTGAAGAGACTACTTCCGATTTCGATAAGGAAAAACTGCAAGAGCGTCTGGCCAAATTGGCTGGCGGCGTAGCTGTTATCCAAGTAGGTGCAGCTACTGAAGTTGAACTTAAAGAAAAGAAACTGCGCATTGAAGATGCTCTCAATGCTACCCGCGCAGCTGTTGAGGAAGGCATTGTTGCCGGCGGCGGCACCACCTTTATCGACATTCAAGCTAGCCTGGACAGCATCAAACTTGTTGGCGATGAAAAAACTGGTGTGCAAATTGTTAGACGGGCTATTGAAGAGCCGTTACGCCAAATTGCCAACAATGCCGGTTTAGAAGGCTCGATTGTTGTCGAGAATGTTAAGAAGGCAGCAAGCAAGGGCAAAGGCTTCAATGCTCTGACTGAAGAATATGTGGATATGATTGCTGCTGGTATTGTTGACCCGGCCAAAGTTACTCGCTCGGCTCTGCAAAATGCGGCCAGCATTGCGTCGATGGTTCTCACTACCGAAACTCTTGTTGCCGATAAGCCTGAGAAAGACGGCGGCGCTGCTGCCGGTATGGGCGGTATGGGTGGCATGGGTGGTATGGGCGGCATGGGCGGCATGATGTAATAAGCGCCCACGAAGCCTTGTTTTACAAGGGTCTAGAACCTTGTAGAGCATAAAAAGCACCATATTAGTACCGAATATAGCAAAAAATTAGAGGTTGTCCATGAGTTGATCCAACTTGTGGGCGGCCTCTTTTTTCATGTTGTTCACTTCTGATGAGTATTTTAGTAAATAAATAATGTTCGTTACATAGAGGAATTTGTCGTTTCGTATCAAATTTTACATGGTAGTATGATTAGCCCCTAAAAAGACCATATTTAATTTAAGCATAATATCTAGTATTTTCAAGTTGTGACAGACAGTATATATTGTAATATATTTTTAGATTTAGCACCTTTTGGGGAGACGGACAATAATTAAGATATAATGTTGACAAGTACCTTGTCAGCATTATATCTTAGTTTAACTGTGCAGCTTTTCCCGCACTGTTGCGGACCACAGGATAAGGGCTATATAAGTATATTTTGTATGGAAGGGGTATATTGGTGTTTGATGGATACTTAGTACTTGAGCTGGTGAAAAGTGTTAGTATTTTCGCTGTTGCTGCCTATTTAACCACGCGGTTGCCAGCCATAAGAAAAGCCATCTTTCGTTCTCAATATCGGCTATCGGATAAAATTATACTTGCAATCGTCTTTGGATTGTTTTCCGCCTTTGGCAACTGGATGGGTATACCTATTTTGGGTTCTATGGCGAATACCAGAATTGTTGGACCTATTACCGGCGGATTGCTTGGCGGGCCAATAGTAGGGATAGGCGCCGGCATAATCGGCTCCATACCGCGCTATTTAATAGGCGGCTTTACTATGTGGGCGGCAGTGATTGCAAATATCATTGCCGGGGCTGTAAGCGGGCTGATATATAAAAAGGTTGGCCCCCAAAAGATAACGCTTGTTGTTGCAGTGATAGTCGGGCTTGTGGGTGAAGTCATATTAAAGCTTCTAGTCATTACGCTTTCAGAGCCGTTCGAAGCAGCCTGGGCCTTAGAAAAGGCTATCGCTATACCGACAATGACTGTAAATTCATTAGCCGTCGTGATGTTTGTTTATATTGTACGCGATGTATTGAGTGAACAGATTAAGATGCAAGTTCTTTCAGCGCAACAAGCGATACGCGTACTATATAGAGCCAGTGGTTTTTTGCATAAAGGGTTGAACGAGGAAACTGCTCAAAAAGTGGCTCAAATTATCTATAACGAGACAAAGGCAGCCGCAGTTGCAATTACTGATTATAACAAAGTTTTAGCTTTTGTCGGAGAGGGAATAGATCATCATAAGCCTGGAAGTCCTATACTTACTGCCGCTACGAAGTTGATGATGAAAAATCGGCAGACGATAATCTGCAATACCAAAGAAGGTATAGGATGTCCGGAACCTAAATGTAATCTGAGTGCTGTTATCGACGCACCGATGATTGTAGGTAATGAAGTTGTGGGCAGCATTAAATTATATAAATCAACTAATGCAATGCTTTCAACGTATGATGCCGAACTTATTCAGGGCATTGCAGATTTCCTTAGCCTGCAGCTCGCTCAAAAGAAATTAGATGAGCAACAAGTTGCACTGCTGCAAACAGAGTGCCTGATGTTGAAAGCTCAAATCAATCCTCACTTCTTCTTCAATACTTTAGGGACAATTCAGACACTTATACCGATCAGTCCCACAAAATCGATGGCTTTGATAAAGGATTTATCTGTTTTTTTCCGGAGAGCGCTAAATCGAAGCGGGGAGTTAGTTAGTTTGCGCGAGGAAATAGAATCTGTGCGTAACTATGTCAGGATAGAGAAAGTGCGGTTTGGTGATAAGATTAGTGTTATTGAAAAGCTGCCGGACCACTTGCTAGAGCATCCTGTGCCGCTGTTTTCTCTTCAATTGTTAGTAGAAAACGCGATTCGTCATGGAGTGAGTTTGAAAAAAGGTCAGGGAACAGTTCAGATAGCTGCATGGAATAATGAGGTCTGCTTTTATCTTAAAGTAATTGATGACGGGATAGGTATCCCCCTAGAGCGACTTGAAAAACTTTTACAAGAAGGAACTAATCAAACAGACGATATAGGTATCGGGTTGCTAAACATTCATCGCAGAATTCAAAGGATCTATGGGAACCGGTTCGGGTTGCAGATTCAAAGTTCCCAAGGTAAAGGAACTGAAGTGACAATCTGTTTGCCGCTAGAAGTGGGGGAAGGAATAAGGTGAGAACACTGCGAGTGATAATTGTAGACGATGAAATAATCATGTGCGAGGCTTTGAAGCGGGAAGTGGAGAAATATTCTTTTATTGAGGTAGTTGGCCTATATCATGACGGAGATGATGCGCTTCAAGCGATTGAACAACTGAAGCCGAATATTGTATTCTTAGATATTCGTATGCCGGGTTTAAACGGGCTGGAAGTTGCGGCTAAGATAGATAAACAAGAAAATCCACCAGTTGTTGTATTTGTTTCTGCTTATGATGACTATGCATTAAAAGGTTATGGTGTTAATGCATTGGATTATATACTAAAACCATTTGACTCAAGTGATATTGAGCGAATAATGCACAAAATCCACCGCCTTCGTTTGCTGGAAACGTCGGAAATAACTACAAAAGATACTCACTCAAAAAGTCAATCTGAATTTCGCCCTCAGAAATACTGCGCCTACCATGATGATATAATGGAAATTATCAGTAGTGATGCTATAAAGCTTTTTTTTGTTGAAAATGGGCACGTTTTTGTGCTTACAGCGGAGGACAAGCAATATTCTATGAAACAGACATTGCAGGAAATAGAGCAACAGGTGGATACTAGGCAGTTTTTCCGCTGTCACCGAAATTATATCGTAAATGTTGATTATATCAAGCAAATATCGCCTTGGTTTAATCGTGGTTATTTATTAACCCTTAAGGATAAAGAGGGAACCGAGGTTCCTGTAAGCCGAAATAATGTAAAAAAGCTTAAGCAGTATATTTATTTTTAATGAAAGGATAATGAAGAAAAATGAAGGGCGACTTTGTCGCCTCTATTTTTTTGAACTAAAAAGAATATACGGGTCATTTAGATAATAACGCTTGGCTTTCTAACCTTCAAGATGGCTGCTTTATACGAAAAAACGGATTTTTCAGATATCTTTAGCGCCGCTAAATTTACTTTAATTATATAATTGTCCTAAGAGTGTAGAAGGACTTAAAGATTTTAATTTGGATTTGATTAAAAACTAGAAAGGGGTCGATGAAATTGTCTAGCATTGTGGATGCTTCAACAGTTATGGTCGCTCAATCTTAAAATTTTAATGAAATGAGTGAAAATGAATGGCTAATGCTTTTGAGACATGGGGGAAAAAATACGGGTTTATCATCGCGGTTCTCGTCGGAATTGCTATTTGGGCAATACCGACTCCAGCAGCGATGACGATAACGCAACATAAGCTGCTAGCCATATTTGGCGGAGCAGTCGTTGCCTGGATTACAATCGCGGTGAATTTTGCGGTAAGTACATTTGCAATTGTTAGCTTGTTATATTTTTGGGTAGGTAATCCCGACGGCAAGGTTGATAAAGCGGGAGAACTTATCCGGAATGCAGGATTTGCATTAGGCGGTTTCGCATCGCCCTCACTTTGGCTTCTGGTAACAGGCTTTGTCATAGCGATTGCCATGACCAAGTCCGGGGTAGCTAAACGGTTGGCACTGCAGATGATGCGAGTGTTGGGTAAGACACCTGCTGGAGCTATTTATGCTTCGATGCTGGCGAACTTAGCAGTGGCTCCACTTACTCCGTCCAATACAGCAAGAACGGCTGCTATGCTGCCAATCATAGAAGGAATTGCACAAGCTTATAAAGCGGCGCCGGGTAGAAGTAACTTTGGTAAAGCACTTTATTTGGCCGGTACTTTTACCTCAAATATCACAGGTTCAGCGTTTCTTACCGGTACGATTCCAAACCCTGTTTCTATCGGACTGATTGCTGCAGCCGCAGGAGCGTCCGTATACACTACTTGGAGCTACTGGGCTTTGGCGGCACTTCCTACAAACATTATTATCCTGCTGGTTACTGCATGGTTGCTATTGAAGATGTATCCTCCGGAAATGAAAGCTTTACCAGGAGGTACTGAATATATCAAACAAGAATTAGCGCAGATGGGGCCGATGTCAGGACAGGAGAAAAGAGCAATCGGGTATTTTGCGCTAGCGCTAATTCTTTGGTCTACTGACGCAATTCATCATTTTAACTCAACGATGATCGCTTTTATGGTGTCTTTCTGTATATTCATGCCAAAGATCGGTGTTTTAGAATGGAAAGAAACTGAGAAATCACTTCCTTGGGAACTGTTTGTGTATTTCGGCGGAGTACTAACGCTAAGTGGGGCATTAATGTCTACTAAAGCGTTCGAATGGCTAATTAAGGCATTGTTAGCTTCTCTTGGCTTACAAGACATATCGATGATGCCGCTTCTGATAATCTTAATCGGTTTTAGCATCTTTAGTCATGCGATTTGGTCGACAACAACTGCAATGACAGGAGTAATGATACCCATATATATTGGCCTGGCTCAAACATTAGGGTTTGATGTAGTTAGTTTTGTAATGCCATTGGCAATTATGATGGCCTACGCACTGTTTTTGCCGTTCAATACTATGGGTAATATAATATTTTTCGGCGCAGGACATTACACAGTCACCGAACAGATTAAGTCATCGATCGTGCTTGGCTTGATAATCTGGGGGCTTTGGATAGTTACAGCTTTTACTTGGTGGCGCGTAATCGGTCTGCTAGGTTAGGAGGGAAATTATGACATTGCTTCCGAAGATGTATCGTTTAACTCAGACATTTGATCGGCCGCGGGTGCAAGCTGTTTCCGAATTGACTGAACAGCAATTGGATGCCCTTGCCCTAAATAAAAAAAATCTCGCCGGTGCAAAAATAGGCATTACAGTCGGTAGTAGAGGAATTCAAAATCTCAGCCCAATACTAAGAACCGCAGTGGAGTATATAAAGAAATTAGGTGCAACCCCGTATTTAGTAGCGGCTATGGGGAGTCACGGCGGTGGCAATGCGGAAGGTCAGAAGGAAGTTCTAGACAGTCTGGGGATGACAGAAGAGGCTTTAGGGGCGAGAGTGATTACTTGTGCCGATTGCGAAACTATTGGTCATACTCCAAGCGGACTACCAGTTTTTGTCGTAAGATCGGCGTTGGATCTTGATGGTATATTAGTTATAAACCGAGTTAAGACCCACACTTCTTTTAAGGGTGTGGTCGAAAGTGGACTGATGAAGAAACTTGTAGTTGGCCTAGGTGGGCCTAAAGGCGCGCAGCAGTTTCATGGATTTGGCCCAGGGGAGCTGGCACGGTTGCTGGTGGAGATTGGAGAAATTATGCTTAGTAAGCTTCCTGTCCTAGGCGGGCTTGCAATTATCGAAAACGCTTACGAAGAAACCGCTCTTATTAAAGCAGTAAGTCGAGAAAATATGGTTAATGAGGAAACTGAATTGTTGCATTATTCTAAGTCGCTGATGCCGGCATTGCCGGTGAGTGACATCGATTTGCTTATTATTCAAGAGATGGGAAAAAACTATAGCGGTACCGGCATAGACACAAATATAATTGGTCGCGCCCGTATTCAGGGCGTGCAGGAGCCAGAAATGCCATGCATCAAAAGAATTGCAGTTCTGGATTTGTCGGAAGAATCGCATGGAAACGCAACTGGTGTAGGTATGGCGGATTTTATTACTCAACGATTAGTAGAAAAAATGGATCGGCAAAACACTTACTTGAATTGCCTCACAAGCACTTTCGTAGTCCGGGCAGCTATTCCAATGTATTTTGAGACTGAAGAAAAGCTGATAGAGGCAGCACTCTATAGTTTGTGTAGTATTCCGCCTGAGAAACTCAGGATAGTTATCATTCCCAACACACTGTTTTTGACTGAATGCTATGTGTCTGAAGCTATTGCTGCCGAACTTGCAAGTCATCCGATAATGCGGCTTGAAGGTGGAGCTCAGGAAAACAGTTTTGATTCAAACGGAAATATGACTTTAAGAATTGAATCCGCACACTAGTATTATGACAAATGGGAGTACTGTGACCCATTAGATTATCAAGCATTTATTAGGGGGAAGAATCAATGATTAATGATCAGGCAAAACAGGAACTCCGCGTTGTGGTCGGAGCGGAAAATGCTCTCGATTCAGAGCTAGATAAATTCAGCTACTCTTACGACTCTTCTTTTGAGCCGTTGCTGCCGGCACATATTCCAGACATTGTTATAAGACCGCTTACAACCGAAGAAGTGTCTAAGGTAATGGCGATTGCCGATAAGTATAAAATTCCGGTAACGCCAAGGGGGGCGGCAAGCGGAAGAACCGGCGGCAGTATTCCTCTTGAGGGCGGTATCTCTCTTTCCTTGGATCGGATGACCAAAATTATCGAGCTCGACGAAAAAAATATGATGGTTACCGTCGAAGCAGGTGTCAGGACTATTGACCTGTATAACTGCTGCGCTGCGAAAGGTCTTTTCTTTCCACCTGATCCGGCAAGCTGGAAGATGTCGACTATCGGTGGTAATGTCGGTGAAAATGCCGGTGGAATGCGCGCAGTAAAATATGGAGTAACTGGCGACTATGTAATGGGGTTAGAAGTGGTTTTAGCTGACGGCACCATCATTAATACCGGTGGAAAAGCGGTCAAAAACGTGACTGGATACGATCTCACCAGCCTTTTCGTTGGTTCTGAAGGTACCCTTGGGGTAATTACTAAAGTGCTGTGCAAGCTTATTCCCATGCCAAAAATGCGCGGAACGATACAGATTTTGTTCAAATCTCTTGATGATGGATGTGCTCTAATAAACCAACTGCTTCAGTCAAATATTGTACCGGCTGCAGCCGAAATAATGGATAAGATTAGTCTTGACGCTGTAGCTAAGCGTAGAAATATGAAGCTTGATCCTTCTGTAGAATCATGCGTCATCATCGAGACTGACGGTAAAGACGCCGAGGCGCTTGACTTCCAGGCAAAACGTATCGAGACCGTTGCAAAAGAGTGCGGAGCTGTGAATTTTCGAGTTGCAAGCTCACAGGAAGAAACTGATGAGCTTTGGGCTATTCGCAGGACAATGAGTTCAGCGATATCTGCCTTGGCTCCCAATCGGATCGGTGAAGACATATCCGTGCCGCGCAGTGAGTTTCCGGAGGTAGTACGGCGGATAAAGGAAATTTCTCAAAAGCATAACCTGACCATTGCAGTTTTCGGGCATGCAGGTGATGGCAATCTCCACCCTTCGATTCTATGTGATCTGAACAATCCTGAAGAAGCTAAACGGGCTCATCATGCGGCAGATGATATATTTGATGCTGCCTTGGCGGTAGGCGGTACATTATCTGGCGAACATGGTATCGGCATTACAAAGAAACCTTATATTTATAAGGCTCTTGGGGAATCCGGCGTTAGAACTATGCAAGCTGTTAAGCAGGCTCTTGATCCCAAAGGAATTATGAATCCCGGGAAAATATGGTGAGGACGGGAGGGGGTAATGCTTTGTGAAAAATAATGACAACAATAAACTGCTTGAAGAAGCTAAAGAAATCGTAAGTCAATGCGATCGGTGCGGTACCTGCCTTACTGTATGCCCGCTGTTTGATATTCAGGACATAGAGAAAGTGAGTGCGCGCGGTAAAAACTCAATCATTTTAGCCTTGGCTGGCGGTGGCATTCGTTCGGTTGAAGATGTTTCGCATGTTGCAGATTTTTGCCTTCTATGCCAAACCTGTGCCGCTAATTGCCCTAACAAAGTCAAGACAGATGAAGCTATGATGAATGTACGGCAGTATTTAACCAACCGCGCAGGTGGACCTGATCTAAAGTACAAGATGTTAGGCGGAGTGATGAAACGTCGAGGCGTAGTAAAGCTAGCCGCCGCCACATTGAACTTAATCCGCAAGGCGAAGCTTAACAAGCTGGTACCATCGGGTATGGCGCCTGAGCAGTTTACTCGTGAGCAATTCCTTAAAGCATTTGCTGGTCCGGCAGCTATTTCGAGCAAATTGACACCGGTGGAATCTGAAGTATCTCCCAAGGCACGAGTGGCATATTTTCAGGGTTGTGGCATTAAGATGATGTTTCCTGAAGTGGCTGCCGAGACGGTAAAAATCTTGGAGACAACAACACCGCTTGCACAACTAGATAATTTTTGTTGTGGCGTTCCACATCTGGCACATGGCATGAGAGAAGATTTTATTAATCTAGCTAAGCAAAATATCAGTTTATATGAGGATGCTGATATTGTTGTAGCGGACTGTGCAAGCTGCAGCGGCATGCTGAAACATATTGCGGCCTATTTTGTTGAGGATCACGAGTGGAAGGAAAAGGCGGAAAAATTTAGTCACAAGATCATGGATCTGTCCGAGTATCTGGTGAAGACAGGGTACAGGCCGCAACATAAAGCAAGCGCCACAATAACGTACCACGATCCTTGTCACCTAGTTCGTGGCCAAGGCATCAAATCCCAGCCACGTGAATTGTTGAAAGCTGCCGGAAATTATGTGGAAATGGAGGAGGCAGATCGGTGCTGTGGTGGCGCAGGTTCCTTCCACATGGATTATCCCGAGATATCAGAAAAAATTATCGCCAGAAAACAGGCTAATATTGAGAAGACCGGAGCGGAGGTGGTAGTTAGCAGTTGTCCTGTATGTCTGGTACAGCTTAATAAAGCGGCAGAAGCTAGCGGCGGTAAATTTAAAGCAATGCATATCTCCCAAGTACTTTAGGTTTATCCAGGTTTCGGTTCAAAAAGTTTATAAATATAAGTGAGGTAATTGCAGATGAGTTTGAAAGTACACATCAACCGGTGTAAGGGTTGCGGTATTTGTGTGGAGTTTTGCCCCAAGAAAGTCTTGGTTGTTAACCAGATTGAGAAGGTAGAAGTTGCTAACGAAGAAAACTGTATTTTGTGTCGCCAATGTGAGATGCGCTGCCCGGATTTTGCTATTTTTGTACAAAAACAATAAAGGAGTTGAAGTATAGTGCCCAAAATTAGTCTTATGCAGGGCAATCAGGCTGTGGCCGAAGGAGCAATCGCCGCCGGCGTGAAGTTTTTCGGCGGCTATCCGATTACGCCCTCTACCGAAGTTGCTGAATCTTTAGCCAAAAAGCTGCCGGCTGTTGGTGGTAAATTTATTCAAATGGAAGATGAAATTGCTGGGATCGGTGTTATTATAGGGGCAGCTCTTACTGGGAAAAAGGTCATGACTGCTACAAGCGGTCCGGGTTTTTCGCTGAAGCAAGAGCTTCTCGGTTATGCCTGTATTGCTGAAATCCCGATGGTTATTGTCAACGTACAGCGTGTGGGTCCTTCTACAGGACAGCCTACGTCACCTGCACAGGGTGATGTTATGCAGGCTCGTTGGGGTACTCATGGTGATCATCCGATCATTGCTCTTACACCTAGTAGTGTTCCGGAGTGTTTTGACTTAACAATTAAGGCTTATGAATTATCGGAAAAATATCGTATTCCCGTCATTTTATTGCTCGACGAAGTAATTGGTCATATGCGGGAAAGGATAGATCTTCCAGACTCGTACGATGAAATTATTAAACCACAGCGTAAATTACCGAAGGTAACACCAAAAGAGTACAAAGCTTATAAACCTGATGAAGATTTGGTACCGGCAATGGCCCCCTTCGGCACAGGCTACCGCTGGCATGTGACTGGATTAGTACATGATGAATATGGTTTCCCGAACGGTTCTGCGGCTGCAACTAAAGAATGCCTTGATCGTTTGCATGCTAAAATCAATAATAATCTTGAGGATATCGTCCTTTATGAAAACTATTGTATGGACGATGCTGAAATTGCCGTTATAGCATACGGCGGTAGTGCGCGGACTGCCTATGCTGCTGTCGATGCCGCACGTACCAAAGGTATAAAGGTAGGTCTGTTTCGTCCGATTACTATGTGGCCTTTCCCTGAAAACCAGGTAAAAGAAATTGCAGGCCAAGTAAAAAATATACTTGTTGCGGAGATGAACTTCGGGCAATATGTCAGAGAAGTGGAACGTGCAGTTGCTGGAAAAGTCCCGGTAACCTTGCATGCAAAATATAATAATGAAGCAATTACGCCAGATGAGCTTTTAACGGCAATCGAAAATTTGAAATAAGGGAAGAGGCGTTTAGATGGAAATGGAACAAATAGTTGACAAATACTTTCGTGCCGGTCGCCTGCCTCATATTTGGTGTCCCGGCTGCGGCAATGGGATTGTGACGGGTGCTCTTGTAAAAGCTATTGATAGATTGTCTTTGGAAAAGGACGATGTGGTAGTAGTATCCGGTATAGGTTGTTCGAGCCGGGCATCGGGTTATCTTGACTTTAATACAGTACATTCGGCTCATGGCAGGGCTTTACCGGTAGCGACAGGTATTAAACTTGCCGAACCGCGTCTTAAAGTAATCGTAGTAAGCGGTGATGGCGATGCTACTGCCATAGGCGGCAATCACTTCATTCATGCCGCTAGACGTAATATCGACATTACAGTGATACTGTATAATAATAATATTTATGGTATGACAGGCGGTCAGTATTCACCTTTAACCCCGACCAACTCTAAAGCCACTACCGCACCTTTTGGAACGGTAGACCGTCCGTTTGATATATATGATTTGGCTAAAGGCACGGGGGCAACTTTTATTGCCCGTGCGACAACATTCCATACACAACTGCTGACAGATGTCATAGCGCAGGGGTTGGAACATGTAGGATTTAGTGTTATCGATGCAATAACTGCCTGTCCGATTTCTTATGGGCGTCAGAACAAGAAAGGTTCTGCGGCTAACATGATGAAACTGCAAAGAGATCATGGCGTTATGTTAGCGGCTTATGAAAAATTAACTGAAGAAAGAAAGACGGATAAATTCCCGATTGGTGTTTTGTATAAAGCCCAAGCGCCAGAATATACAGCTGAATATGATAAGGTTGTAGCTAAAGCCCAGAAAGGAGCAAAATAATATGCAGCAATTGCGTTTATCCGGAACTGGCGGACAGGGACTAATATTAGCGGGTATTATTCTGGCTGAAGCCGCACTGCTAGACGGAAAAAAAGCTATACAATCCCAATCTTACGGACCTGAAGCCCGCGGTGGTTCCAGCAAGTCGGAAGTACTCATTTCTAATGAAGTGATACATTATCCTAAAATAACTGTGCCGGATATTGTGTTGGCTATGAGTCAAGAGGCGTGTAAAAAATATACTATTGATCTTCCGGAAGATGGCATATTAATTACAGACAATCAATTTGTGGGAGAGCTGCCTGAAAAAAAGTTTAAAAAAATCTATGAGCTTCCTATTACCCATACTGCGCAAGAAGGATTGGGAAAAGCATTATTTGCCAATATTGTAGCATTGGGTGCAATAACAAAAATTACTGAAGTAGTATCTATAGATTCACTTACTAAGGCCGTGTTAAATCGAGTTCCCAAGGGAACCGAAGAACTTAATGAAAAAGCTATTAATATGGGCCTGGAGTTAGTTAAGTAACATTTGTGAATAAAAATTAGAGGTTTCTCGTTAGTTCGCTGAACTTTCGAGAAGCCTTTTTTTCTTTTCTACTACAGACAGCTTGTTTCTATTATGGCAGACGCTGCGACCGAATGTACTGGGAGGACGATAGTTGCGGCTGTTGTACAAGCGTCTGGAGCGCGGCAGACTCTAGCGGCCACGGAGTGCAGTAGCGTTCAAGAGCTAAGCAAAAGAAAGGCACACGGTGGAGATGACGAGAAAAATTTCACATAAGTATAACAATACGATAAGTGTGGTAATAGTATGATTATGGAATGTTTGAAAACGAATATAATCGGAAACGGTGGGAGCAGGTAACTAATTAACAAAACATAAATCCTACACAATTATTGGAGGGATAGCAATGACAATATATACTGGCAAGTGCCCAAAATGCAACGCCGAAAAGATAGCGCTGCAGAATTTTGAATGGTATATAGATTTTATTGTGACACAGGTGTCATGTAGTAAATGCGGGTACGAATTTAAGGTTATGTTTAGCGGCGGGAAGCTTGCGGAGTAGGGTATAATGACGACTGCCCCAGAATACTGACTATAAAGAGAGACGAACGCTTCAGGTGGGGCCTTTACCCATCTGAAGTTTAGTCAATTTTATCCGAATGACTTAGCCGCTCTTAATTCCCTCTTCTGCTAGTGGGAATTAAGAGCGGTTTAGTTATCGGATAAAGGCAGAGCATTAAGACTGCTGCAGGGAAAATTTCTAGAAATCAAAAAGAGCAGAGCTTAAGCTAGCATAATTATCCTCTCAGATGCATACATACTACTGTAGCTGCGGAAGGAGGGGTATAAATGATTATTAATTTGCGCCGCCTGCTTTATCATCGGAACTTTTTTTTCAGTATTGTTGGTCTGTTTGCAATATCGGCTATGTATGTACAAGTGACTGAATTAATCTCCGGCGGGCCGATAGCTATTTCCGGCACCCGTACAGATCATAAGGTCGTGGCACTTACATTTGACCATTCCTGGGGCAATAAGTTTACACCGTCGATCTTAGATACATTGCAGAAAAATAATATCAAGTCAACATTTTTTATTATGGGGCCTTGGGCTACTAAATTTCCAGAAGTAGCGCAGCGTATCGCCAAAGATGGTCATGAGGTTGCCAGTCATGGTTACCGTCATGAAAACTATGGCGACATGTCGCCTGAATGGGTCAAAGAGGATATTACAAAAGCTCATGCTCAAATCAAAGAGGTCACTGGGGCTGAACCTAATCTACTGCGTCCACCGAATGGCCATTACAGTCAGCAGTCTTTAAAAGTTACTGATGAACTCGGCTATAAAACAATTATCTGGAACGTAGATTCACTCGATTGGAAAAACCCAGGGCGGGATGTAATCGTGGAGCGAGTCGTTAAGCGGCTTAAGCCGGGTGCAATCATCTTAATGCATGCATCTGACACTCCAGTGCAAACGGCTGAGGCTTTACCTATCTTGATTGAGCGGATTAAGGCCGAGGGCTACACGTTTGTTACTGTTGGCGAACTCTTGGAAAAATATAGCGATAAGGGCGTAGTACGACATTAAGGACTGCTAAAGAGAGATGAATGCTTCAGGTGGGGTTTATACCTTATTTGAAGTTTACATCGGATAAAGAGTGAGGTTGCCAGGGAAACGCTTGCAGCCTCGCTCTTTTCTTATACGATGATAATCTTTTTTGATAGCAGTTTGAACGATTGCTGCTCTTTTTTTATGAAACTGCAGGAATTCGTCGATATTTAGCGAATAGAAAAAGACTGCATAAAGTTCCGGACTTACGCCGAAAATTAAGATTACCCGGTTCGGTTTCATCAGATTGATCTGATGACTAAACCGCGTCTTCACTCCATCTTCTGTAAGCGGAAGTGAAGAACGGCTAAATCGTTCGGATAAGGTCGACTAAACTTTCAGATGGGTAAAAAAACTACCTGAAGCGTTCGTCTCTCTTATAATGTCATGAGCAGCCGGCGCGAATTATGAGGACATATCTTTAATGCCAAAAATATTTTTCGTAGGTTCGAGTGAGCAAGGACAAGCTTTAAGCCAATTGAGCTAATTAAAGGAGGACCACATATGACGACAGCAAAACAAGAAATGATTTTGATTATGGACTTTGGCGGACAGTATAGCCAACTGATTGCCAGGCGGATCCGCGAGTGCGGAGTTTATTGCGAAATTGTACCTTTCAATACCAGTATTGATAAAATACGAGAATTGGCGCCAAAAGGCATAGTTTTTTCTGGTGGCCCCTCTAGCGTGTATGGGGAGAATGCGCCCAAATGTGACCCGCAAATCTTTGAAATTAGCTTGCCAATTCTGGGCATTTGTTACGGGATGCAATTAACAGCCCATACTTTGGGTGGCAAGGTAGCCAATGCTACTACCGGTGAATATGGCAATACTAGCCTGTTTGTTGATAAAAGCGATGGTGTGCTTAACCAAATCAGTGCTGAGACTCAAGTGTGGATGAGCCATGGCGATTATATTGACGCACCACCTGCCGGTTTTGCTATTACGGCGCATACCAACAATACGCCGGTGGCGGCTATGGAAAATACTAACCGCAATATTTACGGTGTTCAGTTTCATCCCGAGGTAGTCCATACTCCTGAAGGTATGCAAATGTTGAAGAATTTTTTATTTAACATTTGTGGCTGCACTGGCGAGTGGGGAAAGGGTTCTTTTGTTGATCAGGCAATTGCCAAGATAAAGGATCAAGTAGGAAATAAGCGCGTGCTATGTGCGTTGAGTGGTGGGGTAGACTCATCGGTTGCTGCTGTGTTGGTACAGCGGGCTATTGGCGATCAACTGACCTGTGTATTTGTTAATCATGGTTTTTTACGCAAAGGTGAAGCCGAGCAAGTTGTTAAGACTTTCCGTGACGGATTTAAAATGAATTTAGTGTATGTCGATGCCGCTGACCGTTTTATGGCTCGTCTCAATGGTGTGACAGAGCCGGAACAAAAGCGGAAAATAATTGGCGAAGAGTTTATTCGGGTGTTTGAAGAAGAAGCCAATAAATTAGGCGACATTGATTATCTCGTACAAGGTACAGTGTATCCTGATGTCATTGAAAGCGGTACAGCTACTGCAGCGGTCATTAAGAGCCACCATAATGTCGGTGGCTTGCCTGAAAATATGAAGTTTGAGTTGGTCGAACCACTCCGTGAATTATTTAAAGATGAAGTACGTGCCTTAGGCCGAAAAATTGGCTTGTCGGAAGAGGTAGTTTATCGTCAGCCTTTCCCTGGCCCTGGCTTAGCTATTAGAATTATTGGCGAAATTACTGAGGAGCGGTTGGATATTTTGCGTGAAGCCGATTCTATCGTTTTCCAGGAAATCAAAAAAGCTGGTCTCTATCGCAAAATATGGCAATCATTTGCTGTGCTTCCTGCCATGAAGAGTGTCGGTGTCATGGGTGATGAACGGACATACGCCTATACAATCGGTCTCAGAATTGTGGAAAGTGAGGATGGTATGACGGCCGATTGGGTTCGCCTGCCGTACGAGGTTCTTGACTCAATTTCGCGGCGCATCGTAAACGAAGTTAAAGGCGTAAACCGGATTGTTTACGACATTACTTCCAAACCACCATCCACAATTGAGTGGGAATAAACGCGAAAATAGCCACGAGCCTGTAAAATTGAGGTTCGTGGCTAACATTTTTTTGCTCGTGGCTCTACCTTGGCTCTACCCTCGAAATTTCTAATTGCCGGATTACTTCGGCATATTTTTTTGGATATAGATGACCATATGTTGTGGGACACCATTTGAAGTTTAGTTGATCTTATCCGAACGACCTGGCCGCTCTTAACTCCCGCTTGCAGAAGGCTGGAGTTAAGAGCGGTTTAGTCATCGGATAAATTCGCCGTCCCTCAGGTCTTTCATGGCTGGGTATATGCCGGAAGAACTAAATGATACAGCCAATCTTGTTGTTTAAAATTTTAACAAACGTTTTACGAGTGAAGGTATCGGAGTAGAAGTTCTCGCACAGTTCTTTTAGCTGCCGGGAACTTAGTCCAATATCTTCTTCCAGCACTTCCGGAAATTCTTGCTCTTCCAAAATATGATGAGCAATTGCTTGTGTGCTGGTAAATATACCAATATGTAAAATGGTGTTGTAACCGTACCAGTTTTCGTTAAAACGACGGCAAAAATGATGTAGAGCCGTACGGCAAGCACTTTCATTTAGCTCCCAGAAGCTAACTAGATCTTCTATCGTTGAAAGCATTGCCGATGCATCTTCTCGATTCATCTTTTGAATGGATTTCAGTAGTTCCTGCGTGGATGCAATAGGAATTAACAGTTTCTCAGTTTCCTCATGAAGAATAAAATAGAAGGCCATCGGTAAATACATATACAACAAAAAACCTAGTAATGATTTACTGTCAGGATAGCAAGCCCAATTATTATCCAAGGTATTCCTAGGATAATCAATGAGAGTCGTATTAACAAATAAAACCTGATGAGGATCAGCCGTATCGTCAAAATGCTTTTGCCATACATCTGTTTTTCTGGCTAGCGTGCCTTCCCAGTAATAGTGGCTATTGTATTTGCACATTATAACACCTCACGGGAGTTGAGTATCTATACTTAGCGCGAATACAACTCGATAATATGAATTTCGTTGACTTCAATTGGCAATTCTTCTCGATTTGGTAGGCGAATCAGAGTTCCACTAAAATCATCGTAGTTCTTCTCAATATAGGGCAAGTCAAAGGATTTGAGGTCGCGAAAATTGCTGACAAACATTTCGTTGTTACGGGATTTCTCCTGCAAGCTGATAATATCACCTACTGCGACAGCATAGGACGGAATATCAACGCATTTTCCATTGACTCGAATGTGACCATGGTTAACCATTTGGCGTGCTTGTCGTATGGAATTTGAAAAGCCGATACGGTAGACCAGATTATCAAGCCGGCATTCCAACGCTTTTAATAGGACAAGACCGCTGACATCTCGGCTGTTCTGGGCTTTTTTCACATACCGAGCAAACTGTTTTTCCAATACTCCATAATAAGCTTTCAACTTTTGTTTTTCCAGTATCTGAATGCCGTAGTTAGAGAGTTTCTTGTTATTTCGCCTGCCTGGTTTTTCAAGGCGATTGAGGGCTTTAGGGTGACCGAAAATGTTTACACCAAAACGGCGGCAAAGCTTAAAACGGGGATCTCTGTTGGTTGCCAAAATACAATCATTCCTTTCGTAAGAACTGTTTATTTCTTACTTACTTGAACTAGATAACGTACGCACTTAAATAAGTATAACATTGATGAGAATGATATTCAATACTATCATTATTAACTTTTGGTTCTATTTTGTTTTTGAAATTATCTAACACTAATGATAATGTTGATAATATACAATAATCTTGATAGGATAAAAGGCGAAAAAGCACTAAAAATTAGTAGAAACTTATTTTCCACAACTGAGTGGGAATAGTAAAAAAAAACCGAGATCCTTGATTTAGCAATGCTCTGATAATGAGGGTAATAAAAAACCAATAAAATCAAGGCTTTGCAGACAGGAACAGACAGTGTTTTTCATAAATTGAATAGCAATTTAGCAGAAAGGAGATGTTGCATTAGACAATATTCCTTTTCTGCTCCCTCCGGTTTGCAAGAAACGGTGCTGAAGCCATGGGCGTAAATACCTATGGCGTTTTTTTGTGCCCATTTTTCAATGGCATTTCTAATGTTCTTGGTGAATATGAAAGTTTGGACGAACTCAACTATCTGGCCGCCAGCATTGAAGCTATGGACACAAACGATTTTGAACGCTTCGAGGCGTCCATAGGTGTGAGCGATTATTCCAAAAGTGTAAAATTGCGTGTCCAAAGTATTTGAGTAAAGAGGCAAAAAGACCCATGACAAGGTTTGAAAAAGGGCAAAAATCCTTTTTGCATTGACATCAAAAGAGGTAGGCAATATATTTCCCTTGTGTGCCTGTTCTGCTAAAACAAAGCTAAATAAGGTGCAATTGGAACAATTTACCTGAATGAGAAATGGGAGCGTATCCATTGGACTAATTCCAGTGGGTACGCTCCCTCTCTTTTTTATCTCTATTTTCTTTTTTTATGTATACTTCCGCACTGGTCTGATATACTTCCAAAATCGCTCCGGATTATGATAAAAGTAAATTATTCTACCATGGGAAGTATCAAAGCAGTAACCGGTGCCTGCAAAATTAAAAGTTGCCATTGCCTTTTCAATCTTTTCCTCTACACTACGATTTTCCTGCTCATAATCGAATGGCCTATGTTCAAAAACAATATACTCGGCTTCGGGAACATCGATCATAAGCATTTGTGGTGGTACTTCGCCTTTATAATCAAAGGGAAGACGTACACCATAGCACTCTGCACGTGGTATACCCCAATCGCAGAGTCTGCCGCCCGGGTCATTAATGTACGCCATAATCTGACTGCTGCCGCTGTTAGATTCGCTCCCGCCATCGTCATCCAATTTGCTCTTGATACTATCAAGTAAGCCGCAAATTGTTTCGCAGTCCTGTCTCGGAATAAGACTTTGCTTTCGCCAAAAAATCCCAATACCCATTACTCTCATAGTTTTTTATGTGCAAAAATTTGTGTGCGAGAATGGTTACAAAATAAATTTTAACATCATCTGTAGATTTCATCATACCAATCTCTCCAAACCCTAAAAAGTAGCGGTCGAAAGGGTTTATTTTTGTACGAAGAACGACAGGCCTAGGCTTTTTTCGGTATTCACTTGGAGTTACACCATATGTTCCCTTAAAAGCTCTGGTAAAAGCTTCATGTGATGAAAAACCATAATCAAAAGCAATATCCAAAATGCTTTTTTCACTATCCCGAACCGCTTTTAGTGCAAAGGCTAATTTTCTATGCCGCAGATAATCCCTAAATTGCATACCCGATATTTCTTTGAATTTTCTCGTTGTATAAAATTCGGAATAACCCAGTCTGCGAGAAAGAAAGCGTAGTGTCAAGACTTCATCATTATAATTTTTGATACACTTGTCAATTTCATCAACGATTATTTGAATTTGCTTCTGCCACTCGTACATTTGTCTGTTCACCTCGTATCAGCCACTCTACATATATTATAAAGAAATAAAGAGATTACTGCTTGATTTTACTTGCTGCTATTTCATTTTTGTCCTGCATCTTTGCCTCTGGCTTACAATATGAGGTTTTTAATAGATAAGGATGCGAAGTGGCAATTAAAATATTCTGTCTATTGTTGAGGGATACGAGCCAACGAAAATTGCAAATATATTGCGGAACAAGCTTGTTCAGATGCGGGAGGAGAAGGGCAGTTGAAGTCAGGTGGCGATGTACTCCGAGAAAAGCAAGCTAGTATCACAATAGGAAAAGGTGCAAATAATGTCAAAAGTAATTGAATTAAAACGAGCAGATAAATCTGGGCTGTAGTCCTGTCGGATGCATGGAAATTTGATGCTTCAAATTATTTTAGTTGATGGTAAACCTGTCACTGAGGGGCGCTATGCTATTGTGGCTGACATATTGCTGTTGATATCTTTGATGCAAAAGGTGCTACAGTTGTGACTGCGGTACTGAAATAAAAATGACGCCGTCCTTTATGGGCGGCGTTTTAAATGAGAGAGGAATATATTTAGTTTAACCAAACGCCAGCCGGTCATACTGCTCGGTGTTATTTTTATTTTGGCCGCATTCGGATGAATTGGCCGGCCAAAGAGGATTATTGGGAGGTAGTCTATATGTCCATATAACGGAAATTGTAAAATTCCGGCGCCAGTATGCTGGGACTGATTTGATAACCATAATATTTTTAGGACATTCAGTCCAATATGTCTTCATATAAAATTCACGAAGGACTTGTGAAAGCATATCACCTATAGAGACTCAACTGTGTAACCCTATTTAGAACCATCTCCTGGTAGTCTCGGCTGCTGGGTTTATTTTTTACTCAGTAGCAACTTGTTATTGATAGTTTTTGCAATTTATCCAATGAATTCCAAGATTGTTCTAAGAGTATGGATTTATAATTAAACACTATACATTAAAAAGCAAAGGGAGTGCTCCTATGAAAAAGGTTGCTAAGAAAATAATTATATATTCATTGGTAGGACTGCTGCAGGCCGGCTTGTTTGCCGGAGTTGCGGAAGCAGCAGCAATGCAGGAATTACGCCGTGCTGATGAAGCCGGGGTGTATGCACTACCAGATGGAATGACGTTTGACGCTGTTCAGACTATTTTAGTTGATGGCATGCCTGTCACTGATGGCCGTTATGCTATTGTGGCTAATAATACAGCCATCGATATCTTTGATGTAAAGGACGCTACAGTTGTGACTGTGGTACTGAAATAAAATGACGCCGTCCTTTTATGGGCGCTTTTTAGAGAAACTCAAAATAGCAAACAGCGTGAATCGTAAAGACCTCATGAAAAAGCTAAACCTGTCACACAAGCCCAAAGATCAAAGCCGGGACTGCGCCGTTGAGGAATTAGCACACGACATGTGTTGACGGGATTTTAACGAGGAGAGCCGCAAGGCTCTATTTTTTATCCGATGACTAAACTCTATAAGCGGAGTGAGCGGCTAAGTCCCTGGATAAGGGCGAATAAACATCAGATGAGGTAAAAACCCCATCGAGCCGCAAATAATTAATTGTAGACAGCGTTTTTGGACGTGCCGAATAATCGCGGGACATTTAAATTTTGTTTGATCCAGTGAAAAACAACTCTACACCCCAGCGAGCTTTGTAAATGGATGCAACTGTATCGGCACTAGTGGAATCTAGGTTTGTGACTACCCGGATGTTTTGTGTCTTGTTAGGGGGGGCGCCGGGAGCCTTATAAGAACAGACCAGGACAACTGACTAAAGATAATATTAACTTCAGATGGGGTGCTAATTCTCTCTTTATAAATAATTCTGGCCTTTGCTTTGCCGGAAACTTCGGCAGCCGGCTTATTTTTTACTCGTAGTAGCTTTCTAATTAGATTGTTTTTACAATTTACCCAAAAAATTCTAAGGCTATTCTAAGAGAGTGGATTTATAATTAAGCCATTATAACAATAAAAAAATAAGGGGAGTGCTCCTATGAAAAAGGTTGCTAAAAAAGTATTAATATATTCAATGGTAGGGCTGTTGCAGGCAGGCTTGTTTGCCACAGTTACGGAAGCAGCAGCAAAGCCAAACGACCCGCCGCCTGGTTACGATCAACGAAAAGACCCCAAGATAAATAACGACAAAAAGAAAGTTAGCCCAGACCCAAAGAAAAATAACGATCCTAAGAAAGTTAACCCAGCCCCAAAGAAAAATAACGATCCTAAGAAAGTTAACCCAGCCCCAAAGAAGGTTGATCCACCCCAAAAGAAAGCTAGCCCCCCAATGAAAGATAACAACAAGAATCAACAGGATATTGATCGCAAAATTAAAGCAGAAAAACAACGCCATGAAAACGAGATGAAACGCAAGCCAAATGAGGGTGATAGGGATTGGCAAAAACGCCAGCAACAGGAAAAACAGCGCCATGAGAAAAATCTAAAAGAGATACAGAGTAAGAAATAAGAAAGGACTTATATGAAAATCGCCTGACTAAACTTCAGATGGGGTAAAAAAACCACCTGAAGCTAAGTCTCTTAGTATTCGCCGCTCTATCCTCCGGGATAGGACGGCTTTTTGTTATGTGACTTAGTAAAAAAAAGGTTGTAAAAAAATGTCGGAAAATGTTGACAAATGTTAAATAAAATAATATTCTGTTATTAGAACTCATTTGTGGTTGAGTTCTAATAACAGAAAGGGGTTGTTAATCATGGCTGGATTAATACCGTTTAACAAGAAAAATCAAGGCATTCTCGGTTCAAACTTCCAAAACATGCTTGATGACTTTTTCACAGAAAACTGGTTGCCTAGAAGAGTTCTCGCTCACGATACCTTTAAGGTAGATGTTGAGGAAACTGACAAAGAATATTTAGTTCAAGCTGAGCTGCCTGGTATACAAAAGGATGAGCTTTGCGTTAACATTGACGATGGTAAGTTGTCTATTTCTGTTAATCGGGAGCAAAGTGTGAATGAAGAAAAGAAACATTATATACACAAGGAAAGACAGTGTATATTTATGACTAGAAACATATACTTAACTGATGCTAAAGTAGATGACATCAAAGCAAAGCTTGAGGACGGAGTGCTGACAGTAACGGTTCCCAAGCAGGAAAAGTCCAATAATCAAGTTGCAATTGACATTGAATGAGCTAAACACAATACATTGCGCGAGACAAAATCATCACCCGGTAGCTTCGGCTACCGGGCTTATCCGATGACTAAACTTGAGATAGGGTAAAAACGGAATCTAAGTCTCTCTTTATTTCATCCAGTATTAGCCGCTCTATCCTCGGGGTAGGGTGGCTTTTTTTATGTGTTAGACATATATTTATTAGGGAGGTGATGGGTGTGGATATATTACAGACCGCATACAACGATTATATTAAACATTTGTTTACTATATTTGTCGGTGAAGTTACGGCTGGACAAGATATTGAGAATGCCGCTATTAGATTTAAAACTGGCGTAGAAATAGCTGCTAAAGTATTAGATAAAGCAAAAAAGATGATGGTAACCTGAATAATATAGATTATTGGAATAAATAATTTGCTAAAAACCACAGCAACCTAACCGGAAATTACTTTCTATTATCGAATGGGAGTGATTTGTTTTAGCAAAGCTGACACATCGGGGTTCAGGGGGGAGAGTCTGAACTGAAGCCGCCTATAAAGGCGGGAGTCTTGACTCAATGTTTACTTTCTCAAGATGGTCTGATAATTATTCATTCGGGTAAATTGCAAAGCATCTTGTTGTAAATCCGGGACCGCCTTCGATTTTAGGTACGGGACAAAATACGATCGCTCCGACTGGTGGTAATTGGTCAAGATTTACCATTAGTTCGACCTGGAATTTACCCAGTCCTAACCAATAGAGTTCGCCGATCCACATAGCATCTTTAAGCGTAGAGGCGGGGTCTGTGTCTGATGGCTCATGACCTATGACGGCTACATTTCTTTCTTCGTGTAAGAATTTTAGTGCGTCGATTGTCCAGCCTGGATAGTGTGGCACGCCGTTCTGGTCAACACCTGAAAATTCAGCGGCAGAGCGTTTTGACCACCCTGTACACATTGCCATGAAGCAACCGGCGGGGATTTGTCCATATTCTTTTTCCCATGCTAAAAGATCGTCAACTGTAAGACCATAATCAAGATTATCTCTAACTTTGTCTGTAACATCAATAACACAGATAGGATGTACCATTTCCTTAATAGTGATTTCGTGCAATTGGCGTCCGTCTTCATGAAAATGATATGGTGAATCGACATGAGTACCATATTGGCTGACTAAAGTGTATTCAACAGACGCTACTTTGTGATCCTTAAAGTTTAGTACGTGTTCTTTCCTAAGCGCGTTAAATACTTGGTGGTGCGGTGTTTCAGGACTTACAGTATGGCTTAAGTCTACCCAGCGGTATTGGTCGCTTTTGAGCTCTATTAGTGTTTCCCAAAGTTTAAATGCTTTCATTCTTTTCCCCTCAATCCACATATTCTGTAAGTATTCTCCCGAGTTTTTTAATGCCTTCGTCAATTATCTCTGGTGGATTGGAAGAAAAGTTTAGTCTAAAGCTGTTTTTGCCGTCGATTTCATTTAAATAAAACGGTGCACCAGGTACAAATGCTACTTTTTCCTCTGTCGCGGCGCGGTTTAATACATCCTTCATGTTCACATCGCCTGGCAGCGATCCCCAGACGAACAGCCCGCCTTCCGGCTTTGTGCAAACCGCTTCTTTGGGAAAATATTTTTTTATTGCGTTTAACATAGCTTCAAGCCGCTCAGCATAAATCGGTATTATTTTCTGTATATGTCCTGGCAAGAGACCTTTATTTAAAAACTCGGCGCAGATGATTTGATTGAGGTTGGGAGAGTGTGTATCGTCCAGTTGTTTGGCAAGTGTTACTTTCGCTATGATGTCCTTATGTGCTGCCATAACGCCGACCCGCAGTCCGGGGGCAATTATTTTAGAAAAGCTTGACAATAAAACTACGTAGCCTTTTTTATCGAATGATTTTATTGGCGGAAGGCTTTCACCTTTGTAGCGTAGTTCGCAATAGGGGTCATCTTCTATTATGATAACGCCATACTTTTCCGCTAAAGCGGCTATTTTTTCGCGACGTTCAGTAGGAAGCGTAAGACCTGTCGGGTTTTGGAAGGTAGGGACGGTGTAAATGAATTTCGGGGAATACTTTTTGATCTTTTCCTCCAAGTCATCCATTTTCATACCGTTTTTGTCAACGTCTACAGGGATCGATTTGGCAGAAAGTTTTTTGAGCACCATGATTGTTGTAAGAAAAGTTGGCGACTCTACCAGTACAGTGTCACCGGGGTTTAAGAGTACATCTGCAATAAGTCCAATGCCTTGGTTAGAGCCTGTCAGGGTTATTAGATTTTCTTCAGATACGTCTATGCCTTTTGGTTTTGCTATGTGTTCTATGTAGGCTTTTTTTAGCTCCGGTCTTCCCCCTGTTGAGCCGTATTGAAGAATGCTTACCGCATCTTTGGTTAGTGCTTCGTCGATAATTACTTTGATAGCATCGACAGGAAACGTTTCTTTTGCAGGGCTGCCACCACTAAAAGCGATGATCCCTGGCGCTGTCATATACTTGAGTATGTCGCTTATGGCATCAGTGCTTATTTTATTGGTATACTCTGAAAATTTAAACATTTTTCATTCTCCTTTTATGGATTTAATAGCTGTTTTATATGCATCTATGAGCATGATTGCATCCATGTTATAGGCAACTGCATCAAAGCCTTGAGCAAAGTGCTTTTTCGCGGCATCTGTATTTCCTGCGTATATAAAGGCGAACTTGCCTGACTTTTTAGTTGCGTCAAGCGCCTTAGCGATTGCTCCAACCACTTCTGCATCATCAAATTTGGCAGGTTTGCCGAGTGCTACCGAGAGATCGTATGGACCAACAAATATGCCGTCAACACCTTCCAGTGCAACAATTTCTTCTATTTGTTCCAAACAGCCGAGTGTTTCGCACTGCGGTATTAATAGCGTTTCTGTATTCGCCGTTTGGAAGGTACTGTCAAGCGTTTTTGCAAATTCTTTGTTGCCGTAGCCTGTTGCTCTTGTAGGTGCAAAGCCGCGATTGCCGAGAGGGAAGTATTTTGTGTATTCGATTAGCTGTTTTACCTCATCAAATGAGTTTATACATGGCACAACAAGTCCCGCTGCGCCAACATCGAGCATTTTCAGGACTGATGAACGCGAGGAATCTGGAACACGTACTAAGGGGGTGACAGCTGTTATTTCGGCAGTTCTTATAAATTTGGCCGCGCTTTCGGCAGAGAACGGGCCGTGCTCTGCATCAATAATGACAAAATCAAGCCCTGTGAAGCCTAGTGCCTCGATGACTAACTCGGAGTCTAGCTCGAAAATGGTTCCTAATACTTTTTCTTTTTTGATCATTTTTTGTTTGAGTAGATTTTTCATTTGCACCTCCTGGAAGTTTACGTATTTATTGCGTATTTATCCGATGACTAAACCGCTCTAAGACTCTATCTTCTGTAGGCGGGAGCTAAGAGCGGCTAAGTCCCTGGATAAGATCAACTAAACTTCAGATGGAGTAAAAAAACCATCTGAAGCTAAGCCTCTCTTTTTATTATAGCTTATAAAGAAGCAACTGCAATTACATAATCTTTTAATTAAACGAAAATTTCCAGTTATTGTTGACGGGGCATACCCCAGCGTATTAGCTGCTTGTATAAAGCTACCCAGTTTTGCGATACTCACAAACGTTTTAAGTTGACGAAACTCCATAGATTTACTTTTCTCCGATTCAATATAATAGAAAGTTTTGTTCTAGATATTCTAATTTATTGTAGAACATTTTCATGATAAAATAAATTAAAACATTTTCCGTAGAGAAATAGAGGTGGCGAACTAATGAAAACAAAAAAAGTATTGCTTTTACTGTCAAATGGATTTGAAGCCTATGAAGCCAGTGTTTTTACCGATGTCCTAGGCTGGAATAAGGTGGAGGGAGACGGTTCAACTGATGTAGTAACCTGCGGAATCCACGAGCAATTGAAATGCACTTGGAATTTCACTATAATTCCTGAAATTCTGCTAACAGAAGTTGACGTGAATAATTTTGACGCATTGGCAATTCCGGGTGGATTTGAAATTGCTGGTTTTTATGACGATGCCTTCAGCGAAGATTTTCTGTCTATAATCCGTGCCTTTGACCAGTCGGGTAAAATTATTGCTTCTATATGTGTTGGAGCTTTACCAGTAGGTAAAAGCGGCGTATTGAAAAATCGCAAAGGTACTACCTATCATCTAAATGATGGTTACCGGCAAATGCAACTAGAGTCTTTCGGTGTGGAATTGGTTAAACAGCCTATTGTCGTTGACAAAAATATCATTACTTCTTCTAGCCCATCAACTGCTTTGGATGTAGCTTTCACGTTATTGGAAATGCTGACAACGCAGGAAAACTGCCGTAGAGTAAAATTCTTAATGGGGTTTCAATAAGGGAGGATGTAAGCCGGTGAGAAAAGTGAAAAAGTTGCTTTCAACTATATGAAAATAGAATGCAAAAAAAGATGGCTACTTGCTGTCTTTTTTTTGATGATTAGCAGGAAAAAGAGAAATAAAATTGAATAGAATACAAATGGGCTATACTAATTAAGAAATACTTGTGCTTTAGTATACGTTATTTAAGCAGCTCTTTTACGAGACTAATAATTAGGGGTTTATTGGAAAGGGGTAAAAGAATGGCTAAATTCGTTTATTTATTTAAAGAAGGCCGGGCAGAAATGAAATCCTTATTAGGTGGCAAAGGAGCCAATCTAGCGGAAATGACTAATATTGGTTTGCCTGTGCCGCCGGGAATGACGATTACTACCGAAGCGTGCACTGAGTATTATCGTTTTGATCGTAAAATGCCTGAAGGCTTAATGGACGAAGTAAAACGTAATTTGCGTATAGTTGAGGAGCAGGCGGGCAAGAAATTTGGCGATCTGGCTAATCCATTGCTGATATCGGTACGCTCAGGTGCGATGTTTTCAATGCCTGGTATGATGGATACTATTTTAAATCTTGGGCTTAATGAAGAGACTGTTCAATCTGTTGCGAAGAATACTGGCAATCTGCGATTTGCCTATGACGCTTATCGGCGCTTTATTCAGATGTATAGTGATGTTGTACTGGAGATTCCTAAATATCAATTTGAAGACATACTGTACAAACAAAAAGAAGTGCAGGGAATAAGATATGATCAGGAACTTACAGATGAATCTCTGCGCAAAATTATTGATAACTACAAACAGTTGGTGCAAAATCAAACAGGCCGGACTTTTCCCGAGAATCCGCTTGAACAATTAACATTGGCTATTGAGGCCGTGTTCCGTTCATGGAATAATGATAGAGCTATTATTTATCGTAATCTTAATAAAATTGGACATGATCTGGGAACGGCCGTCAATATACAAGCTATGGTATTCGGCAATATGGGTAATGATTCCGGCACCGGCGTAGCCTTTACTCGTAATCCTTCTACTGGCGAAAATTTAATATATGGTGAATTTTTGACAAATGCCCAAGGGGAGGATGTCGTCGCCGGTATTCGTACGCCGAGGCCTATTGCCGAGTTAAAAGATGAGATGCCTGAGCTATATAACGAGTTTGTTGAGATTGCGAGGCGATTAGAAAGCCACTATAAGAATATGCAGGACATTGAATTTACCGTTGAACGTGGTCGATTATATATTCTCCAAACCCGTAATGGCAAACGGACAGCCCAAGCCAGTGTGCGCATAGCTTATGAAATGGCTCAGGAAGGATTAATAACTAAACCACAGGCCCTTTTGCTTGTCGATCCGGGGCAGCTTGATCAATTACTTCATAGACAAATTGACAGTCAGGCTGACCTTAACATTATTGCCAATGGTTTGCCGGCATCTCCAGGAGCTGCTTCTGGTCAGATTGTGTTTGATTCTGATGAAGCAGAGCGCTTAGCAAAATCCGATAAAAAAGTATTATTAGTACGCACTGAAACTACGCCGGATGACATTCATGGTATTATCGCCGCTCAAGGAATTTTGACAAGCAGGGGTGGGATGACCAGTCATGCTGCTGTAGTCGCCCGTGGCATGGGTAAGCCTTGTGTTTGTGGTTGTGAAGCCATTCGCATTGATTATGTTAAAGAAGAGTTTACCATAGGAGCTGTCATTTACAAAAAAGGAGAAATAGTTTCGATTGACGGTTCTACAGGTCGTGTAATCTCAGGTCAGGTGCCAATGAAAGACCCAGAGATTTCTGCTGAATATACTACGCTGTTAGCATGGGCCGATGAAGTTAAGCAACTTGGCATACGGGCCAATGCTGATACACCTGAAGATGCTCAAAAAGCACGGGAATTCGGTGCTACAGGGATTGGTCTTGTCAGGACAGAGCATATGTTTATGGGACAGGATCGGTTGCCATATGTCCAGCAAATGATATTGGCTGAAACCATAGAGACTAGGGGACAAGCCTTATCGCACCTTCTCCCGATGCAAGAAGGGGACTTTTATGGTATCTTGAAAGCTATGGCCGGTTACCCGGTTACGATTCGGTTGCTGGATCCGCCGCTGCACGAATTTCTTCCCAGTATTGAAGAGTTATTGGTCGAAACTACTGAACTTAAAGTAACAGGGAAAAATCCTGCTTTACTTGAAGAAAAATTATACTTATTGAAAAAAGTACGCAGTTTGCACGAGTTTAATCCAATGTTGGGGCATCGTGGTTGCCGGTTGGGCATTACGTTCCCGGAGATCTATGAAATGCAAATGCAGGCTATATTCAATGCTGCTGCAAGATTGACTAAAGAAGGCTTAACTGTTTTGCCTGAAGTCGAAATTCCTTTGACGATTGATGTTGCCGAAATGAGATTCTTTAAAAAGAAAATTGAGGACATCGCCGCAGTCACGATGGCAGAGTATAACGTTAAGTTCCATTATTCTGTGGGGACAATGATTGAACTGCCACGGGCTTGTGTCGTTGCCGATGAACTCGCTGAATTCTGTGATTTCTTTAGCTTTGGGACTAATGACCTGACACAAACAACATTTGGGTTTAGCCGCGATGATGCCGAAGGTAAATTCTTGCCTCATTATCTTGAGAAAAAGATTTTAAAAGAAAACCCGTTTATCGCTATTGACCGCAAAGGCGTTGGCGCTTTAATGGAAATGGCGATTAGTCGCGGAAGGAAAACGAAACCACAGCTTGAAATCGGGATTTGTGGCGAACATGGTGGCGAACCTTCCTCTGTTGCTTTTTGTCATCAGATAGGGCTGAATTATGTCAGTTGCTCTCCCTACAGGGTGCCGATTGCCAGACTAGCAGCGGCTCAAGCCGCAATTAGCAAAGATGAGATTGTTGGCACTCGATAATTAACTTCAACTAAATTTAATACGAACCCGGATTCACCCGATGACTAAACCGCGCCATAACTCACTCTTCTGCGGGCGGGAGTTATGACGCGGCTAAGTTAATGGATAAGATCGACTAAACTTCAGATGGGTAAACCCGCCTGAGCTAAGTCTCTTTTTATCAACATGTTATCCAGTGTATATTGTTTCCAACATTTAGACAGAATAAATTTGTTGACATGTAATTATAGTCTGTGATACTATAGGGAAGTCGCTAATTGATGCGACAAAATATGCCAAAACAATTGAATGATAACTACTTGTATTGGGATATATCTAATAAAAAAGATGTTGACACGATGAAAGAATTGTGATAACATATATAAATGTCGCGGCACTGAGTTTTAGCGTCAAGCGCGACAGCAACGTTCCCTGAAAACTGAACAATGTAAGTAATGCATCATAAAAAATGCCAAGTGTGCGGTGCTTAATACAAGCACAAAACAATTTTTTTTGATTTTTATGAGCCACAAAAGGCTCCATAAATATTTCTTTTATGGAGAGTTTGATCCTGGCTCAGGACGAACGCTGGCGGCGTGCCTAACACATGCAAGTCGAACGGAGTA
>Ga0153941_1000087_pt1 | contig 50903 bp, 43 predicted proteins | sample TSNJ025MetaG_FD_104733 | JGI IMG/M metagenome (GOLD analysis project Ga0153941, IMG submission 104733) | Attine ant fungus gardens microbial communities from New Jersey, USA - TSNJ025 MetaG | ecosystem: Host-associated > Fungi > Mycelium > Unclassified | place: USA: New Jersey, Brendan T. Byrne...
ACAAACAGATAATCCGGATTTGTCTGTGCAATATATTCATTAGAAATGCTGTTATTGGGCCTGCCGCTATCGGGAATACCTTTCTTGGGCATACCGTCTTTGGGCGGACCGTTCTTAGGTGGGCCGTTCTTAGGCTTTTCGCCTTGGCTATCGGCTGCCGGCTCATTCCACACCGATTCCATACCCAGCACATCAAAGATGAGCGAAAAGCGCGATCCGGGACCGGAAGCATTAAACTTTTCGCCGATCGCCATGAGTGCCAGTGCTCGGTGATTGCCGCTCGCAACTTTTGTTCGAATAGCGGCAACCTGATCATCGATCTTCTTCAGCTCCTGCTCCATCTGCTCCTGCTTGTCAAACACAAGGGCGAGCTGCCGCATATTTGTTTTAAAGGAAGACATATAGTTTTTTGTGTCGAGCTGCAGATTGATCGTGGGCGCTATTGCGGCAAATTCTGCATATTGTCTGGACTGGCGACCGCTGATAATAATCAGATCGGGCTTTAGGCTAGTGATTTTTTCAAAGTCAGGGTTCTTTAAATCGCCGACATTGATATACTCGCCACTTATATATTTAGTCTGATAGGATGGCGCTACACCCTGGGGCCAAGCAGTCGCTTGAATTCCAAGCTGTTCCAGGGTATCAAGAGCACCCCAATCAAATACCACTACTTTTTGCGGCTTTTTTTTAACAACCGTTTCGCCCTGGGCATGAATAATTTTTACTGTTTCTTCCTGATTTGTCGACTGAGCAGCCTTTGCTCCGCTGCAACCACTAGCCAACGCTACCATGGATAATATCAACAAAATCGAAACAAGCAACAAACCACGCTTCTTTAAACTACTCACATTACCACCTCATCCTTATTTTATTCACTACTTAATTAAGTATAGTAGATGCAAAACCTTTGGTTTTGCAAATTACTGACCTGAATGTCCATATCATACACTTGCTTTAATACAGTTGAATCAATCATATCGCTGACCGCGCCATGCCGGACAAGCCGCCCGTGCTTTAACGCAACAATTTCATCCGAATAGCAAGAAGCAAAGTTGATATCATGAAGCACCAGCACTACCGTTTTCCCCAGTTGATCTACCATGCGGCGGAGCACCTTCATAATCTGGACCGAATGCTTCATGTCCAGGTTGTTAAGCGGTTCGTCAAGCAAAATGTAATCAGTATTTTGCGCCATAATCATCGCGATAAACGCCCGCTGACGCTCGCCGCCGCTTAGCTGGTCCAAATACTTGCCTGCCAATGCCTTTAGCTCCAAATACGAAATCGCCTCATCCACCTTCTGCCGGTCCTCGCGGGTTAAACGACCTCTGGAGTACGGAAATCGTCCAAAAGCAACTAAATCGCGCACAGTCAGCCTGATACTTAAGTTGTTGCTTTGCTTGAGCAGTGAAATCTTGCGCGCCAGCAAATTCCTGTCATAGGCTTCAATATCCACTCCGTCAATTCGAATAGTCCCCCGGTCACGGTCAATCAGCTGCGTGATTATGCTCAGCAGCGTGCTTTTCCCGGCGCCGTTAGCCCCAATAAATGAGGTCAGGCGTCCTTTGGCAATATTCAGGGAAATATCGTCGACTACAGGTTTATTGTTATAACACTTCAATACATTAACAAGCTCTAGCATTTTTTCCCCTCCCGCAGCATCCGGTACAGAAAATAACTGCCGCCAATACCATTGATGATTATTGTTAAATTGGCTGCAAAAGAAAATACGCGCTCTACCAGCAGCAAACCGCCAAATAAAGCAGTCATGCTAATCAAAAAAGTGGCGGGAATCAAAATCTGGTGACGATATGAGCTAATGAACGAATAAGCGATATTAACGACTAACAGTCCGAGAAAAGTCACAGGCCCTACCAGAGCGGTAGAAACGGCCACCAAAACAGCCACCACCATTAGCAACCGGTTGACGGTCAATTTGAAGTCTACGCCAAGATTATGAGCATGATCGCGCCCTAGCGCCAGTACATCCAAGACGGGGATAAAGCGGAAACTATACAGACTGACCAAGACGACAAAGACGGCAGCCATCAGCAACAGTTCGCCGCCGACCTGATTGAAGCTTGCAAACATTCTGTCTTGGATGAACTGATATTCATTGGGATCAATCACCACCAGCAGAAAGGAAAAAACACTCCGGAACAAAGTACCGCAAACCAACCCGGCTAATAAAATAAAATAAATGTGCTGATCCTCCCGCCGGAATAAAAAGCGGTATAAAAGCCCGGCAAAAAGCACCATAATCACGACATTAAACAAAAAGTACCCCTGATGGTTCATGGCGATGGTAGTATCGGCTCCAAGTAAAAAGATAGTAGCGCCCTGTATAAGAAGGTACAGGGCATCAAATCCAATAATGCTTGGTGTCAGAATGCGATTGTTGGTAATCGTCTGAAATAAAAGCGACGAATAAGCAACGGCAAAGCCGGCCACTCCGACCGCAGCTGCTCTTTTCAACCGGCGGGGAAAAGTGTATGACCATTGTCCGTCGATTTGCATAAATAGAAAGATGCTGGCCAGCAAAATAGCCAAAACACCAAGTAGCAGCAACTTCTTTTTATCAGGCATAGATTTTTCTCCTTACAATAAAAAACAGAAAAACTGCGCTGCCTACTCCTCCGATAATCAAGCCGACTGATATTTCGTAGGGATACAGCAGCAGTCTGCCGATCATATCGCAGACTAGTGTAAGTATCGCGCCCGCTAATGCCGTATAGGGAATATTGGCTTTGACGTTATCTCCGCGCATTAGGGTGATTAAATTGGGAACTACCAAGCCGATATAGGGAATCTCCCCTACCGTCAATACCACAACAGATGTTACCAAAGCAACGATACCAAGGCCAATGTACCGTATCTTGTAGTAATTTAGCCCCAGGTTGGCGGAGAAATCCTCGCCAAAACCGGCGATAGTAAATCTGTTGGCGTAGATATACGCCAGAATAACGGCCGGAATGCCCAGATACAGCAGTTCATATCGTCCCCGGAGCACGGCGGAAAAATCGCCATAAAGCCAGGCATTCAAGCTTTGCAGCAGGTCATACTGATACGCAAAAAAAGTAGTGACAGCTGCAATCACCCTTCCAATCATCAGACCAATCAGCGGTACAAACAGCGCGTCTTTGTAAACCAGATTGTCCAAGATCCAAATAAAAATCCATGTTCCCACTAACGCAAAGAAAAACGCCAGCAGCATTTTTTGCAGCATAGAGGCCGAGCCAAAAAAAATTAAAGCCGTCAAGACCCCCAGGCTGGCCGCTTCCATTGTTCCGGCCGTTGATGGCGAAGCAAAACGGTTCTGTGACAACTGCTGCATAATCAAGCCGGCAATGGCCATACCCATACCTGTAATTAAAATGCTGATTAGGCGCGGCAGCCGGCTGATCAGTAACAATTCAAGCTCATTCTGCTCAAGAGACATCAAGGCTGCAGGAGAAAAATCGGCTACGCCGACAAACAAGGAACAACAAGATAATACTAGTAAAACCAAGAAAAAATAACGTTTTTTCAGCATTATGGCGTCCACTCTCAATCAATTATGATTATCGTTCTTGATTCGTGCTATATTTTAGCATAGCATAATTAGCGAAGTCAATTCTTTTTTTGGCAAATGCTGGGACAATGTGCGGGGAGCTTGTCAGATCAACGCAATAATGAGCGAGCCGGCAGCAATAAAAAGAATGCCGACACCATTCCAAAACGTAACTTTTTCTCCCAGAAAAATGACGGCAAAAATTACTGCCAGTACTACACTGAGCTTATCAATCGGAGCCACTTGCGACACCTTGCCTGTTTTGAGCGCCAAGAAATAAAACAGCCATGACAGCGCTCCGGCAATTCCGCTCAATGCAATAAAGAATAAAGACTTCTTATCAGCCAAAAGTGCCAAAACTTGCTGATGACTGCCTTGCGCCGCGACAACAAGAAATAAAAATATAGTCATGATAGCCGCTCTTAATGCCGTAGCCGCATTTGCGTCAACTGCTTGCAGTCCTATTTTGCCGAATACAGCGACAAGCGCTGCTGTCACAGCAGACAGCAGACTAAAAACTAACCAAAGATTTTCCACTGATGACACCCTTTTCGTTCTTATTTGTATGCGTAGCTATAAAAGCATTTCTTGCTTTTTACTTTCGTCATTTGAATGAATCCTGGTTCTTACTCTGTTATTCTCAATGAGAAACTTGCGGAAACTAAGTGCAACTTTTGAAAAGTAGCGCTGTTCTTCCCAGGCAAGGTATAAAAAGTGCTTATGAGAGAGATCCGCAACTTTTAGTAAAACAAACGGCAAGCCCGGCCTCTTCTGGCCGACAGAAGAATAAAAGGCTACTCCTGAACCGGCGGCAATCAAGTTCATAAGCGTCTGGGAACTGTCGCAGGTGCACATAACCTTGGGAGCAAAGCCTTTCTTAAAGCACATTTCATGACATAAACTCTGTATGCTATGCTCCGCCTCAAAATTTATAAAAGATTCCCCTGCCAGATCCTGAAGCGTAACAATGCCGCGGTCGGCCAATTTGTGAGTAGGAGCTACAGCTAAGAAAATATCTTTTTCTGCCAAGGGCTCATAAGCAATTCCTGGCTGCTCAATAAGCTTAAGGGTAACAATCATATCGACATCCCCGCTTTCAAGTAAACGCAGCTTGGCTTTCTCATCAGTTGTTTGCGTAATACGAAAGATTGCTTTGGGATAAAGCTTAGCAAAAGTGGCTACAATGTTGCAAAATTGTTTGCTGATAAAGGACGCTGCAACAGCTATGCTGCCGGCTTCACTGCCTGATAAATCGGTAATTTCCTGACACCCGGCCTCAAGCTCGTTCAGCGCACTCGTTACCCTCTTTAAGAAAAATTTCCCATAATCATTTAGGACAATATTCCGACCGGTACGATTGAATAAAGGAACGCCGATATCTTCCTCCAGACGTGAAATTGATACACTAAGCGCAGGCTGGGCAACTTGCAATAGTTGCGCTGCTTTTGTCATGTGCTGAAGATTAGCCACTGTCTGAAAGTATTTTAACTGTAATAGATCCATATAGCTCCCCCTTCTTAGGATTGATATTGTTTTTGTTATCATTCCTATTATATAATATGTACTATAATTTTCCAATTGATTGTCTTATAATTGTAAAGGAAATGATAACCATTCGCAACATAAAAGTAATTTATTTTTAAATTTTAGTTACGGAGGGGAATGCTTTGAAAATTGCTAAAAAGCAGCATAAGAACATGCTTGGCTTGCTGACGCTGGCTCTAAGCCTTGCAGTAAATTTGCCAGTATATGGCGCGGAGGATGATTACGATTACGATTACGATGATGCCGCTTACCAGACATCTCAGGTCGTAATAACGGCCGCAGGATTTGAGCAGGACGTTGCTGATGCTCCAGCCACGATTACGGTAATTACAAAAGAGGAAATTAACAGCCGCGGCTATTCCAGCCTTAGCGAAATATTGGCCGATGTCCCCGGTGTCGACGTACGTGGCTCAAACAGTCGGAATGGCATAGGCAATATCCAAATACGCGGTATGGATAGCCAATATACTTTGGTTATGGTAGACGGCGTTGCGCAAGATGCGACAAGGGATATGGGGCCTAACGGCTTTTACAGCGCACAAAGCGCCTTTGTACCACCCTTGGCAAGCATTGAACGTATTGAGGTTATCAAAGGGCCGATGTCGACATTATATGGCAGCGATGCGCTAGGCGGCGTAGTCAATATTATTACCAAAAAAGTAGCTGATGAATGGAAGCATAATCTAACAGCTGATTATACACTTTATGAAGATTCGGACAGAGGAACCGTTACCCGCTATTCCTTATATTCGAGCGGCCCGCTTGATCCTGGTAAAGTAGGACTTGTTCTGCGCGGCAGCTTTATTCGGCGCGGAGGCTCTGATTCGAAGGATGATGATGTACCAAAAAGGTATCTAATGAATGGAAACGTAATATAACACTTGATTATACAATGCTTGAAGATTCGGACAGAGGGAGCATTACACGCTACTCCTTTTATTTGACCGGCCCGCTGGAGACTGATAAAGTAGGGCTTATTCTGCGCGGCAACTTTCTCCGGCGCGGAGGATCTACTGTAAAGAATGACAAGGGCGAGGAAATGTCACAAAGAGGAGCAAGTGTCAACCCGGCCTCACTAAGAAACCATAGTTTAGGCGGTAAACTGACGTGGAAACTTGATGACCGCAATAGTGTGTGGCTGGATGCGGATACGGCCGTCAGCGATTTTGATGGACAACAAGCGATGCGTTATGAGCGCGACAAAATAACACTAGGAAGCGACAATCGGACTTCCTATGGCAAATGGAACACCACGCTGACTTATAACACTACCGAGTTATTTGGCTACGGACGTAAGTCTGGCGGAGAAAAGCTCAAAAGCGGCAATTTAATTTTTGACACTAAGCTAGTTGCCCCGGTTGGAGATTCGCATACTCTAATGGTTGGCGGCCGTTACTGGGATGAGGAGTTTGAAAAAGGAACATTGGTGGAAAATGGGCTAGGCATTCTCCACACTTATAACAGCGCGTTGTTTATTGAAGACGAATGGCGTCTTCGAGATAATCTGGCTTTGACTTATGGGGCGCGATATGATCATTACAACACTTGGGGCAACCATACTAGCCCCAAAGGCTATCTGGTCTGGAAAGCCGACAATAACTGGACGATCAAAGGCGGCGTCAGCACCGGATTTAAAGCGCCCAGCTTGACTCAGTCAGCACCAGGTCATACCGGCAATTCCGGAGGGTCGCATAATATTGGTACTATTAATCAAATATATATTATAGGAAATCCCGACCTTAAACCGGAAAAAAGCGTGAACAAAGAGATTGGATTTTATTATCAAACCCCTGAGGGCCTTAGCTTAAACGCTACGCTATTTCGCAATGATTTTAAAGATAAAATTGACTTCACCGATTGGGAGTGGGTTAACGGTCGAAAAGAGCAATCCTATAGAAATATAGATAAAGCAAAAACCAGTGGGGTCGAACTTGGCAGTAAAATTCCATTGGCACAAGATCTGTCGCTCAATCTAAACTATACATATACTAAATCAGAGCAGACTAGCGGCGAGAATGCCGGCGCTCCCCTCAACAACACCCCCAAGCACGCAGCAACTCTACGGCTCAACTGGGATGTCAATGAAAAAACAACTGCCTGGTTAAGAGGAGAATACCGCGCTGAAATGAATCGGTATACAGACAAGAACCTCAACCCTACACAGCAGAGCGTTGTAGACGCCCTCGGAAAGGAGTTTAGTTCTTACTCAGTGTTTGATATTGGAATATCGCGCAAACTATCAGACAGTGTCACGCTGAATTTTACAGTCAACAATATTTTCGATAAAGACTTCGGCGAAACGGCTCTCGTAAATGGAGAAACCTATTATAAATATATTCAAATAGGAAAAGGTACTGCCGGTACTTATATATCCGGACGAAATTATTGGACATCCTTAAATTACAACTTCTAATAATTGACCAAAGCCAAAGACTATATTCAAGCCACAGACTGCTTAGCTATTTGATTCAATAGCGTTTCATACTCTTTTCGTTCGACGGCCACGAAAGCCCGCGCAAACATTGAGTTTGCGCGGGCTGTTTCTTTGACGCCAACAAATTGGCTGCGTTGCCGAAGCTACTCTGCAGCTCCGGTCGGCAAAAAGCGTTTCTTGCTTTAATGGCAAGGCACTGGCATTAACTGCAATTAATTACATATTTTTAAAAAATATGTCGAGAAATTAGATTGCTTTTTGTATACACGGCTGTTATAATGAATAATGTATTAAGTATACATAGCCGCTCGATGGCAGAATGAATTTTTAATTCGGGGTCTGTCGCTGGTCGTGTCAGAGTATACAACTTAAAAAGAACCCCATCATAGATTTCCGTTATTGCCGGAAATTCTATGATGGGGTTCTTTCATTGTGCTAATGATTCCTCCAGCAATTTCATCAAGCGTCGATTTCGTTTAACGACTAACCAGTTATATCATGGCTTTGCTGCCTAGTTAAAGACTTCCTTCATTATAACAGTAATTAATATAAGTTATACTTGGGTTACATCGTACCTCCATTTTTTTAAAGGTTTTTAGTTATTTGGATAGAATACTATGTAGGTAGTTCTGAATAATATAGCCAGAGGGTGTTATTATTGATGAAGTGTTCACGACGCATACAAAATAGCCTATTACTATTGATTATACTTATTATGTTTATCACAGGCTGCGGACCAAGTGCTCTGTTCGCCCCTAAGCCTTACAGTGAAACGCAGTTTCTTATGGACACTATTATTGATATTACGGCTTACGGGCCAGATAATGAGGCGGCCGTTAAAGACGCGTTTGCCGAGTTTAGACGGATTAACGATCTGACTAATCAATATGATGACAACAGTCAAATCGCTAAGGTTAACAGGGCGGCCGGCAACGCTAAAATACAAGTTGATCCTGACTTGATCGCCATGCTTAAGCAGGCTCACAGCCGTTCTGAGCAGTTTGAGGGTGCTTTGGACGTAACTGTGGGTGCATTGACTGAACTATGGGGAGTGGGACATAAAGGTGAGTTTGTGCCGAGCAGGCAAGAGATTATGGCAGTATTGCCGTTGGTCGATTACCGGCAGTTAGAAATTGACGATCAAACCAACACGGTCTATTTACCGAAAGCAGGTATGCGAATTGACCTGGGGGCCGTTGCCAAAAGCTATGCTAACCGCAAAGCCATCGATGCCTTAAGGGCTAGGGGCATAAAATCGGCGCTTGTTAATGCTGGCGGCGAGGTGCGGGTTATCGGGAAACGCCCTGACGGCCAGCCTTGGCGCATTGGTGTCCAAGATCCACGCAATCCGGAAGGAATAGCCGCAAAGATTACTCTTTCGGATTGGGATGTGCTGGAGACTTCAGGCGACTATCAACGGTTTTTTATAAAGGATAATGTGCGTTACGCCCATATTATCGATCCGCGTACAGGCTACCAACCGCAGCAAGTGGCCAGTGTTACTGTCGTAACCAAGGCAGCTTCCCAGGCTGATGTTTTGAGCACGGCCATGTTTGTGCTCGGTGTTGATAAGGGCCAGCAGTTGTTAAAGCAGTATCCTGGCGCAGAAGCTATTTTTATCACTCAGGACGGCAAAAAAGTCGTTACACCCGGATTAGCGGGAAAAATAGAATTTTAGGTGATGCTATGAAAGCTAATACAGTAAAAGCACAACTGACCGCTGCTTTGCGCAGCCGTTCGCCCGGCGTTACTAACGGTGATGATTATTTGCAGGCGGCGGTCACTGTACCACTCGTCGAAAACGCCGGTCAAAGCGCTGTTTTATTTGAAGTGCGCTCAGGCAAGCTCAACTGGCAGCCTGGTGAAATCTGTTTTCCGGGCGGGCGTATTGAACCTAATGACGACAGTCCACTTCAGGCCGCCGTACGGGAGACGATGGAAGAACTCGGGGTACAGGCGCAGGATATTGAAGTACTGGGGTCGCTTGATATCATGGTCAGCCCTATCGGTGTCATGCTGTACCCGTTTGTCATCCAAATAACGGCTGATTTGTCATTTTCCCCTAATACTGATGAAGTGTCCGAAGTTTTTACTGTGCCGCTCAATTTTCTGCTTAATGCCATGCCGCAGACAGTCTACATGGAAACGTTAACAAAGCCACTGGCCGGTTTTCCGTTTGACCTTGTGCCCAAGGGCTATCCCCGTGGTTATCGGCGGAGGGCTAAGTATCCCGTCCTTTTTTACCAATACAAGCACTATGTTGTCTGGGGGCTGACTGCCAGGGTGCTGTATGATTTCCTCGAAATCTACCGTAATCAAGCGGCTGGAGCCAGCCGGGAATGATACCACATAGCATATTATTAGTCAGCTTAACCGGATTGGTATTTGTCTATCCCTTTGACGGTTATTTCCGCTTTACGCTCAGTGTCGTTGTATTAGCTACCCTGCTCTTATATTTTAACCGCTTGCCGATTGTGCTGGTATCATCAGCCTCCGCTGCCTTGAGTCTTTTTTTGCGGACAATTATAAAATATCCCTTTATCGAAGAACCGCTTCTGAGTGGGTTGGTGCACAATATGCCGGCCTTTTGCTATTATCTGGCCTATGGCCTGTTGTTCAAAGCGCTCAGTATCCGCGACTATACCGGCAATGTGCCGGTGCTCGTACTGCTGCTTAGCATTTGTGATATCGGCAGCAACTGTGTTGAATTGCTTATTCACGGCGAACTGTCCGGGCGGAGCTTGGAGATTGTCCTGACAAGTGTCATTGCTGTGGGAGTCGGCCGGACGATGTTGGTTGTAGCCGGTTATTATTCACTAAAACGTTACCGGGATTTTGTGTTGGCGGAGGATCATGCCACCCGCTATGCAGAATTGATTTTAATTATTGCAAGACTCAAGGCCGAGCTGTTCTATCTGCAAAAATCATCAGGTGATATTGAGCTTGTTATGGAAAAAGGATATACATTATACCAAAACCTTAATGATAAGTATCCTGGCGAGTTGGCAAAGGCTGACTCACCTGCTGCCCGCGCTTTGGCCATTGCCCGGGATATCCATGAAGTAAAAAAAGACTATTATCGTGTAACTAGAGGGATTGAAGCGATCCTTGATGTCGCTGTCAGTGAAAACGGTCTGCCGCTGGACGAATTCTTCCAGATCGTTGAGCAAAACACCAGGCGCTATATCAGTCGGTTGGACAAGCCTGTTACTATTACCTTTAATTATGAGGGCGAACTGGTCACTGACCAGTATTATGCCGTTGTTTCTATTTTGGATAATTTGATTACCAACGCCGTTGAGGCTGTCCAGCCGACCGGCGTCATTACCGTAACCGGCCGCTGTAGTAATGGCAGGCTTGTACTCATTGTTGCAGACAATGGTCCGGGAATCAGCACTAATGAGCAGGAGGTCATCTTTGTGCCAGGGTATTCGACAAAGTTTTCTGTTACTACCGGACAAATGTCAACAGGTTTGGGTTTAAGTCATGTTAAGAATCTTGCCGAGCTTTTAGGCGGTGACATCTTGGTTGTATCGGCGCCAGGGGAAACAGTGTTTACGGTATCATTGCCACTGGCAGAACTGGTAGTAGCCCGGAGCTAAACCAGCTATTAATAATATATAATATAGAAAAACATGCTTTGAGAGGTAGAAAATGGGGGTATAGGCAATGCGGTTTGTCATTATTGAAGACGATATCGTTGTCAGGCGGATTATCTGTAATATTATTGATAAATATCAACTGGGGACAGTCGTTGACGAATGCGATGACGGCCTCAAAGCTGAGCCTCTCGTCGCTGAATATTCGCCGGATGTGGCCTTGGTCGATATGCTTTTGCCCGGCCAGGACGGGGTAGAGTTGATTAGGAAGCTGAGAGAAAGCGGCATCGATACCTCATTTATTATGATCTCTGAGAGCACCAGCCAGCCGATGATTACTAGAGCGTATCAAACTGGCATAGACTTTTACATTCACAAGCCAATTAACGTTTTGGAGATTGTGTCGGTTATCCGTAAAGTCGAAGAAAGCAGGCGTCTCAGGGCGGTTATGTCGCTGATTTCCCAAACGACGGCACGATATGGCTCTCCGGCCTCCCGGCCGGCGCAAGCCGATGATCATACTAAAAAGAACCGGATCAATCGGATGTTTTCCGAAATGGGAATTATTGGTGAAGCTGGGGCGAAAAATATCCATCAACTTGCTCAACTCGTTGACTCGCGCTTGACAGGTGGGGGCAATCAGCCGTACCAGCTGCATGAATTATATCAGGAGTTGTCGACGGCGATTGCTCAGGATGTCAAGACGATTGAACAGCGAGTGCGCCGAACCATCGCCAAGGCAATGCAAAATGTGGCTAACATGGGTATTGAAGATTATCACAACGATAAATTTGAAGCCTACAGTTCCGTACTGTTTGATTTTAAAGAAATCAGACAGGAAATGGCCTTTATCCAAGGCAAAGGCTCCTACCGGGGGAAAATTAATATCAAGAAATTTATTGAAGGCCTATTGTTTCTAGCTGCCGAATGACTCCAGATTTCTGGAGTCATTTTGTGTTTAATATACATTTATAGTAAATATGTAAACTTTGTGTAAGTTTTTGTAGTTTCTTGTCGAGAAGCGTTTACACTAAATTCAGAAAGATTAAAGAGCTAAACGTTAACTAGGAGGTAATGTATGTCTGCTATTGAAACTACAAAACCGAAAAAAGGCGTGGGCCTAACGACTCAGATTTTCATCGGTCTCATTCTAGGTGTTATTTTTGGTTATGTCTTCCCTCAGTATGGTGTCGCGCTTAAACCAGTTGGCGACATGTTTATCCGAATGATTAAAATGATCGTTGTGCCGCTGGTATTCAGTTCACTTGTTATGGGTATCGCCGGAACAGGCGACTTTAAAAAACTTGGCCGGTTAGGAGCCAAAGCTATTATCTGGTTTGAAATCGCAACAACGTTGGCGCTAATCGTTGGTCTGGTTGTCGTTAACGTCTTCAAGCCTGGGGTCGGTGTTAACGTTGCCGCTGCTGATGCGAGTGTTGCTGCTACCGCCGCCAGTAAGACAATTGATATGACACAAATGCTTGTTCATATTGTTCCGACTAACGTCGTTGACGCCATGGCCCGCGGTGATATGCTCCAAATCATTGTGTTCTCAACTTTCTTCGGTGTGGCTGCGGCTGCTATGGGGGTAAAAGGAAGGCCGGCAGTTGATCTGTGTATCAGCGTTGCTGAAATTATGTTCAAGTTTACCTGGTATGTCATGAAGCTGGCTCCTATCGGCGTATTTGCCCTCATTGCCTTTACTGTAGGAAAATTTGGTCTGGGTATGTTAATACCGCTGGCTAAACTGATTGGTTCGCTTTATTTTGCCTTGATTGCCTTTCTTCTGCTGTTAGTAGTCGGTGCTTCCGCAGTTCTCAGAGTAAACTTCTTCCATCTGATCCGGGCGATAAAAGAACCAATCCTCATCGGTTTCTCAACAGCCTCTAGTGAAGCTGCGTTGCCGCTCGCTATGGAAAAACTTGAAAAATTTGGTGTTCCTAAGCATATTGTTACTTTCGTATTACCGACAGGCTACACGTTTAACCTTGACGGTTCGACATTGTACAGTGCTCTGGCAGTTGTGTTTATTGCCCAAGTATATGGTGTGCCGTTTGACCTGTCCCAGCAAATTCTTATGGTTCTCACCCTGATGCTCTCCACAAAAGGCATTGCCGCTGTACCTGGCGCCTCATTGATCGTTATTGCCGGTACTGCAGCTGCATTCGGCCTGCCTGTAGAAGGGATCGGTATCATTCTCGGTGTTGATCGTATTTTGGACATGGCGCGGACTGCTTGTAACCTTATCGGTAACTGTATTGCTGCCGTTGTCGTGGCTCGCTGGGAAAAAGAGCTTCCTGACGAGGTAATGCAAGTGGCTTATGCTCAGAGCTACGAGGATTAAGTTATCGTAGATTACGGATTGCTTTACGGCAATCCGTAATTTTTTTATCCGATGACAGATAAGCGAGATTTAGCTTCAGATGGGTCTTTTACCCTATCTGAATTTTAGTCATCGGATAAAATTATTTAATAATTACAAGCATAAGAACTGTCACCCTGCCAATACTAACGTTGACGAAAATCAATTTAAATAAAGGAAAGGGTGACAGTTTTGCACATTAATCTTCGTTACAAGCGTATTGCCGGTGTGCTTCTTATTTTATCGATTATAGCAGCTGTTTTTGCCGGAGGCTGCGGCACTGCCAACAAGCCGGCGCCGAAGCCGCTGGGTCAACGCAGTCAAGATAACTCTGGCGCCCCTGGTAATGGTGTCATGCCACCGCGCATGGTAATTGGCTACTACGAAAATCCTTGGCCGGGCACTTCTGACAAATCGGGTTCTTTTCCCAGCATGAAGGCCCATGCCAACAGCATGTCGGCCGTAGGTCCCTTTTGGTTCAGAGCTACTAGTGAAGGCACCCTTGAGGCCAAGGACAGCCAACTTGTTTACGATACGGCCCGGCAGCTTGGGCTGAAGATGTATCCGCTGATCACAAATAAATCCGGAGCTACCGATGCTGTGCTGGGTGATGCCGACGTACGCAGCAAAGTAATTGACAATATCGTCAAGCTTGTCCAGGAAAAACAATATGACGGTATCAATATTGACTTTGAACTGCTGCCACCCAAGCATAAAGATAATCTAACTGCCTTTATGGCTGAGCTGTATCCCAAAATGAAAGCGATAAATAAACTAGTGATTATTTCGGTGTTTCCCCGGGTGGAAGTGACCGAAGATGTGTCTGGCGCCTATGATTACCCGCAATTAGCGGCCAATACTGATTTTATGCAGATTATGACCTATGATAATCACTGGTCTAGTTCTGAGCCTGGTCCGGTTGCCGCTATAGAGTGGTATGAAAAAAATATTAAATACGCCATTGAACAATGCGGTGGTCCGCATAAGGTCATTATCGGTATTGGCGCTTACGGGTATGACTGGGTCGGCAAAGCAGGCGAGACAATTACGTATGTTGATGCCATTGTTCTGGCCGACAAGCATGGCGCTAAAATTAATTATGATGAAAAAGCCCAGGCTCCTTGGTTTAGGTACAAAGACGAGCAAGAACACGAAGTCTGGTTTGAAAATGATAAAAGCACGGCGGCCAAGCTGGACATTGTAGCCAAATATAATCCGGCCGGTATTGCCATTTGGCGTTTAGGCCAAGAGCAGCCCGAGATCTGGGCTGCGATTGATAAAAAATTTCGCAAGGGGCAATAACTTGCTGTAAACCCTGCCGTAAAAAACGGCAGGGTTTTTTTGCCGGAGGGCGAATTCTTAATTATTATGAGCTAGGAGGAGAAGCAAATGGCAATTGTTGAAGTTACTATTGTCCCGCTGGGTACGGGTACGCCCAGTGTCAGCCAGTATGTGGCCGACTGTCACAAGGTGCTTGAGCAGGCGACAGACCTTAAGGTTCAGTTAACCCCAACGTCGACTGTTATCGAAGGAGAGCTGGACCTAATTCTTGAAACTATCCGCAAAATGCACGAAACACCGTTTGAACGGGATGCCCAGCGTGTCATGACCATGATCAGGATTGATGACAGACGAGATAAAGAACAGACAATGGCCGGAAAAATTAAAGCAGTGACGGATAAGCTCCAGTTAAGATAGAAGGAGGAATTTGGTATGGAAAAACAAGTTGTTACGGTTGAGGGTATGAGCTGCGGCCATTGCAAAAATGCAGTGGAAAAGGCCGTTCGCGGTCTGGCGGGAGTAGCCGCTGCCGAGGTTGATCTGGCGGCTAAAACACTGACAGTTGAATTCGAGGCCGCTAAGATTAGTCTAGCTGCAATTAAAGCGGCCGTAGCCGAAGAAGGATTTACGACACCTTAAGCAATAAACGCTGTCGATTTGACAAAAAGTTCTTGACCATGCTAACGATTATTTGCTATACTTCAGACAAGCCCCCGGCGATAGGGGGCTTGTCTTGTTATGGTGTAAAAAGACGATGAAAGGGTGATTATGTTATGACACCACGCCTGGAAAAGCGGCTTTCCGAGCAACGCACAACTCGGCGAAACCGGTTTTTGCTGATACTAATATGTTTGCTGCTGTTCATCAGTGTGGCTGGTGGTACGTATTACTGGGCGACAGGTAACAAGTTTGAAACGACGCGGCGGACAGATGCGAGTGTGACTACCGAGACACCGAAAAAGGTTAATATATTAGTGCTGGGTGTCGACGAGCGCAGTGACGATGTTGGTCGATCGGATACTATATTTGTCGTTACTGTCGACGCTTCAACCAAAGATGTGTCACTGCTTTCGATACCGCGGGATACCAGAGTCAGAATCCCAGGTTATGGCTGGGATAAAATTAATCATGCTTACGCGCTGGGCGGCCATAAGCTATCACAGCGTGCAGTGGAAGACTTGCTGGCTATTCCGATCGATTATTATGCTATTATTAATTTTGCCGGTTTCCATAAAATTGTCGACGCTGTAGGCGGCGTCTCGATTAATGTCGAAAAACGTATGTACTATGAAGACCCCTATGATAATCTGTTGATCGATTTCAAGCCGGGGCTGCAAAAGATGGATGGAAAAACAGCCATTAAATATGTGCGCTACCGGGATGAAGACGGTGATATTGGCCGGATTGAACGGCAACAGAAATTTATCAAAACGATGTTTCAAGAATTGGCCAGTCCCTTTATTTTGCCCCGGATACCAGGTATTATCAGGGAAGTCGATTCAGCTTTGCACACAGATATGAGCACAGCAGAAATGCTGAGTATAGCTAAATTGTTAAACGATGCGTCCAAGTCAGGTTTAAAGGCCGAGACTGTTCCAGGAGATCCGGCTTATATTGCCAATATCAGCTATTGGCTGCCTGACATAGTCGAACTAAGAAAATATGTCGCACTTTCCCAAGGTCTGCCGGCCGACAATAAATTCGTATTGGCAGCTAAGTCTACTGCTGCTCAGTATGAACGCTCCATTCCTAAAGAAATGGAAATTATTGATGTACCCAAGAAGCCGACTGTCAGCACTGAGGATAAGAAGGATGACAGGGACGGGGACAAGAAAGACGGCAAAAAGACCGGAGTCGCCGATCCTAAGGCTTCTGATAAGTCTAAAACTACAGTTAAATCTAAGACGGTAGATAAACAAAAGGCGATAGATAAACCCAAGGCGGTCGAGCGCGATAAGAAAATTGATAAACCTAAAGCACCACAGACTAAGACGCCTGCAGTTACCGGAAAACTGCGGTTCGAGGTCATTAATGCCAGCGGTGTTCCTGAAGCCGGGGAGAAAATGGCCGCTCTGCTCCGTGGGCAAGGCTATGACGTTATTCGTGTGGCCGGCATGAGTTCCGCCAACAGAAATACTGTAGTTGTGGCTAACAGCAGTGAAGCCGGCGGCAAATTGACCGGGCTGCCTTTTCGCTATGTGCTGCAGGTCAATCAGGATGATAGCCGGGCCGGCACAGTACAAGTTATTGTCGGCAAGGATTATGTCAATGATAATTGATTGTATAAAAAATGGTGCGGACGAAGCTTTATTCATTATTTTATTTTGATAAAGAGGACAATTACTGTCCGGTCGCGAAAATGGTATTTATTGCAAAATAATTTATCCCAGGGCGTGAGATAAATGGAATTATATCCAATAAACCTTAAACTGGCCGGGCGGCGATGTGCTGTAGTTGGCGGCGGGGCGGTAGCAGAACGGAAGGTCATATCGCTGCTCGCCGCCGGCGCTGCAGTCAGCGTCTTTAGTCCGATTCTGACCCCGGAGCTGAACAGGCAGCATGAGGCAGGTTGCCTGCTATGGCTGTCGCGCGTTTATCAGGCCGACGACTTACAAGGTTACTTTTTGGTGCTCTGTGCTACGGATGATGCCGCCATAAATGTGAAGGCAGCTATGGAAGCACGGTCGGCGGGAGCTTTGGTCAATGTGGCCGATGCGCCAGAATTGTCCGATTTTTATGTGCCGGCACAGATTGCACATGGTGATTTATTAATCACCGTATCGACAGGCGGCGGCAGTCCAGCCTTGTCCAGAATACTGAAGCAAGATATTGCTGCCAGATACGGCCCTGAATATGGTGAATATCTTGCACTAATCAGGAAACTGCGATTAGAAATGAAAAAACGTCTGCCGACAACAAAAGAGCGGGGAAAATTCTGGCGGGAAACGATCGACCATGAGACGCTTGACTTGCTTAAATGCGGCAAGTTGAGCGAAGCAGAGGAGAGAATGCGACATGCAACTTGTTGTACTAGGCCTGAATCATAGAACAGCTCCGGTAGAAGTCCGGGAGTGCTTATCATTTTCCGAAGAGCAAATCAAAGCAGCCTATAAGCGCTTTCATGAATATGACGATATTCAGGAATGCGTTATTTTGTCTACCTGTAACCGGACGGAAATGTATGCTGTCGTAGAGGATGTCGATGATGTCTTGTCGGTTATGCAGGACTTTATTGATCATATGGCTCCCGGTGTGTTAGCTGAAACGAGTTACGATTATTTATTTTACTTTCAGCACGAGGAATGTATCCGGCATTTGTTTAGAGTCAGCTCCAGCCTTGATTCGCTGGTACTTGGCGAGGGGCAGATTTTAAGCCAGGTAAAGACGGCTTATACCCTTGCTCGGACGGCCGGCACAACGAGCACGGTGCTTAATACTCTGTTTAACCGCGCCATTGCTGTCGGTAAAAAGGTCAGGACAACAACCCGTATCGCTTATAATGCCGTATCTGTCAGCTATGCGGCGGTTGAACTGGCCAAAAAAGTATTTGGTGATTTATCGTCTTCCAATGTATTAGTGCTGGGCGCCGGTGAAATGAGTGAATTAACGGCCAGACACCTAGTCGCCAGCGGCGTTAAAGCCGTCTTTGTATCTAACCGTAATTATGAGCGGGCCGCTATATTGGCCAAAAAATTTCACGGGGTAGCAGTTCCCTTCGAAGAATGTATGAAGTCGGCAGTTGAGGCCGACATTATCATTACCTCAACAGGAGCGCCACATTATATTGTCCAGGCCTGGGACGTTGCTCATCTCATGCCCAAACGGCAGGGCCGCCCCATATTTTTTATCGATATTGCCGTACCACGGGATATCGAACCTGAGGTTGGCGCCATCGCCGGTGTCACATTATATAATATTGATGATCTCGAGGCTGTTGTCGAATCGAATATGCGTGGCCGCGAACAAGAGGCTAAAGAAGCTGAAAAGCTTATTGATAATGAAATGACCGGTATTGTCGAACGGTTCCGCTACTTGTCTTACCGCCCAACGCTGGCGAATCTGACTGATAAAGCCGAGCGTATCCGGCAGCGTGAAATGAAACGGGCTATGGCCAAGCTGCCTGAAATTACAGCCGAGGAGCGCCGGGTATTAGAAAATATGTCGAGAATGATTGTGCGGAAAATGCTTCGTGACCCAATTGTCCGGTTAAATGAAGCGGCCGGTAGTGATAAAGAATTTTACTACCGGGATGCCATGCGAAAAATGTTTAAGCTTGACATTCCGCTAGAGAGGGCACGGGAACAGGAAGACCGCTTAGGAGAGGAATACGGCAGTGAAACAAAGACTTGTAATCGGTACGCGCGGCAGTAAACTAGCCTTATGGCAGGCTAATTACATTGCGGGCTGCTTGCGGGAGCACTATCCGAATGTAAATATAGAACTGAAAAATATGGTGACGACAGGTGATCGAATCCTTGACGTACCGCTAGCTAAAATTGGCGGTAAAGGGTTGTTTACGAAGGAACTGGAACTCGCTATGCTCAGTGGTGAAATAGACCTGGCTGTGCACAGTCTGAAAGATATGCCCACCGAATTGCCCGACGGACTTATTTTAGCGGCTGTCACCCAGCGCCTTGATGCTGGTGACGCCCTCATTAGCCCGGAATACAAGACACTCGATAATTTGCCAGTCAATGCTAAGGTCGGTACCTCCAGCCTCCGCCGCAAAGCCCAGCTGCTGCATGTGCGGCCAGATCTTACGATTGTCGATTTGCGCGGCAACCTAGATACCCGATTGAAAAAACTGGCTGCCGAGCAGCTAGATGCCATCGTACTGGCCGTGGCCGGACTCAAACGCCTTGGCTGGGATGAGCATATTACCCAGGTCTTGCCACAGGCTGTTTGCCTGCCGGCTGTCGGCCAGGGGGCCTTGGCGCTGGAAGCTAGAGCGAATGATGTGCAGACGTTGGCAATGCTGCAATTTTTAAACGATGAGCCTACCCGGCAGGCTACCTTGGCTGAACGGAGCTTTTTAGCCGAGGTCGAGGGCGGCTGCCAAATTCCTATCGGTGTTTTTGGCCGGCTTGAAGCTGACGGTCAGCTTAGCCTTACTGCTGTTATTATGTCGCCTGATGGCCGTGACGTCGTGCGTGATGCGATTGCCGGTATGCCGTCTGAAGCAGCAAAGCTCGGCCGGCTGCTTGCCGTGCGGATGCTAGCAAGTGGTGGCCGTGAGATATTAGCCAAGCTATTTCAATAGTGAACTGTTTCAGTAAAACTGAAGCATCGGGGGTTCAGGTGGAGATTCTGCTCCATCTGAACTGATGTCGCCTGTAGAGGCGGGAGTATTGACTCAATGTTTAAGATAATCAAAGATAGATAGATTAAGCTTAGGTGTAGGGAGGATTCTAATGAAGCAGGGAACTGTCTACCTAATCGGCGCCGGTCCGGGAGACTATGGACTGATTAGTGTTAAAGCAATTGATTGTATTAAACAGGCGGATACCATTGTCTATGACCGGCTGGCCGATGACCGCCTGCTTGAGAATGCCCGGCCAAATGCTGAGCTTATCTATGTCGGGAAAGCCTCCAGTGATCATACGATGGCGCAGCAAGATATTAACCAGCTGCTTGTCGACAAAGCAAAAGAAAACAAGACAGTTGTCCGGCTCAAGGGCGGTGATCCGTTTGTTTTCGGGCGTGGCGGGGAAGAGGCTTTGGCCCTTTTGGACAATAACATTTCCTTTGAAGTCGTACCGGGCATTACCTCAGCTATCGCGGTGCCTGCCTATGCCGGTATTCCAGTAACACATCGGGGCATTGCCACATCGTTTGCCGTCATTACCGGTCATGAGGACCCGACTAAAGCCGAATCGACGATTAAATGGGATAAGCTTGCCACTGCCGCTGACACCCTGGTATTTCTCATGGGTGTGGAAAACCTGCCGTATATTACTGGTAAGCTGATCGAATACGGACGTCCAGCCGATACTCCGGCCGCTGTTATCCGCTGGGGCACTAAGCTTAAGCAGCAAGTGCTTGTCACTACCGTAGGCCAGGCTGCCCACGATGTCGCTGCCAGCGGCCTAAAGCCGCCGGCTATTTTCATCGTAGGCCATGTTGTGGCATTGCGGGACAAATTGGCGTGGTTTGACAATAAGCTGCTGTTTGGCAAAAAGGTGCTTGTTACCCGGTCGCGTGAGCAAGCCAGCGCCCTGACCGACGGACTGGCCGACTTGGGGGCAGACTGCATTGAAGCCCCAGTCATTAAGATCATGCCGCCGGAAAGTTATCAGCCGCTTGATAGCGCGATTGCTAGCCTGCAGGATTATCATTGGTTGATTTTTACCAGTGTCAACGGCGTCGATCACTTTTTTAAGCGACTGTCTGCTGTCGGTCTGGATACGCGCGCCATCAATGCCAAAGTTGCGGCTATCGGCTCACAGACGGCTAGCCGTCTGAAAGATTTTGGCGTTACTGCCGACATTGTTCCTGCCGAATTTCGAGCCGAAGGCATTGTTGAGGCCTTAGAGCCATACATAAGACCCGGTATGAAGGTGCTCATTCCCCGGGCGCTGATCGCCAGAGATATTCTGCCGGTAAAGCTGGGCGAACGGGGAGCTAACGTCAACGTTGTCCCTGCTTACCGCACACTTGTCGGTGATACCGATGGGCGGGCGCTTTCCGACAAATTACTAAGCGGCGAAATTGAGCTTGTTACCTTTACCAGTTCCTCAACGGTAAAAAATCTAGTCAACTTGTTGGGTAAAGACGCTCAGTTGCTGATTGGCAAGGCCAAGGTAGCCTGTATTGGACCGATTACGGCCGAGACTTGCTTAGATAATGGCATTAAACCTGACGTTATTGCCGAAGAGTATACGATTAAGGGTTTAATAGCCGCCATTACGGCGATGTACAGGGAGGAGTAGCAACATGTCTATTATTCAGCGTCCCCGGCGGCTAAGAGCTTCCGGCGGCATCCGCAGGATGGTGCGGGAAACGGCAGTAACGGCTGCTAACCTGGTGTATCCTCTATTTGTTGTGCCTGGCTCTAAGATAAAAAAGGAGATTTCCTCTTTGCCTGGCAACTATCATTTGTCTGCCGATATGGTTGTAGCTGCGGCGCAAGAGGTGCAGGCGCTCGGTATTCCTGCCGTGCTGGTGTTTGGTCTGCCTGAATACAAAGATGAACGCGGCAGCAGCGCCTGGGATATGAACAGCCCGGTACAGCAGGCTGTTATCGCTATTAAACAGGCATTGCCTGAGCTTATTGTTATTTCTGATGTTTGTCTGTGTCAGTACACCAGCCACGGTCATTGCGGTCTGTTAAGCGGCAGTAAGGTCGATAATGATTCGACATTGCCTCTTTTGGCCGAAGTGGCGCTGAGCCATGCCAGGGCGGGAGCCGACATAGTGGCGCCGTCCGATATGATGGACGGACGGGTAGCTGCCATCAGGGCGCTGCTTGATAATTCCGGCTGCAATGACACCAGCATTATGTCCTATTCAGCTAAATATGCCTCCGGGTATTATGGCCCTTTCCGCGAGGCTGCCGATTCGGCGCCACAGTTGGGTGACCGCCGGGCTTATCAAATGGACCCGGCCAATTCACGGGAAGCGTTGCGGGAAGTCGCACTCGATGTTGAAGAAGGGGCCGACATTATTATTGTTAAGCCGGCACTGGCTTATCTGGATATCGTCCGTCAGGTCAAGGATCAGTTCTTACTGCCTGTCGCCGCCTACAATGTCAGTGGTGAATATGCCATGGTCAAAGCGGCGGCAGCCAAGGGGCTGATCGACGAACAACGTCTCGTTATTGAGACACTGACAAGCATGAAGCGGGCTGGCGCCGATATTATCATTACGTATCACGCGCTTGATGCCGCACGTTGGTTATAAAGGGAAAGGGGATTTTATATGGTTTTTTCTTTGAATAAATCGACCGCTGCCTTTGCCGAGGCCAAGCAGTATATTCCCGGTGGCGTCAATAGTCCTGTTCGTTCCTTCCAAGGAGTCGGCGGTATACCGCCTTTTATTGCCAAAGCGGCCGGCAGCCGGATTTTTGACATTGATGGCAATAGTTATATTGATTATGTAGGTTCCTGGGGACCGATGATTTTAGGTCACGCCCATCCTGAAGTTATCGACGAGTTGCAAGCGGCGTTGCAGCGCGGGACTAGTTATGGCGCGCCTACACTTGTCGAAACCGAACTAGCCCGTCTTATTACCGAGGCCGTACCATCTATGGAGCTCGTCCGTTTTGTCAATTCAGGCACTGAGGCCACCATGAGCGTACTTAGACTGGCGCGTGCCTATACTAATCGCAATAAGATCGTAAAATTCGCCGGCTGTTATCATGGCCACAACGACAGCCTGCTGGTTAAAGCCGGCTCCGGGGCGTTGACGCTGGGGGTACCTGACAGTCCGGGCGTGCCGGCCAGTATTACCGGCAATACGATCACTGCCCAATATAATGATGCCGAAGGTCTGGCAAGACTTTTTAAACAATATGGTGAAGATATTGCGGCAGTCATTATTGAACCGGTGCCCGGCAATATGGGACTCGTGCTGCCGCAGCCCGGCTACCTGGAAAAGGTGCGAGCCATTACCGAAGAATATGGTGCACTATTGATATTTGATGAAGTGATGTCCGGCTTCCGCGTTGCCTATGGCGGTGCACAGGAGGCATATAACATCACACCGGATATTACCTGTCTCGGTAAAGTAATCGGCGGCGGCTTGCCGGTCGGAGCCTACGGCGGGCGGCGGGACATTATGGAGCTCATTGCCCCGGCCGGCCCTGTCTACCAGGCCGGCACGCTGAGCGGCAACCCGCTGGCAATGACCGCAGGGCTTGCGACTTTGCGGTTAATGACCGAAAATGCCGACTTCTACCAGGGGCTAATCACGATGACCGGCGCCCTGTGTGCCGGGATTCAGGCTCAGGCGGTAAACTATGGCTTCAAATTCCAGTTTCATCAGGCCGGTTCTATGTTCGGATTGTTCTTTAGCGACAAACCGGTCTATGATTATGACAGTGCCAAACAGTCGGACATTGCCGCCTTTAATATTTTTTTCCATGCTATGCTGGAACAGGGCGTTTATCTGGCGCCGTCCCAATTTGAAGCTGGGTTTATGTCTAGTGCCCACACGCAGGCCGACATCAACGCCACCATTGCGGCCAGTGGCCATGCTTTTGCTAAAGTCGCCGAATATTACCGGCTGCAGAAGGGCTGAGGGAAAACTCAGTAAAATAAAGAAAGACTAAACTTAAGATGGAGTTTTTACCTCATCTTAAGTTTAGTCGACCGTATCCGGACGACTTAGCCGCTCTTAACTACCGCTTAAAGAAGCGGGAGTTAAGGCGCGGTTTAGTCATCGGCTAAAGAAGGGACGAGTCGCGTTAACTGCTGCGATTCGTTCCTTTTGACTTTGCATTAAAAAGATTAGCTGATCATGTAGAGCATTGAAAAAAGAGGGATTGGCATGCGGGTCATCATCATTGGTATACTGGCCTCATTATTTTTTGCATCGACTTTTGTTCTAAACCGGGCTATGGATTTGTCAGGCGGCAGTTGGATTTGGAGTGCGGCGCTGCGATTTTTCTTCACACTACCGTTTTTGTTGTCAATTGTGGCTATCCGCCGGAATCTGAAACCCCTGATGGCCGAGCTGAGAGCACAGCCGGCCAGTTGGCTAATCTGGAGTACAATCGGATTCGGCTTGTTCTATGCGCCGCTATGCTTTGCCGCTGCTTATGGTCCTGGCTGGCTTGTCGCCGCTACTTGGCAAATTACAATTGTCGCCGGAACGTTGCTTGTGCCGCTTTTTTATCAACAGGTTGAAGCAAGCAACGGCATCAAGAAAAACAGGCAAAAGATTCCTGGGAGAGAACTGTTAACTTCGTTCTTTATCCTGCTGGGAGTCGTATTAGTTCAAAAGCGCGACATTGCCGGAACTGGAACAATAACTATGCTAGCCGTATTTATTCCGGTGCTTGTTGCTGCTTTTGCCTACCCCTTGGGCAATCGCAAAATGATGGTGGTATGCAATGGTCGCTTGGATGTATTCCAGCGGGTATTGGGCATGACAATAGCCAGCATGCCCTTTTGGCTGTTCTTGTCACTATATGGAATAATTACAGTCGGGCCGCCAAGCTATAATCAGCTGACGCAGACATTGTTAGTGGCCGTACTGTCAGGGGTAATTGCAACAGTATTGTTTTTTTACGCAACAGATAAGGCTCAGGGTGACCCGCGCAAGCTGGCGGTTGTGGAAGCTACCCAGGCTGGTGAAGTTGTATTTACCGTTATTGGAGAAATGTTGTTTTTAGCGGGCGCAGCGCCGGTGGGCTGGCCGCTTGCAGGCATCATCATTATTGTTGCTGGAATGGTTATGCATAGCCTGCATGTAAAGCCGGTAAAGGGGTAGTGCCCATTGATGTAATGTAAAAAAATTGGGGAGGATAGTTTGGTTTTGCTGTTAATACGGCTTCTGCAACGGCACTTATCCGGCAGATGAAGATTAGTCGACCTTATCTAAGGACTTAGCCGCTCTTAACTTCCGCTTGCAGAAGCGGGAGTTAAGAGTGGTTTAGTCATCGGATAAAATTTTGTCGTCCGTGTTTGAGTACTTGCTACACAAGTTTACGGGTTCATACTATGAGGGAGGCGACATCTGGATTTCCTGTTGTGTTTTTTGTGGAGGCTTACAACACAGAAAGAAGCCTTTTGACTCTTTTTGCTATTAGCATCTTATATGGCTATTTTGCTTTTTTATAGAATAAAAAAATTGAAATTTTTAGTAAATTAACAAGAGAGAAAGTAAAGAGAATCTAAAACAATTTTATCCATCTAGATTGACTTTTTTGAAACTTTACAAAAAACAGAATAAACAATACAATTAATGTAATAATTATTTTATGTAAAAAAAAAAGTAAAAATTACTACAAGGAATAGGGGGTATCAACTACAGGATTAAACGGTAATTGGCTTTTTGGGCAATTTTAGAGAGGAGATAGAACAATGAAACTAGGATTTATCGGTTTTGGCGAAGTAGGGTTTGAAATGGCCTCTGGATTGAGAGGTGAGGGGTTGGAGGGGATTTTGGCGTATGACGTGATGTGTGATCACCCTCAATTTGGCGCATTGTTGGCCGAAAGGGTAGCAAAGGCGGGCGTTACGCTGGTGGATGTTCCGGAAAAGATGTTGCAATGCGTCGATGTGGCGATTGTGGCTGTGCCGGGCGATAAGGCGCTGGAAACGGCCCAAGGTCTAAAATCAAAACTAACAGCCGGTATGCTGTATGTCGATGTATCGGCCTCGTCGCCTGACGTAAAGAAAAGCATTTCTGCTACCATCCAGGATGCGGGAGTTACATTTGTCGATGGCGCTATGCTTGGATCTTTGCCGTTGTTTCAGCATAAAGTGCCTACACTGGTGAGCGGGACGGGGAGCGACCGTTTTTTAGAGCTGATGCAACCATATCATATGAAGCTGGAAAAGGTCAGTGATGTGCCGAGTGAAGCGACTGCAATCAAGTTGATCCGCAGTATTTTTATGAAAGGGTTGCCGGCGCTATTTGTAGAAGTGCTGGAAGCGGCCTCGCGCATGAAGGTCGATCATCTGGTGCTCAAGTCGTTGGCGGCAACAATGAATGCCTGTCCGTTTGAAGAAACCTTTAATCGGCTTGTTACTGGCAGTGCCGTTCATGCTGCAAGGCGTGCACATGAAATGATCAATGTGGTGGAAATGCTCAATAGCCTTAACATCCGGCCGACAATGTCACAAGCCACTTTTGAACGCTTGCAATGGCTTGCTGAGAAAAACATCAAAGAAAAGTTCCAGGGAAAGACACCTGCCGGCTGGCAGCAAGTAGTGGACGCCTGGCAGGAATAGATGTCTGAACGCTCCATATTCGAACTAAAATATCTAGTACTGACGGAACGACAAGTATGATCAAATTACTGAATGCCTATACGGTTTAAGCGTTGTAAAAGGAATGGAGGGATGCTTATGAAGGATTTCTATAAAAACTATGGGCCTTATATTGGATTTGTATTAGCTTTCTTGGTTTGTGGCATTGTATTGCGTTTGCCACCGCAGCCAGGACTGACCGAAGCCGGACAGAAAGCGATCGCATTGCTGGCATGGCTGTTGACATTATATGCGACAGAGCCGATACCATTGCCGATTAGCAGCTTAATGGCAGTACCGATGGCTGTCTTTATCGGTTTATCCAATATTAGTAAAGCGTTGGTTGGATTTTCATCATCAGCCCTTTTTATGTGTGTAGGCGCTTTTGTTATGGCTGCTGCTATGGAAAAGAGCCGATTGGCAGAGCGTTGTACTTATTGGCTTTTAGATAAAATTGGCTGCACAGCAGCGCGCATATCGCTGGGAATTACTGCCGCCAATATAGTATTGGCGTTTATGGTTCCATCTACAACTGCACGAACGGCATTATTACTGCCAATTTGCCTGGGAATTATCAGCTTGGCCGTAAAAACGGCGGATAATCATACCGGGGAAGTGAAACGCAGTAATTTCGCTTTAAGCACGCTGCTGGTTTTAGCATTTACCAATTCTACAATTAGTGCTGGAATTCTTACTTCTTCGCTTCCCAATCCTGTGACTGTTGGCTTTATTCAACAAGCCACCGGCAAGGTCATCAGCTACGCGGATTGGTTTATCTATGGGTTTCCGCCAGCGCTGATCATGACTATGTTTACATGGTGGTTTCTTACTCGATTTATAAAATCGGAAATTAAAGAAATTCCCGGTGGTTCTGCTTTTATATCCGATCGATTAGCTTCTATGGGCAAAGTCACCGTGAATGAATGGAAGGCATTGGCAATATTCCTTCTAGTCGGCGTGCTTTGGGCAACAGGGAATACTACTAAAATTGATACAACCGTGTCCTGCTTGCTTGGTGCTGGGTTGTTTTACATCTGCGGTATCATTACCTGGCAAGACTTTAATAAAACGTCTGCATTTCAAATTCTTCTAATAATGGGCGGCGGGTTTTGCGCTGTAGAATTCCTTTTTAGTACCGGCGCTGCGACCTGGATTGCAATGCAAATATTAGACCATCTTGGACTGGTTGGCGCTTCAATCATAACGGTGCTTTTAGTGCTTATGCTATTTACACAGTATATTCGTGTGTTTTTTCAAGGTACTACAAAACTGGCGACTATTTTCGTGCCGATCGTCATCGCGATGGCCATTGCAGTCGATGTGCCACCTGAAGTAATTGCCATGCCGTGCGGGATGCTTATTACCGGCTTTCCCTTTCTAATGTTCTACAACACTAATCCAAATATTGTAGTGTATGGTTCAGGTCATGTTAATATTTGGGATTTTCCTAAATATGGCCTACCTATTTGCACTGTTGCAATCCTTTTTTACTTGCTTGTAGCTGTAACTTATTGGAAATGGATTGGACTATATTAAAGTACGTAGCCCTTGTGTATTTGTGCTCCTAAGTTAACTTTATCGGAGGTAACAAGTAGAAATATAAAATATAAAAAAGCGAGGGATTTATATGTCAAATGTTGGATGCCGAATATTTTTGAAGGTCGACCGGCCGGATGCTGCGCTGGTCAATGGGTTCAAAGGCTTGCCGGTGGCGAATATTGCCGATGAAATGAATCGTTTTTTTTGCGTTGCTGCATCTATTAAGCCGTTTAACGAAAAACCGCTGTTGGGGACGGCTTTTACGGTTAAAGCACGGGTGGGCGATAATTTGATGCTGCATAAGGCGTTGGATTTAGCTCAGCCGGGTGATGTCATCATCGTAGATGCACAAGGCGATCTTACCAATTCAATTACTGGCGAAATTATGATGACGCAAGCGGCGGTCAATGGCCTGGCCGGTGTTCAGCCCAGAGGGCCGTATAAAGACGGTCCGGGCGAAATCAATGTTCCTATCAGCTGTGGAGGGGTCATTGTTTACCCCGGGGATATTGTGGTAGGTGACCAAGATGGCATTGTTATTATCAGACCGGCAGATGCTCCTGCTGTTCTGGAAAAAGCCAAAGCCAAGCTGGCTAAAGAGCAACAGATTATCCAGGGAATCAAAGATCGCATTCCTCGCGATAAATCATGGGTGGATAAAACACTGGAAAAACTGAACTGCCAATTGATTGACGATTGTTACAGATAGTTTTTAGTTGATAATCCTGCACACTTATACGGGTTCGATAGAATGGAATGCATTGTTTGCAGTCAATGGCCGACTAATATGCATTTGATCTGGGCATGGGAGGCTATATAGATCATTAAAATATCGATCAACAAATTAACGGCTTTGGGGACGAATCCCTAAAGCCATTAATTATGTGTTAGTGTAGACCTATGGTATGTGGTGCACAGCTAAAAAATTTACAATTGTCGTCAATATGCAGTATAATTAAGCCGAAAGATATGCGAATGGTGGGATTCAGATGCAGAAAGATGTTTTGAAACTATTAAAAGAACAAATTGAGAATTTTACTTATGCACAGCGTAAAGTTGGCGACTATATTTTGAAAAATCCTACGGAAGTAGCATTTTTGACGGTTGAACAATTGGCCGGCCTGACAAAAGTAAGTGTGGCGACAATTATGCGTGTGGCGTACGCGCTTCAGTATACTGGTTATTCACAATTTCAAAAAGACTTGCAGGAGTTATTGCGGGATAAGATTGCTCCGTCCAAGCGATTAGAACAAAATTTGGAGAAAATCGGTTGCAATAAGATTCTTTTAGAATGTACGGCAGTTCAAATTAAAAATATTGATAAGACAGTAGAGTTTTTATCAGATGAGACCATTGAAAAAACGTTTGCATTATTAAATGCAGCTCAAAACATCTACGTCATTGGTATTCGTACCAGTTTTCCAATGGCGCATTACCTGAGTGACGGCCTAATTCGCCTTGGAGTCAAATGTGAGCTGCTTCTTCCTGAGTCTGTGCGAATGCAAATGCTGATATCTAATTTGACAACAAACGATCTCGTTTTGGCAATCAGTTTGCCCCGCTATGCGAAACAGACGGTAGAGGTTTGTCGCGTGGCTAGAGAAAAAGGCGCGCGTATAGTCGCTATTACTGACGGCTATGCTTCGCCGCTGGCTGCGTTGGCAGACACAGTTTTACCATGTGCATTTGAAAGTTTATCTTTTCAGCATTCGCAGATTGGCGTCATGTTATTGGTTGAGTATTTAATTACAGAAATGGGTATCCAACGGGCAGCAGAGGGCAAACGCAACTTGGAAGAGCTTGAAAAGGTTATGCTCAAATTGGATTCAAACCTTTTATAATGAGGGACTTAGCTTCAGATGCGGTTTTTACCCCATCTGAAGTTTAGGCATTGGATAAATAAGTTCAAGGGAAGTTAGAACTAAATCTTAACAAGGGACTGTGGAAACAACTTAGCGCTAAGTTGCCTCACAGTCCCCTTGTGACTTTCTTACTTTAAGAGAAAGAATGGCTTTCTATTTTTATATCTACACGATCGCCGTGCTTGACAGCAGCTGTATATTCGGCCGCTTGTCCGTTTAACAGCACGGTTACCCTACTGGCGGCCGGCAGGTCGCACGGTGAGAAATCGGCAGCCAGCAGCACATCACTGATCAGCGGTTGCGGTGCAGTAGCAGCAATCAGCTCAATCTCGCTGTCTTCAAGTACCGGCTTGTTTATTTCGGCCGGCCGCCCGTCTACGCGTACTAGATAGCGGCGGACAGGCACCGCACAGTTTACACTGTTAAATAGTACGTTGATTGTCGAGCTGCTGTCGCTGTCGCTAATTCCGAGGATATCCCCGAGGGTAGGTGGTGGCAGCCGAAGTGTCTCGATAATATCGCCGGCAACCAACAGGCAGTCAAGTGAGGCCGGCGTGGCATTGACTGTATATTGGGGCCACACCTTATAAGAACGCGGGGTTCCGTTTACTTGATAGTTGTGTTCGGCAGGTTCCGGACTCACTCCCAGTTGGTCAAGCATCTGGGCAAGAGAGATAACCCCGTGGAATTCGACTTGATCGCGATCGTGCAGCACAGTATCGGCTTGACCTGGCTGCCCGTTAATCATGATAGGGAGCCTAATGTCATGCTGCTCACCATCAAATTGAATGCTAAGAGGCGGGGGGATGGGCGTCACATCTGTAACTACTGGCGTCGGAGCTGTGCCGTCAGTACCTAATGTCACTCTAAACATATCTCGTTCGTGGAGGCGATGGTTAAGCTGGACTGGTTGCCCTGCCAGCAATATTTGGCCGGGCGTGCCGTAACTGCCGGCAATAAACCGAGTTTTACCGTTAACCGTAATCGTCATCCCCATGCCTGGACGACCGCGCAGCGCCCGGATATCAATACCTGCAGCTAAGAGAGCATCGGCCACAGTCAGCTGACTGAGGTTGAACAGGCGGATACTGCGCTCATTGACTATGACATTAACAAAGCTCAGCGTACTGCCGCCGGCCAGTTTTAAAATTCCGAGCGGGGTTACAGCATCGGGTGTACGCAGTTCGTCCGGGATAGCCGTGATGCCTTGCAGCAGCTCCGGGCAGCGAATAGCAATTCGGGCGGGGGGGATATCAAGAGCCTGAGCCAGAGCCTCAGGCAATAACGGTGTCAGAGCGCCGCCGCCGACAAGCAGCACAGCCTGGGGAGGGTCAGTATTGAGGGCTAGTATTTCAATGGCAATCGCGTCTGCGAGTTCGGAGACTTTAGGCTTCATGGCATTAATAATGTCTTGAGCCGGTAGCTTGTGGGACATGCCGAGTACATCGGTAAAGGACAGCTTTTTCTTTTTGACGCTGCCTAACTGACGTTTAACAGCTTCGGCCACATTGAAGTCCAGGAGAAAGTGCTGTGATATTGCTTCCGTAATTTCGTCACCGGCAACAGGCACCATGCCATAAGCAACGACTGAGCCGTCACGGGTAATAGCGATGTCTGACGTACCGGCGCCGATGTCGATAAGCACCAGATTGAGGTGGCGCATTGTCGGTGGAATGAGGACGTTGATGGCCGCTATCGGCTCGAGGGTCAAGGTGGACATTTCTAGTCCTGCTGCCTGGACGGCCGATTGCAATGAATCAATAACCTGTCGCGGCAGAAAGGTGGCGATTACCTCAAGGCCAACACGCTTGCCGCGCTGCCCGACTAGCCGCTTGATCGGGTTGCCGTCGAGACTAAAGCTGATGACGCTGTAACCGACACAGTAATAGTCAGATGGCTCAGGCACTGTACCTGAGGTGGCCAGCCTGGCCTGGGCCGTTTGGATACCGGCCAGTTCCAGCGAACGCTCATCCTCAACAGTGAGGAGTCCGCGTGAGCCGGTGTCAAGTTCGGCGCATGCCCGGAGCGTATACAACGCACGGCCAGCGGCGGCCACCGCGACTTTGCTCAGCGGCCCGACCGTCGACTCCAGGCGTTCTTTGACTAATGTCAATACCTCGGCTACTTCCTGCACATCATGAATTTGCCCGTCCAGCATGGCTCTGGTATTGTGCTCCTCCCGGTCTGATGCCAGCAAGCTGATTGTCCCGTTGTTCGTTTCTCCGACCAAACCAATAACACTACGTGTGCCAATATCGAGAGCAAAGAGGAGTTGGTTATCGTCCATAATGCCTCCTTATGGCTGTCAGATAGTAACTCTGAGGCATTGCCTGACAGCGAAAACTTGTTAATAAACAAATTCGCCGCAAAATATCTTGTTTCCTGTGAATGATTGTAACATTATCGCAATTGTTGCGGCAGTAAGCCGGCACAAGGCTTCCTCAGCGATAGCGTCTGTAAGCCGGCAAATATTTTATGTATTTTCAATAAAATATTTGGTAAAATACGTTTATAGTAGTGAAACATTGAATTTTTGGAGGAAAAAATGCTTAGCCAACTTAGCATTAACGAGTTCGTTGCTAAACTTGCTCAAGCCGATGGTGCGCCAGGGGGCGGCAGTGCGGCAGCCGTGGCTGGACTGATGGGAGCGTCACTGTTGAAGATGGCAGTAGATTATTCGTTGCAAAGTCCGAAGCTAGCCGGGCAGCACGACTTATTGACAGCGCAGCTGGCTGACCTGTCCAGGCTGCATATTGAGCTTACTACTCTAATCGACAGGGACGCGTTGGCCTTGCGGGGGCTATTGGCGGCTGCCGCTCTGCCCGCGCCGACGCTCAAAGCAGAGCAGGTGCGGGCTGCGGCCATGCAAAAATCATTACGCCAGGCTGCCGAGGCGCCGCTGGAGACAGCTAAAGCCTGTCTGGAGGTTATCGAAATTGGTCAAGCTATTATCAGTGTGGTCGATAAGCTGGTTATTAGTGACTTAATGGCCGGGGTGGCAGCCGCTAATGCCGGCATTACCGGCGGACTGTTAAGTACGGCGATTAATCTGAGCGAGATTGACGATGAATCGCTTGTCAGTGTGCTCAAAGATCGGATTTACTTATTAAAAACAGTGGCTGACGAGTTAAATAACGAACTTGAAAGTAAGGTATATGGCAGTGAGCCGTTTAGCGCTTTGCGGGAATAAGCAGCAAAAGACCCTGTATCCGGCGCTGTTGGACTACAGGGTTTTGGCTTTTTCTTAAACATTGAGTCAAGACTCCCGCCTCTACAGGCGGCTTAAGTTCAGGTGGAGTAGACTCTCCACCTGAACCCCCGATGTTTCAGATTTACTGAAACAAGTTCACTGTTTAGGCACTTGTTTGAGACTGAGGCCAATGCGTTGACGGGCTTCGTCGACGCTGATAACCATGACATCGAGGATGTCACCGACTGAGATAACATCAATAGGATGGCGGAACGGCTTGTGGCTCAGTTCTGAGCGGTGAATAAGGCCGTTGATTTTGATGCCGATATCGACAAATGCGCCAAAATCAGTAACATTGTGCACTGTGCCTTTGACGATGGTGCCGGGAGTAATGTCAGATAGTTTTACTATATTCTTGCGGGTTTGGGGAGGCGGCACATCTTCGCGCGGGTCGCGTCCCGGTTTAGCGAGAGCCCCAAGGATATCGCGCACGGTTGGTTCGCCGGCATTTAGTTCTGCTGCCAATTTTTTGGCGTCGGCTGTCAGTACTGTCTGTTGCAGCAGCGTTAGACGGTTTTTATCCAATAGGTCCTTTAGCGCAAAACCTAGCTTGCCTAAAACAGCCTCAGCGACTGCATAAGATTCAGGGTGGACCGGCGTATTGTCTAAGGGATTGGCTGCCTGGGCAATGCGCAGAAAGCCGGCGCATTGGGTATAGGCCGACGGACCCAGCCGGGGCACTTTTAAGAGCTCTTTGCGGTTTTTAAATATGCCATTTTCAGTGCGATAGGCGACAATATTTTTGGCGACACCGGCAGTTATGCCGGCCACATGAGTTAACAGCGCCGGTGACGCTGTGTTAAGCTCGACGCCGACGTGATTGACGCACGACTCTACGACGTTGGCCAATGTATTGCCAAGTTCCTTTTGGTTTACATCATGCTGGTACTGGCCAACGCCAATCGATTTAGGATCAATTTTGACAAGTTCAGCTAAAGGGTCCTGAATCCGGCGGGCAATTGACACCGCGCCCCTGATCGAAACATCCAGGTTAGGCAATTCGTCTTTGGCCAGCTTGGAAGCTGAGTATACCGAGGCTCCGGCCTCGTTGGCAATGATATAATGAACGTTCAGATTATGGGTGTTGATGAGGTTGGCGGCAAATTCCTCGGTTTCGTATGAAGCTGTGCCGTTGCCAATTGCGATTAGGGTTACGCCATGGGTTTTGATGGCTTCCAGAGCTCTTATAGCCGCTTCTTGACGCTGCCGCTCACTCATCGTTATGTATAGCGTGTCGATCGCCAATACGGCGCCGGTAGGGCTGACGACGGCTACTTTACAGCCGGTGCGGTAGCCAGGGTCCAGGCCCATAACGGTGTGTCCGGCTAAAGGCGCTTGAATCAGTAATTGGCGAAGATTAAGGCCAAAGACACGGATAGCCTGTTTCTCGGCGTTTTCAGTCAAAAGAGCCCGTATTTCCCGGTCGAGAGCCGGAAATAGCAGACGCTTATAGCCGTCGGCTATGGCCTCTTTGATCAATTCGCTAAAGATTGAACGGCCTGTTATTACTTTGTTGGCAATCAAGCCGATATTGGCTTGATGATCGACGACGAGGTCGACTTTGAGCGTGTTTTTGCTTTCGCCACGGTTGACGGCTAAAATACGATGGGCCGGCATACGTTTTACCGGCTCTCGGTACTCTTTATACATCAGAAACTCTTTAGCGTCGGCTTCAGCCACTGCTAGGTGGCTGGTGATTTCGGCTTTTTGCCATAACTCTTTGCGGAGAATGGCCCGTATATCGGCTTGTTCGCTGACGTTCTCCGCGATGATATCTTGAGCGCCGGCCAGTGCCAGTTCAGCCGTTGTCACTTCAAGAGCTTCATTAATGTATTGCTTGGCTAGGTCGAGCGGGTTGCCGGTTATCATTTGCTGAGCCAGCAGGGTATCGGCCAATGGCTCCAAACCTTTTTCACGGGCAATCAGGGCTCTAGTCCTTTTCTTCGGACGGTAAGGCAGGTACAGGTCTTCTAATTCCTGCAGCTTGGCGGCCGACTGAATGGCGTGAGTTAATTCAGGAGTCAGCTTACCCTGGGCTTCAATACTGGCCAGTATTTCCTCTTGGCGCTTGACTAGATTTCTTAAGTATTGGACACGTTCTTCCACCGTGCGGATATGATCTTCATTCAATTCTCCGGTAGCTTCTTTCCGGTAGCGGGCAATAAACGGAACGGTATTGCCGTCATCCAGCAAAGTGATTACGGCCGTCACTTGGTGAGGTTTAACATTTAGCTCACGGGCAATAACCGCAGAAATTTCTGTAAGTAGCATATGTTCCCCATTTCTATTATTAATTAATAGGTTTCTTACATTATTATAATCAGTTTGCGCTATTAGAACAATAGTAAAGTGGATGGCAAAACAATAAAGAGAGACTTAGTTTCAGTCGGGGTCTTTATCCCATCTGAAACTAAGTCGACCTTAGTCACTGCTAAAACGTCACGCCTTAAAAATTGCGTGACGTTTTATTGTTTTGCCGACAAAGCGGCACTAGGGCTGCATGTCCTCACTGACCATTACTTTGATAACTACGCAAGCACACCAATTATTATTTCGGCATATTATGTTACTAAGTAGCGTTGGCTAATAACCACTCTACCTAAGAAGGAGGATAATGATGTCGATTTTAACAAAAACAATGAAAGCTAATGTACAGTTAGCAGCGCTTACGTCAGTGCTATTTGGAATATTGGGCTTATTGTCCTGGATGCCCGAGCTGTTTTATATGGTGTTTCCTGATAAATTTTACCCGGTAACCCATACTGTATTTGAAATGGCCTGCATGATGATCGCATTTAGTATCTTTACCGTGGTCTGGCATGGCTGGTCTCAGACTAAGGATAGCCGTGACCTGGTGATAGCCATGGTGTTTTTGGCGGCCGGCCTGTTTGATTTTGCTCATTCAATGTCTTGTAAGGGCATGCCGGACTTTGTAACGCTTAACAGCGAGAATAAATCATACATGTTTTGGATAATCAGCCGGTTACTCGTAAGCGCCGGATTACTGGTGGCTGTTTATATTCCGCGCCATAGTAAAAGTCCTGTGTTTCACCGAATGTATCTTTTGACAGTAACAATAGCGACGAGCATCGCCCTATTTTTGACAGTGCTCTTATTTGAAAATGCCTTAGCTCCAATGTATATGCCGGAGCAGGGACCGACGATTGAGAAGCTTTCTGCTGAATATGTCTGTATGCTGCTGAATTTGCTTACTATTTATGTGTATGGCGCTCGCAACTTGCCGTTGAATTCAGTATTTTCGCTGCGTGTCGGTCTTGTTTTTATTTTTGTAACCGGCATGGCTTCTGTCCTAAGCGTTCATGAATATGACCGTTTTAGTTTTATCGGGCATATTTATAAGATAATTGCCTATTACTGCGTTTTGCGTTTACTGTTGCGCACATCAATTTTGCGTCCGTATATGCGCATTTCCCGTCTCAATCGCAGACTCAGGAATATGGTTTCGGAGAATGTGGCTTTGTACAAGGAAACAAAAGACAGCGATCGGATACGGCAGCAGGCCTTTATTCAGCTAGGCGCAATTCTGGCCTCAAAGCATGATTTGGAGGGCATGCTGCAGCAGGTCGTAACGGCAACAGGAACCGTTTTTCGATGTGAGCACGTCTATTTGGCTCTGGTTGAAAACAACACGCTCAAGGTTGTGGCCTATAACAGCAGTTTTAAGCCGTTGGAGAAAATGCGGCCCGACAATAGTTTTATGGGTAAAGTGCTTACTGAAAAGAAATCGGTTGTTGTCGATAATATCGCTCATTCCCCTGAGCGAATAAGCGATGCCATTTGCCAGGCAGGATTAAAATCGATGGTTGGCGCCCCGATCAGGCATAATGGTGATGTTATCGGTGTGCTTGGGCTGTTTTCTCGTAAAGATCATGGATTTACTCAGGAGGATGCCCAGTTCCTTAGTGTATTTTCCCACCATGCCGGTGAAGCAATTAAGAATGTCCGTGCTTATGAATCGACAGTGGAAGATTATGCCGAGCTTACTTTATTATACGATGTTGTTAAAGACTTAACTGTACAGCAGTCGCCATCCGGCATTTTGAGTAAAATTGCGGAAAAGCTATATAAGTTGTTTTCGGCCAATGGGGCTGCGTCTTTTATCATGCATCACAGGGATGACGGCATTCATACAGAATACGTATTTGCAATTGGTTTTGAACAAAAAGAGCTAGATCATATGCAACGGGTATTTTCAGACGGAAAAATGGCCTGGCCGTGGAGCGGAATAAGTTCTATGGATGACAACGCAGCCGGTGAGAGCGAGCACAGACTCATTACCATGTCGGTATTCATGTCTCGGCGCCTTAATATTGTACCGCTGCTGGCCAGCGGCAAGCTACAAGGGCTAATCGTACTGGGCTGGAATAACCCGATGCAGGAAATTCCTCGTGGAAAAGATCTTATTCTTGGAGCAATTGCCTGCCAAACAGCTATCGGCCTTGAACGCGCCTATTTGTACGATCATTTTCAAGCAATGGCGCTGACTGATCCGCTGACCCGCTTAGCTAACCGTCGGCAGTTTGAAATTTATCTGGGCCGGGAAATTAGCCGTACACTGACGTATCATCGCCCGCTTAGCCTGGTAATGCTTGACATTGATTTTTTCAAAAAAGTCAATGATACCTGGGGACATCTGGCCGGCGACGTAATACTGCAAAAGATGGGGGCTATGATCAAAGAACGCTTTCGCCCGACAGATATGAGCGCCCGCTATGGCGGCGAGGAGTTTGCCGTCATTCTCCCTGAAACATGTCTTGGTGATGCGGCCAAACTGGCGGAAACATTCCGTCAGCATATTAAAGCGGCCAAGTTTGAAGTCGATACAAATATCATTACGATTACAGTCAGTCTGGGTATTGCCACCTTTGAGAGCGATAGCGGCTGGGAAGAGCCGGCAAGAAAGCTGATTGATAGTGCTGATCAGGCTCTTTATCGTGCCAAGCAGCAGGGACGTAACCGCGTCGAGTGTCACAATGCTGAGTGAACTTGTTTCAGTAAATCTGAAACATCGGGGGTTCAGGTGGAGAGTCTACTCCACCTGAACTGAAACCGCCTGTAGAGGCGGGAGTCTTGACTCAATGTTTAAGATGAATACAAATTATATCCAAAAGAGAGAATAGCTGGGGTAAGACTTGCACATGCTATGAATGGAATTGAAAGGAGGGATACATGTGTTATCATCAAAAGAACTGATGCATCTGGAAGACTTCCTGAGTATGGAGCAGAATTGCACCAAGACAATGTCTTATTTTGCCAGCTCTGTACAGGATGCCCAAACTAAGCAGCTTTTTCAGCAGCTTGCACAAAAAAGCCAGCAGCATTTTCAAACACTGAGCAAGCATTTAAATGCAGGACAAAATTTTCAATAACTGAGGTGAATTTACTGTGGCACAAATGGGTCAACAATCAGGGCAAACTACGCAATCAGGCATGAGCGGCCAAGCTATCAGCCTGACCGATAAGGAGCTTTTGCAACTTGCTCTTGAAAATGCAAAATATACAGCTGCTGCTGTCAATACTTTTGCCCTTGAAGCTAGCAGCGATACTCTCCGCCGCGACTACCTGACCGTCTTAGGTGATGTGCATAATCAGCAACAACAAATTTTTGACGTTATGCAGCAAAAAGGTTACTACAATGTAAAAAATGCCAATCCTCAAGATATTGCTCAAGTTAAATCGCAATTTAGCGGACAAAGTCAATAAAGAGAAACTTAGCTTGAGGTGGGGTTTTTACCCCATCTGAAGTTTAGTTGACATTATCCAGGGACTAAACGATGCGCCCTGAAAAGATCGCTCTTCCCCCAGGCCGTCCTGGTCAGGTGGTGAGCGGTCTTTTTGTTAATTACTCAAGTTTCGCAGAGAAAAATCTAAAGAAAAACCAATGAAGTGAACTTGTTTCAGTAAACTGAAACATCGGGGGTTCAGGTGGAGAGTCTGCTCCACCTGAACTGAAACCGCCTGTAGAGGCGGGAGTCTTGACTCAATGTTTAAGATAAAAGTACTACGTAAAAAATGTAACACTTATATCATGGCTTTACTGCCTATTTTAAGGTGCGAAACTTGAGCTAATTACCATCAGTCGTGTCTGGCAAATTTTTCTGTAAATGTTTTACTGTATTAACGCATAAGTGTCTTGACATTCATCCTCATTGGGAGGTAAAATTAACTAAGAATTACTCAATAACAATTTTCCAATGGGAATTCATATAGGAAACTTTTAAACGGAAGGTGAATCTAGTGGATATTTGTGTTACCACGTTTTTACGTGACAAAGGATTTAAAGTTACACCGCAGCGGTTGGCTATTTATAGCGCTTTAGTGGCCAGCAAAAGCCATCCCAGCGCCGAAATGATTTACAATGAGCTTCAGCCGCTCTATCCAACAATGAGCTTAGCGACAGTGTATAAGACAATAGAGATCTTAAAAGAGCTTAATATGGTGCAGGTGCTCAATGTTGGGGAAGACAGTTTCCGCTATGATGCTGTAACCACAAATCATCCCCATATTCGTTGCATGACCTGTAATCGTGTAGATGATTTGTATGGTGTAGATGCCAATGACTTTATTGATAAAGCAGCGTCTAAGACCTCCTATGTCATTCAAGGGCAGCAATTCTATTTTTATGGCATGTGTCCTGCCTGTCAGGCTAAGGCTGCAGCAGTAAGCTAGATGGCTGTGGCTAGCATCCTGAACGTAGCCGGCTATATCGATCATACTCTCCTCAAACCAGCAGGCAGTGTTGCGGATATTATCCAGCTGTGCGAGCAAGCTGTCAGTTACAAATTTGCTGCCGTATGTGTAAACCCTGTTTTTGCGGGTCTGGCTGCCCAACGAGTAGCCGGTTCAGGCGTTAAAACCGCTGTTGTCATAGGCTTTCCCCTGGGCGCCACCTTTACCGCTGTCAAAGTGGCAGAAGCCAAGGAAGCCGTTCTTCGCAAAGCTGATGAGCTTGATATGGTTATGCATATTAGTGCTGCCAAAGCGGGTCTGTGGGATATTGTTGCCGACGATATCAGGCAAGTCGTTTTAGCATCCGACAACGCTGCCGTCAAAGTGATCGTTGAGACTGGGCTGCTCACTGACGACGAGAAGCGTCGTGCCGTCAGTGCTGTTATCGAAGCCGGCGCCCAGTTTATTAAAACTTCAACAGGAATGGGACCGGGCGGAGCGACAGTACACGATATCAAGTTATTCAAGCAAATTGCCGGTGACGCTATCGGTATTAAAGCTTCAGGCGGCATTCGGACCAGAGAGCAGGCGCTGGAGTTTATTGCGGCCGGGGCTACAAGACTCGGTACGAGTGCGGGCGTTGCCATCGTCGGCGGCCCTCTGCCGGCAGACAGTACGGATTGACCTGATGATTAAGCCGCTTTAAGATCCCTCTTCTGCAAGCGGGAGTTAAGAACGGCTAAGTTATTCGGATAAGATCGACTAACTTTAGATGGGAAAAAACCCACCTGAAGAGTTTGTCTCCTTTATAATTGCAAGCAGGATTGCATCGCTTGAGTGTAGTGATGCAATCCTGCTTTTATTAATTTACATAAACAACCATAGAAGTAAACTAGTATGTATGATATAATGTCCTTTACTTGCTCGAAAGGAGGGCAGAACATCATGCGTACGTTTATGCAAAGCATTCCCGGCGGCATGCCGGCGGTAGTTGGTCTAGTCTTAGCTTGTCTGCTGTTCAGTATCGTTCCGGGGCGTCCGCATATGTGGCTGTACCCCCTGATACGGCAGGTAATAGAGCTTAAGATTGATTATCAGACCAAAGATATGCTGGTCAAAGAAACACCGCATTTTATCATTAAGTATACCCTGGAGGATGCCGATATGGTCGATATGGTGGCTGAGGCGGCCGAGGCTGCTTTTGCGCCTGTAACAACAATACTCGACTATACTCCGGGCGGAAAAACTCAAGTGTTGGTGTACCCGGATCGTCAGGTCATGAAACAAGCATTCGGCTGGGCCGGTGATGCCAGTGCTATGGGCTTTTACTGGGGCGGCGTGATCCAAATCCTGTCGCCCAAAGTCTGGATGAAAAACAGCCTGTCGGCACAAGAATTTATCACTGTCGGCCCTGTTGTTCATGAGTTCACTCACTTGGTGCTTGATCATGTCGCTAGAGGCAATTATAGCCGTTGGTTTACCGAAGGTTTAGCCCAGTATGCGGAATACCGGATCAATGGTTACGAATGGGTAACTGTCAAAAACCGACTGTCAGGCGACCTGTATACAATGGATCAGCTTAATAATGATTTTGATGAATTGCCTAACCAGGCTCTGGCCTATCGCCAGTCGCTGGCAGCCGTACGCTATATTGCCGAAGTCCATGGTGATGAAAAACTGGATCAAGTCATCAGCTGTCTCAAAGCTGGTGTAAAGTTAGATAACGCTCTTAAAAAAACACTTGGAATGGATAGAGACGCTTTTGAGACCGGCGTTAATCGGTGGGCTCAGGGAAATATGCAGCAAGTGACTAAGCGGGACAAATAGAGGATATGCTGGCGGCATGTCCTCTTTTTGCATAGCCAAAAAATCGGCTCATGTCACAGCCGCCGGTCGGCGTACAACCGACGCCGGTGGATCAATCTGACTAATCTGACTAACCTGATCTTGAAGACAGCCGGAAGGAATGCTACAATACATAGTAAGACTATACATAAAGCATGAAGGCTTGGCTGATGTAGATAGCATCCACTAAGGTTCAAAGGAAAGGGAATATCTATGAGTATTTTCAAAGCTTGCGATATACGCGGTGTGGCCGGCAAAGAATTGAATGATGTCATGGCCAGACGGATTGCCTGTGCTGTCGGTGTCAAGCTTACCGGGCAAAAAGTTGTAGTTGGCGGTGATATCAGGCTGTCAACTCCCGGACTGCAGCGCATTATGATTGACACTCTGGCTGAAGCAGGCTGCCAGGTAATCGATATTGGCACTGTTGCTACTCCCGTCTTTTACTATGCCCTTAAGGTTACCGGCGCAACCGGCGGCGTCATGGTAACAGCCTCTCACAATCCGGCTGAGTACAACGGTTTTAAACTGGTACTCGGCCCCCAGCCGGTCAGCGAGGCGGATATTGCCGAAATCGGGCAGCTGGTGGTAATGAACGCCAGGACGCACGGTTCAGGTACGGTGAAGCAGTTGCCAGCTATTGCCAGTTACCTTGATTATACAGCCGGTAAAGCCCGGACGGGAAGCCTAAAAGTCGTGCTTGATGCCGGTAACGGCGCAACAGCCACGATTGCCCCCAGGCTGTTTCAACGTTTGGGGTATGAAGTTATTGCGCTTAACTGTACAGCAGACGGACGATTTCCCAACCACGCCCCTAACCCGGCATTGGCCGAAAACCTGGTGGCGCTGGGACAAGCCGTACAGGCCAGGGGAGCGGATCTGGGCATCGGATTTGACGGCGACGGTGACCGGGTGGGATTTGTCGATGAGAATGGACGGGCTCTTGACAATGACGACATCATGGTGCTGCTTGCTCAGCATTATCTTAGCCGCGAAACAGGGACTATTATCTATGATGCCAAGTGCTCGATGGTCGTACCGGAGCAAGTGACTAAAGCCGGCGGACATCCCGTTATGGCCCGAGCCGGACATACGTTTAGCAAGTCGGCCTTTATCCAGGAAAATGCCCTGTTTGCCGGCGAAATCAGCGGTCATTTCTTTTTCCGGGAACTGGGGTATGATGATGGTATGTTTTCCGGACTCAAGGTATGCGAATTAGTAACCCGCCACGGAAGTCTGGCCACACAAGTCGATGCTATTCCCAACTATTTGCTGACACCCGACATCCGCGTTCCTTATCATGGTTCAGACAAAAGCCTTGTGCTGGAGCAAGTAGCTGAGCGGCTAGTCGTACATAAGCCCAATTTGATTGATGGTGTCAGGCTTGAATTTGCCGATGGGTGGGCAATGATCCGCGCGTCAGTAACCGAACCGCTGTTTACCTTGCGCTTTGAGGCTAAAACACGCGCCCGCTTGCAGGAGATTAGCTCCGTTTTGCTGGCTGCGCTGCCAACTGAAGTACGGGCTGCTGTTAGCGCTAGGCTGCCGCAGGAATGTCGCGGTTAATTATCGTTACCGGTCGAAAAGGATTTCACGTATATAAGTCGAATATATACTTGTTTTGAAAAGTTATATTCATAAAGAGGTAATTATGCAAATTCATGTTTTGGCTAGCGGCAGTACTGGGAATGCTACATATATTGAAATGGACAAGACTAAACTATTGGTAGACGCCGGCATAAGCGCCAGGCGGATAAAACAATCGCTCGACACAATTGGCATTAAAGTCGAAGAGCTTGACGGTGTGCTCATTACCCATGAGCATCGCGATCATGTCAATGGGCTAAAGACCTTACTTAAAAAATATCGCTTGCCGGCTTACGCCCGGCCGGATACTTGGCAGTCTATGTACTGCCGGGCGGAATTGCCTGATGAATGCTGCCGGTTGCTGCCCGACAGCCTGGATCTTGGCAAAGTTAAAGTTGAACCGTTCAGCATCTCTCATGACGCCGCCGACCCTGTCGGCTTTCGGCTGCAGACCGGCAAGACAAAAGTATGTGTGGCCACAGACCTCGGTTTTGTCACGCCGACCGTCAAGGCGGCGCTAGCGCTGTCAGATGCTTTAGTTCTGGAGTCTAACCATGATGTTGACATGCTGAAAAACGGCAACTATCCCTGGCATTTAAAAAGGCGGATTATGAGTAATCGCGGCCACTTAGCCAACATCGATGCCGGCTGGACACTGGCGCGCCTGGAACGTAAGGCTCATACCAATGTTTTTCTGGCCCATCTAAGCCAGGAGAACAACAGGCCGGAGCTGGCCAAGGACACGATCGCTGATATTTTGACAGCGAATGGGTGCACACTTGGCCAAGATATTACGTTGCATCTTACCTATCCAGCCACAATTTCCGGACTCCCACAAACTAAGTAGGAGGCGATCTCCATGAATAATTGGTTTAAGAGGGTAACGCCCTATATCGCAGTTTCGTTAGTTAGCATGATTATTGGCGCTGTTTTGGTAGTAGGCTGTGGCGGCAATGTGACCGATAAAGCTCCAAAACTTGATGGCTCCGGTTCACCGTTCCAAGCTCTGCAGCCGCCAGCCGCTCAGGCGCAAATATCCGAAGCTCGCAATACACCTATCGTCAGGGCAGCTCAATCTGTCGGTCCGGCTGTTGTCGGCATTACCAATAAAGCTTTTGCCCGCGATATATTTAACCGTAAAGTCCTTGTTGAACAAGGCTCAGGCTCAGGCGTTATTTTTGACGCTAACGGCTATATTGTCACTAACTACCATGTAGTGCAGAATGCTCAGGAAATTGCCGTAGCGCTTGCTGACGGGCGTACACTGACAGGCAAGGTTATCGGTGGCGATCAGGCTACTGATTTAGCTGTCGTCAAAGTAGACGCCACTGATTTACCTGTTGCCGTTCTGGGCGACTCTGACTCGCTCATGGTCGGCGAGCCGGCCATTGCCATCGGCAACCCACTCGGACTTGAGTTTAAAGGCAGTGTAACGACCGGGGTCATTAGCGCCCTTAATCGCTCGCTAGATATTGGGGAGCGGCGTTTTAAGCTTATCCAAACCGATGCCGCGATTAACCCTGGCAACTCCGGCGGGGCTCTTGTCAACGCCGACGGCGTTGTTGTCGGCATCAACAGTGCTAAAATTGCGATATCTGGCGTCGAAGGCATTGGCTTTGCCATTCCCATCAACAGCGCCCGTCCTGTTCTCCAGTCACTCATCGATAAAGGGAGAGTTATCAGGGCTTACCTTGGTGTCGGTGCGTTAGATCCGGCAACAGCGGCAAAATATGGCTATGAGCTTAACCTCAAAAAAGGCATTTACTTGGCCAAGGTAGTTCCTAATGGCCCGGCATTTAAAGCCGGTATGCGTGAAGGCGATATTATCTTGAAGGTGGCTGGTGTCGAGACTAACAGTGTCGCCGAGCTTAGGTCAGTACTCGATGCCCAGCAAGTAGGCAGCCGCGTTGATGTCGTCATTTTACGCGACGGACAGGATCAGACGATTAACATTTTGTTAGAAGAAATGTCTAACCAATAAGCATGAAGATCTCAATTGTAGCAATAGGTAAAATTAAAGAAAAATACTTAACAGCCGGTATTCAGGAATTTCTCAAACGGTTGGCGCCTTACTGCAAACTTGACATCATTGAGCTTGCGGAGGAACGGATGCCGGAAAACCCGTCTGCTGCCGAAAAGAAACAGGCGCTCACCCGGGAGGGGGAGCGCCTGTTAAAAGCTGTCCGTCAGAGCAGCTATCTCATTGTGCTGGATGTAGCCGGCCAGGCCTTGTCATCTGAGCAGCTTGCCGCCAAATTTGACAGTCTGGCGCTAAACGGACAAAGCGATATCACTTTCGTCATCGGCGGCGCCTTCGGTCTGTCAGCCGCAACGATAGCGGCAGCCAAGGAAAGAATATCATTTTCCAAAATGACATTTACTCATCAGATGATAAGGCTACTCCTAGTCGAGCAGGTATACAGGGCGTTTAAAATTAGCCGCGGAGAACCGTATCACTGGTAACGGTGCAAAATGCGCTTAAGCCTTGATGAATCAGGGCTTGGGCTTTTTTTGTGCCTGCAACAGTATTAGAGAAAACAACTATTTTGGTACCGGAGCAGCTGCACAGCTTGCAATCGCAAAGCCTCACATTTATAACTACTTGCTATTCTCAACAACAATAAAGCAAATCAAGTCTCATTTAAGAAGCTTTGTCTTGAATCGCTGCATAGACTACAATTATTTCAAATCAAACAAGTATAAACAGCTATTTTATAGTTAAAAGAATTGCTAATACCGCTAAAAATATAGCAACAGCACCACTCACAGCAGTCTGTAAGTGTTCATTTCGTTGCTTTATGCTTTCAAGCTCTTTCTTTAGCTCGTTAATACCACCTTGCAAAGCATTCGTTGGTAAATAATCAACAATGCTATTTTTATCCTGGTACTTTCCGGAATATGCAATCGTGGGTTCAATTAGCTTACTGACTTCAAGTGTAGCATAGTGTTGACCTCTTTTTAAGTATATTGGAGCATTAGAAGTATTAAACAGTAAGCAAAATAAACGTCCGCGGAAACCAGGATCTACGCATGGACCGTTTGACAAAATTATACCTTGACAGAACAAGCTAACAGATAAGTCAAATCTTCCAGTAATATCTCGCGGAAAGTCTGTTAACTCCTTGCTAGTCGTCACTACATAATCGTAAGGTTCAATTAACAAGAAAGGGGATTTTTCCGTTAAGTATTCAATTTTTCCTTTATAATAAAACTCATCACCTAAAGACAAATCATAAGATGCCCCTTTTACATTTTCCTGACTAGCTTTATGGAGAAGCATTCCGCATTCCAGCATTAAAGATATTATCCGTTTGGATAAAACTCCGCTACTTAAGCGATATTCCCATAATCCCTCAATTAAACCGCAAGTTTTTTCAGCCGAGTTATTAATCATATGATAAAGAAAATCATCACGATACCGTCTATCATCTAATCGTCTTTCACGACTAGCACCATCAACAGGATCCCCTCTTAACGTTAATCGCTTATCTAACTCACTATCGTTAGCATCTATAAAAATCGACAGAAAATTAAATTCACCATTAATTTTACTATACTCAGAGGCAGCGTGTGGGGTAATAACTAATATGGGTATCTTCCCTTCATTAATTACCTTCAGAACTGCATTCTTTGTTATACCATAATAAAAATTACGATACTTGGTTTTTATAACAAGTTCGCCTAAAGTCACTTTTTCGTCAAATTTTTCTTGTGAAAGATACTCATATTCATTTCGATCATCTTGCCTTGATTGACGGGTTGTCACTGCTTGAACCTGTTTAAAAAAACCGCGTTCTAGTAATCTGGTAATAGTGGTTTTTCCAGCCCCACTCGTCCCAGTTAGGACTACACCTTGATAGTTCATAGCATCAGCCCTTCTTGTAAATCAAAATTTTCTCCTGTTCAAGAGATGTCCATTTCGAATTATGATCTCGTCTCTTATTTGAAACGCAACGCGTAAATTCAAAGATTAAAGACAGACCCAGTTCTTCAAACTTAGACATTATAGTCTCCATAATTATTTTTCTTTCCAAATTCTTTTTGTTGTCCTCGTTAAAAGCAGGCATTACAAAACAAGCATATCCACCTATTTTTAGCTTGTCAATCATAACCTTATTTGCAATATTCATATCTTGGACGTATTTATCCAGGGAGTCCTTTCTTTTTCTTCGATTCCTAGCACCAATTTCTCTCTTTGTATCTAGTGGAATATCCGCACCTAGAAAATAATAAGAAAGTCTTTGTGAAGTTACATAATCGATCATGTTAGGATACGGAGGAGAAGTTATAATCATATCAACTGTGTGATCCTGTATAAAATTTGCTTCCCGAATATCACTTTGAAATATTGTTTGCTTGTTTTCTATCATGCTATATAAGTTTTTATAATTAGGTTCTGCTAATCTTTTATGAGATAGCAAATCATTAACTAATATATTCGCGGACTTTTTAAAAACACTAAAAACATCCCTGTTTTGCTTGCTTATTTTTTCTTTGGTCTTTTCAATTTGCTCGGAAGTAGGCAACATATTATCTGCAACGCAGCCCCAACCTCTGTCTTGGCTCGACACTGTCTTTAATATAGAAGATATTACTATCATACATAAAGCTCGAATTTCCAGAGACTCGTCATCACAATAAATAGAACATAAAAAACATATCTTATTAAAAGATTCTTGATCATACCATGGTCTAAGCTTATTGATATTTATACTACTATCCGAAAGTGCATTAGAATAATCAGTAGTTTCATCATATCTTCCGATCGCTGCGAATAGCTGAATTCTCAGGTAATCCAGGTTAATTTTTGGATTAAATAATACATACATGCTTTTCGATATATTAAAAGCAACTGTACATATTTCAGTTACTAGCGGAATACGGTTTAATGTTAGCGCTTGAAAATATGTAGTACCAATACCCGAAAATGGGTCAAAAATAGTAGCCTCTGGAAGGCTTAGTACTTCTATCAATGTAAATGGTATTTCAGGAATAAAGGTTCCCGGAAATGAATGATATTTCCGGCAATTAAAAGGACCAGTTTCATTTGGAGATACTATTGCTTTATGTGAAAAATCCCAATTTATATTTTGTAACACACTCAAAGCGCTAATATCACTTACAAGAGCTTTTTCACTTGTGCGGTTTGAGTTTTGTAACTTCGGCATATAATTCCACCTCTTGTATATTGTGCGACGCTATTATTTCTTTTAATAAATCTCTAATAAAATTACGAACTTCTTGTAATAAATTCGGTTGGACTTTAGTTATTTTATACATGTTCAAATCACTATTTCTAAAAAACACCCCTAATAGCAACTGGCTTGATGATTTTCCTATTACTTCAGTTGTTCCATCTTCAAATGAAATATTTAGTTGCCTATCTGTTTTATTTTTATCTAAAATCGGATGAATTGAAACCATTGCACTTTTAAGTTTACCAACGTTGTTAAATTTCTTTTTTAGAGCAATATTAATTTTTTGCTCAATTTCTAGACGCTTTGAGAATACGGTGAAGAAATTATATTTTTCCAGATCATCAGTGGAAAATATACTTATACATCCGTACAAATTACCTTTCATAAGGCGCATTATCGTATCCGCTGCATCAAAATCCCTTGAAATTACGCTATAGACACTATATCCATCTTCTTGTTTTTCAATTGAGTATCGATTCCGCCTACTTATAATTACCCATTCATCATTAGCTTCTTCTTTAAATATTTCTGGCCGAACACCTATTGAAATGCCTTTTTGTTTAAAGGATTCAACAAGTTCATTAGAAAGCTTTAAAGGTTCATGATGCTCGAAAATCGCTGAGCTTACCTTAAAAAGATATTCCTTTACTCCAATACGGACAATTTTGGCTGAATATATTTTCTTCAATAGCTCATAATCTACGTCATACCAATTTAATAAACTTTGGTTTTCTCTTTTTTCTTTTTCTTTTGCGTAGCTAATAGCATCACTCAGCATAGCTTTTCCAGAAAACTCTTCGGGGTTTAACAATAAAAGTTTATAGAGATTAGAACGAATTCGTTGCCACTCTTCTAATAATGGTTTGCTTTTTTTTGCAACCACGAGACCATTTTCATTCACCCACATTGTTCGTGCTAATTCAAGCGCTACTTCCCCAGAGTTAACAATACCAACATGATAGGCCATTCGAAAAACATTATCAATATTATCGAGGTCAATTAGTCCACTAATAAGTGGCCCTAATCTACCACCACCACTAACCATTCTTCCAATTTCTTTAAAATCTTTTTGATGAAGTTTTGAAGCGAGCTCTCGTCCCATATCAAAATAAAAATTCTCATAAGTAGCTTGACGATACTGATAGCTTTTGCTATTTCCGCCTAACAAAGCATATTCAAAATCCAACTCTGGATTAAACCCCTTTGAAGATTCGATATATTCTAGCGAATGACCAAAAGCAGCATTAGCTGCATCATGTAATAATGCAGCAAGCAAAAATAATCTCGCTTCTTTTTTAGTAATAGGATTTAGTAATTGCTCCCAAGACTTTAAACACTCTTGTGCCAAATAACAGGTACCGATTGAATGCTCAAAACGATTAATATTTGCCGCACCTGTTAAGCATAAAGAATTTATATTACATAGACGAACTTCCCGAAGCCTTTGAAGTTCAGGACATGATATTACATCCCATATCATAGGGTCATAATCGAAATCTATTTGTCCATAAAGCGCATCATAGATATACCTATTCAAATTGCTCACCATCCAATAAGCGTTTTCCAACAATTAGACCAGAACAAAATGATTGCAGAATTCCTCTAAAATGTCCTGTACTTGATCCAATAACGAATAAACCATCCGTTATTGAGAAATCTCTCTTTATTGGAAATACTAACCCATTATAGTCAACCTCAGGGCCGTGAATGTTTATACTACTCCATTGATCATTAGGAAATAATTTTTCCAAAAAGAATATTAGCCGATCTCTTATATCATTTAGAACTGGTTCGGGGAAACAATTCTGAAGATTAGCCTGAATTGTGCTATCATTCACTCGCTTCGAATTATCTTTATAAATAAAATCCTCTAAACTTTGCTTTATTGGGAAACCATTGTTATGCTGTAAACGATGTTTTATTTCCGTAAATAGAACATCGTTAGTTTCGGAAGAAGGATAACGACATAAAATGGCTAAATTGGTCATGTTAGTTTTCTGGTTTATATCGCAATGACCTTCAGTAAACATAGTATCCTCTAAGCGGTAAGTAATGACTTGTCCTTCTTGACATACACAGTATGTACGAGCGTTAGCGAATTTTAGTTTAAGATCCTTATGGTTTCTATTAAGCCCCCTAATCAGATTGGAGTCCTGTCTAAGAATGAGATAAAATATAATTAACGGAGGGGACAGGACATGAAAGGTAAAGTATACCCAAAAGAATTTAAAGAAATGGTACTGCAG
>Ga0153941_1000088_pt1 | contig 50244 bp, 51 predicted proteins | sample TSNJ025MetaG_FD_104733 | JGI IMG/M metagenome (GOLD analysis project Ga0153941, IMG submission 104733) | Attine ant fungus gardens microbial communities from New Jersey, USA - TSNJ025 MetaG | ecosystem: Host-associated > Fungi > Mycelium > Unclassified | place: USA: New Jersey, Brendan T. Byrne...
ACAGAACATAAATACCGCGAACCATTGGAGGGATGGGCTTGTTGCGGGCACCCTGGGTGACTTGTGCAAAATTGGCGAGAAAGATCGAAACACCGATGGCGGAGATCAGCGGAGCAAGGCGGAAAGAGCCTCGCAATGGTCTGTAAGCGAGCCGTTCGATGGCCCAGCCCCATAGTGATGTCAGCAAGACGCCGAAGATCAGGACGATGAAAAGCGCCAATGCAACAGAAGAAATCCCAAGCCAGGTGGTGACGAGAAGGAAAAGGATGAGCGCGATGAAAGCCGACAGCATGAAAACGTCGCCATGGGCGAAGTTCACCATTCCTATGATGCCAAAAACCATGGAATAGCCGATGGCAATCAGGCCATAAATAGAGCCCAGCGTCAGCCCGTTGATGAGCTGCTGCACGAAGACGTCCACGGTACCTCCTGGCACCCCCACCCGGAATTTAGATTTGTGCTGCCGCTGCGATGACTATCTGGAAATTACTGTTCGAAACGGCGCACTTTTGTTTGTGCAATCGAAGCTAACGCAGTAGGGCTTATCGGCAAATATTCGGAGCTTAGACAATTGGTTCAATCAGGCTGCCGCTCTTAAATCATTTGTCTAAAAGGATTTGCGGTTAATTGATTATAATAGCGGTTTTAATGCCTTGTGCTAAGCCTTTATTACAAGTGATAATCCCCCGGCACGAGAAAGTTCAAAGAACCGACCATGTCTGAAAATTCAACCACCATCATCCCATCGTCTCTTCGTCCTGTCGGCGCGGCGGCTTTTCGCGAGGCTATGAGTCGTGTTGCCGCTTCCGTTCATCTGGTAACCACCGATGGCGCAGCCGGTCGGGCGGGCATGACTGCAACCGCGGTGACTTCGGTTACGGATAATCCTGCTACAATACTGGTTTGCATCAATTCTTCGAGCAGGTCATGCCAGCTATTGCAGGCAAACGGTGTTTTTGGGGTGAGTGTCCTGACACCGCAGGATCAGAAGCTTGCGAGCGTATTTGCAGGGCTTGGTGCTCTCCCGTGGGAAGAGCGGTTCAGCGTTGGCGAATGGACACCCGGAATTACAGGCTCACCACTTTTGAAGAGCGGACTGGCAACCTTTGATTGCCGCGTTTGCGGCACGAGCATAGTTGCAACGCATCAGGTGGTGCTAGGCGAGGTCGTCGATGTTCGCCTCGGTGAACGTGGTGAAGCGCTGCTTTACTACGGTCGGGAATATCGACAGCTCTGACGAGCAGGTTTTTCCCTTTCGTTCCGCTCTCAATAACGTGATAGCGGGTTGAATATCTGTTTTGCTGCTTTTGTCATGGCGATGAATCAATCACGCTTGGCTTGGAGCAGTTTACGGGTTACATGAGGCGCCTGCGACTCTTGGAAAATCCGTTATCTTGCGCTCTAATGCCCGTACATCCGATGTTATCGCTGCGTTGGCAGTTGAGCCGTCCGAGAGACTTACCGTCAGCAGGATTATTGCGGCGTTGGGTAATCGTGCCTTCGCACTTCTGATTGTCGTACTTGGGCTGCCCAATTGTCTGCCAATGCCGCCGCCTATTCCCTTGATTTGCGGATTGCTGCTCGGCTTCGTCGCCATCCAGCTTGCGATCGGTCGAAAATCTCCGTGGTTCCCCCGGACGCTTCTCGGTCGTTCCGTCAAACGAAGCGATGTTGCCCGCATGGCGGTACGCGCGGTTCCACTGTTTCAGAAGCTTGAAAGATACTCCCGCCCGAGGATCGCTCTCTTCGTTGAACCGACGGCTGTCCGTGCTGTCGGGATACTGGTGTTGCTGCTTGCATTGGCGCTCGTATGCGCACCACCTATTATCGGACAGATACCGCTTGGTTTTGCTGTCTGCCTGGTCGGGCTCGGTATGGTTGAGCGCGACGGGCTCGTGGTAGCGGGTGGATTGGTATTGGGGGTCCTGGGCGCTTCGCTGAGTTTCAGCTTCGTCTATGCGATCATTGCCGGAGTTGGCGCAATTCTCTAAACGCACTCACATGGGTTCGGACTTGCAGAGAAGCGTTACGTTAAAAGATATTCATTCAATTCCAGAAGCGGAAGATACGCATTCCCAGGGAGAGGTATGCGGTAGGTATTTCGAACCAGCTCAGAAGATTGAACGCTATAGTCCAGAAAAATCTCGAGAAGCCGGGGAACAGGACAATCGCCATGAACAGCAGGCCGGGGCCGATACTTCTCCAGCGATTGCCGGCAGCCTGGAACTTTACCGGAAGGTAAGGCTCAATAATGCCCCAGCCGTCGAGGCCGGGCAGGGGTAAAAGATTCCAGATCAGCGAAATACCGAGAAAGCCGGCGAGAAGGGCAAGGGACGACCAGAAAGCAGCCTCTCCCCCCTCAAGGGGCAACCCGAGCGCAAAGGGCACGGACACCGCGCATAGACACAGTAACGTTGCAAGCGGTCCCGCCGCCGATACCGCGCATTCCCAATGCCGATTGTGAAGCCGTCCGTAATTGATATAGACCGCTCCGCCCGGCAAAGCGACAAACCCCATGACGACGAAAAGAGCCGGCATGAGCAGACTGTAAACCGGGTGCGTATATTTTAGCGGATCCAGGGTGAGATAACCGGTTTCAGCAACCTTGTGATCGCCGCCATGATAAGCGGCCAGAGCATGTCCGAACTCATGCAGGCAAAGCGACGCCATCCATCCGCTCAGGACAAAGAAAAACGGCGCCATGGAGGAGGAGATGATTCCCGAATAAAGCACATAGCCGGTTGCCAGCATGATGATGAGAAGGGCTACAAAACCCAGGCTGACACGTCGCTGAAGGCGAGGAACATTACCTCTTCCAAGTCCGTTCGCCTTGATTTTGGCGATGTTTTTTTCGCCCATGGCGGTGCCTCCCACAGCATGCAAGAGCGTGCTCTACATGCAGCGGAGACTGCATGCAATGGTGCTAAGTCAAAATCCAATAAACTCTACTGGATAGTTATCAAGACCATTACAGCACAAGCGATGGGGCGCTGTTCTCCAGGTATTTCCTCAAACCAGCGCGCTCTGCCTGGTTTCCGCATCAATCAGGAAGGCCAGCAGACCGGCGATGACAAGAAAACCGGAAAACAGCGCAAGTGTGGCGGTGAAGCTTTGTACAAATAACAGGGCCATGACGGAGGGAGCGAGCAATCCGCCGAGGCGGGCTATTGCACCTGCCGCTCCCATGCCCGTTGCGCGGGATTCGGTCGGGTAGAGTTCCGGCGTGAACGCGTACAATGCCCCCCAGGTACCGAGCAGGGCGAAGCTCATGAGAAGGATCGAACCACCAACAAGCAATGTGCTGTAGGCGACGACGAACAATGCGCAGCCTGCGGCGCTGAGGAACAGGAAAGATATCAGGGTCGGCTTGCGTCCCCACGCTTCCACGCCATACGCGGCAAGAGCGTAGCCCGGAATCTGGGCCATGGCGACGATAACCAGAAAGCCGTAGCCTCGCACAAATCCGAACCCGTCTCCAGCCAGCTTTGCAGGAAGCCAGGTGAATACTCCGTAATAGGAAGCGGAGACCAGAAACCAGATACCCAGCATCAGGACGGTGCGGCGACGAAGATCCGGAGCAAAGAGCCCCTTGGGTTTTCCCGTCTCCGGCCGTGCCAGAGCTTCGTCGTTTTGCAGTTCGGGTTTTCCATTCACCCGCAACATTTGATTGAGGACTTTCTTTGCGTCGTCTGTTGCGCCTATTTTAAGAAGATACATCGGGGATTCAGGCACCCAGATACGTAACCCGCAGCCAATGATGGCCGGCAGGGCGGTTGCGGCGAATACCCAGCGCCAGACATCAGTTACGCCTGCGGAGCTTGCCGCCCATGCGGCCAATCCTACGGCGACCGTTCCCACGGCCCAGAAGCCTTCAAGAAAAATCAGCCAGCGTCCACGATTTTTGGGAGGCAGGAACTCCGCCATCATCGCGTAATCGACCGGCAATGTTCCCCCAACTGCGGCGCCGGTAAGAAAACGAAGAAGCAGAAGAGTTTCGAAGCTCGGAGCGAAGATAGAAAGACTTCCGAAAACAGCGTCACAGACGACGGTTACGAGGAGAATTTTTCTACGTCCGAAGCGGTCCGCAAGCCTCCCGAACACCGCAGCTCCGATCAACATGCCGAGGAAAAACAGCGTTCCGGTCTGCAACGCCTTTGCAAGGGGCAAATCGAATGTTCTGGCTATCGATGCGGCGGTGAAACCGACTGCGAGAACCTGCATAGCATCGGCTGCCCACACAAGACCGAAAATTCCCAGTAATCGCCGCTGAAACGGACCGATGCCGGCACGTGTAAGCACATCTTCGATAGCTATCGTCATAGGGACACCTTGGCATTATTCGGCAACAGGAAGGCACCGGCTGTAAAAATTGATGAGATCTGGATTTCGTGCCTGACAGAGTTATTCAAAAATGAGCCGCGACCTCGGAGTTTGACACGATAAATTCCTTATGTCGCATCGCTGAAACTCTCTGACTTATCGGCGGGAAGCATTTTTTGCCATTCAATCGATGCCGACTAAACAGAAAAACTTTAGATCAGTCCTGCCGATCTCATGCTCGTGAATCCATGGCGGCCAACAACGATATGATCATGCAATGTGATGCCGAGCGGTTCGGCAATATCAGCTATCTCCTTCGTGCTGCGAATATCCGCAGTCGATGGAGTTGCGTCTCCGGAAGGGTGATTGTGCACGAGTATGAGAGCAGAGGCTGACAATTCAAGCGAGCGTTTGATGACTTCACGAGGATAGAAGGGCGTATGGTCGACTGTTCCCGTTTGCTGAATTTCATCGGCGATGATGCCGTTACGCTTGTCGAGAAACAGAATTCGAACCTGTTCACGCGCAGAAAAGGCCATCACTGCACGACAATAGGTGATGACATCGTCCATGGACGATAACGTCTTCCGCGCGGCGACAGAACCACGCGCGTAACGTTGAGCAGCCGCTTCAACGAATTTGAGGTCGGAGGCAGTGTTTTCGCCAACGCCCTTGCACTCTTTTAGCAGGGACAGGGGAGCGCCCAGAACCTCAGCGAAACTACCAAAACGTTTCAGAAGGTCTTTGGCGATGGGTTTCGTGTCCTGCCGTTTGATCGAACGACACAATAGCAGTTCAAGAAGCTCATAATCAGGCAGAGCTTCCGCGCCCGTATCGAAGAAACGGGCGCGAAGACGTTCGCGATGGCCGTGAAAATGGGGTGTTTCATCCTTGTTTCCGGTCATGGCGAATTCCCGGGATCAAACGGGGTAGGGAGGCTTGTGATAGCCTTTGGGTGAAAGGGTGAAGATTTCCACCCCGGTCTCGGTTACGCCGACCGAATGTTCGAACTGCGCCGAAAGGGAGCGATCACGGGTAACCGCTGTCCAGCCGTCGGACAAAACCTTCACATGCGGACGACCGAGATTGATCATGGGCTCGATCGTGAAAATCATGCCGGGTTTCAAGGTCACCTGATAGGAGGGTTCGACATAATGCAGAATGGTAGGGGCATCATGATAGACCTGCCCGACGCCGTGACCGCAAAAATCGCGCACCACGGAGCAACGCTCGGCCTCAGCATAACTTTGCACCGCAGCACCGATGTCATTGGTCGTGCTTCCCGGGCGCACCGTGGCAATTGCACGCATCAGCGATTCATAGGTGATTTCACAAAGACGCTGCGCCCGGCGGGGGACATCGCCGATATAGTACATCCGGCTTGAATCGCCGTACCAACCGTCGACAATCAAGGTGATGTCGATATTCACGATATCACCGTCGCGCAGAGGCTTGTCGTTGGGAATACCGTGACAGACGACGTGATTTATCGATGTGCAAATCGACTTGGGGAATCCCCTGTAGTTCAGGGAGGCGGGATAAGCACCATGATCTCTGGCAAATTCAAAGGCGAGCTTGTCCAGGTAGTCGGTCGTCACTCCCGGCTTGGCGTGCTCCACCATCAGATCAAGAGCTTCGGCCGTCAGGCGGCCCGCGCGACGCATCCCCTCGAAACCTTCAGGCCCGTGGATCGGCGGTTCGGAAGAGCGCTTGCGCTCGACGATAGTATCTTCGTTCATCGTGGTCCCAGGCGCTGCGCGCAAAATGTAGGTCCGAAAGTCGGATGCGAAATTATCTTTGCTTCATCCGCAGTCAGATGTGTCAGGTGCGAATATGGTTGTTGTTATTGCAAGATATAAGAATAAAGATGATGAAGGTGAAGGGCAAGAGTAGGCCCTGCCTGTGAACCAAGCCATTTCTCATCAGCGTCGCGTTCCTGTACAGGCTTGCAGTTCTGGCGGGCGGATGTCATGAGCATGTTGGAGAGTCGTGCTTTTTGCTGTTTCGGGTTACTGGAACGGCATTCAGTTCGTGGAAGTTTCAGGCCGCATTTCTGTTTCGGAAAACGTCAATCATTTTCCAGGGAATGCACAAATTGAGGTTCGGGTTAGACCGGATGAATAATGCCAACCCCTTCGGTACATATGAACCGCGCGGTTTCGTTCGGTGGGCGCTGGAGTATACACGTACCTTGCCGAAGAAATGGCTGGCGCAACGGCTGGTCTATCTTTTACGGACCTTCGCGATCCGGTCTCTACGCGGTGAGCCTCTCGACGTTACCGTGTTCGGGGTCAGGATGCGGCTCTTCCCTGATAACAACATGTGTGAAAAACGCATATTGTTCATGCCGCAATATTTTGACCCTATCGAACTGGGGATACTCGAAAAGCGGATTGGCGAAAATTTTTGTTTCATTGACATCGGAGCCAATGTTGGAGGTTATACGCTGTTCGTGGCGGCACGCTCTGATGGCGGTGCGCGTATTCTCGCGATTGAGCCTCAACCCGAGATTTTCGATCGTCTGAGTTTCAATATCAGGCTCAATCCTTTTGGTACGGTAAAGGCGGTTGCCTGCGCCATCGCAGATAAACAGGGCGATCTGACCCTGTTTCTCGATCCGGTCAATCGAGGGGAATCTAGTCTGAAAATAGTCGGGTCCAGCCAGGCTGAGGCGATTCGTGTTCCCGCCATGCCGCTGATGGATATGGTCGCCAACGAGGGATTCCAGCGCATCGACGCGATGAAAATCGACGCCGAGGGTTCCGAGGATCTGATTCTCGGACCGTTCTTTGAAAACGCGCCGAGAAGTCTTTACCCGACTTTGCTGATGATCGAGGATAGCCACACCCTGTGGCAGTTCGATATTCCAGCTTTGCTTGAAAAGAAGGGCTATCGTTTGCTGGTGAGGACGAAACTCAATCTGGTCTATGAGTTGAGTGACGTAGAACCGGGCGATGTCGTGACCGAGTCTGTTGACGGAACAATTAGCGTCTAGCTTGTTGCCGGGCGCGCCTTAACAATCGGTATCTGCCTGTCCAGGGTGATTCCCGTCTCTGAAATCAGGCATGTGTAAGCATAACTCTCGACGCCCGCTGCCAGTGCTGCCTGGAAAGCGCGATCATATTCAGGGTCGATATCGCGAGCGACGTCAAAAGTTTCGGCCTGCATCTGCAATACGTAGACCAGCGCGGCTTTGGCTCCCTGAGCAGTCATTGCAGCAAGCTCGCGCAGATGACGGGCGCCCCTTTTCGTGACACAATCCGGAAACTCCGCGAGACCGTTTTGGCGCATCAGATGGCAGTTCTTGACTTCAAGATAACAGGGAGGAAGCCCGTCCGACCGGAGCAGGAAGTCAACTCTGCTTGCCTCGCCGTATTTCACTTCTGCCCGGAACGTCTCGTATCTTATGAACGGTTCTAGCCTGCCGGCAAGCAATGCCTCACCAACGAGCGCATTGGGGCGGGAAGCATTGATGCCTATCAGTTGAGGCCTGCCCCCACCCAGAGCAGCTTCAACGAACTCCCAGTTATAGCGAAGCTTTCTGGCAGTATTGCTGGCTTTCGATAACAGAACGCGGGAACCTGGCGCATTGAGACCGAGCATCGCCCCGGGATTGGCGCAATGAGCTATCACAATGCTGCCGTCTTCCAGCTCGATATCGGCCAGGAAACGTTTGTAGCGCTGGATCAGACGCCCCTCGATCAGGGGTTCGGGAAAGAGCATGTTTTCGATTTTTCAGCAAGAAGAGTCGCAATGGCATGTCTTAGCGATATCTTCCCCTCATGTCATCGGCTGTGGAAGGACACGATGAATACTCTGCGCCGGAATGAAATTCGCAATTCCCTTGCGAGCGAGAGAGCTTTAAAGAGGCTCTGACAATTCAGTTCCAACGAGAGCCCGAGACGACCATGTCCTCACAAAACATAACTGCTGCCCTGCTGGTGATCGGTGACGAGATCCTGTCAGGCCGCACCAAGGACAAAAACATCGGCTACATCGCAGATTATCTGACTGCGATGGGTATCGATATGATGGAGGTCCGGGTCGTCAGCGATATCGAGGACGATATCGTTGCCGCGGTCAACGCTCTGCGCGGCAGATATACTTATGTGTTCACGACGGGTGGCATCGGCCCGACACATGACGACATAACCGCTGACAGTGTTGCCACAGCTTTTGGCGTTTCCATTGATCTCGATCCGCGAGCGATAGACATGTTGCGCAGGCGATTTAGCGATGCCGAATTGACAGAGGCACGCCTTCGCATGGCGCGCATACCTGCCGGGGCGGAGCTCATTGAGAATCCGGTTTCCGATGCGCCTGGCTTCCATATCGGCAATGTTTTTGTGATGGCTGGCGTTCCGGCAATCATGCAGGCCATGCTCGATAATATCGCGCCAACCCTGCAGACCGGTGCCAGGGTGATTTCCGAGACCATTGAAATGCCGGGTATTCCTGAAGGCGATTATGGTATGGGTCTGGCGAAAATTGCCAAAGAGCACATAAATGTTTCCATTGGCTCCTATCCGCATCTGTCTCCTGAAGGTTACCGCAATCAGGTTGTGGTGCGCGGCAAGGAGGAAACGGCAGTTCGTGAGGCGGTCAAGGCCGTGCATGATCTGATCAAACAGCTACAGGCAAAGGGTTTTGGCGATAAGACCAATGCAACGCGCGCGTGAGGCGTTAACGGAATTGCTGTAAAAGTACACTTTCTAATAAATTTCTTTCAGGGTTTGATGTTCATGACTTCCTCTTCTCAAAAGCTTTATCCCGTTTCGTGGGATCAGTTTCACCGTGACGCGCGCGCTCTGGCATGGCGGCTTGCAGCGGCAGGGCCATTTAATGCCATCGTTTGCATCACCCGTGGCGGTCTTGTGCCAGCCGCTGTTGTCGCCCGGGAACTGGATGTGCGGATGATCGAGACGGTCTGTGTTGCCAGCTATCACAATTACAAGGACCAGGGCGAATTGCGGGTGCTCAAGGATATTTCGGCATCGATCAGGGAGAGCAATGGCGGCAAAGGCAAGGGCGTTCTTGTGGTCGACGATCTCACCGATACCGGAAAAACCGCCAATATCGTCCGTGCTATGCTCCCCGAAGCCCATTTTGCAACGGTATATGCCAAGCCTGCCGGACGTCCGCAGGTTGATACCTTCGTTACGGAAGTCAGTCAGGACACCTGGATCTGCCTCCCCTGGGACATGGGACTGGCCTACCAGGCGCCACTCCACGGCGCCGAGGATTGATCCCCTGACTATCGATATTCCCTCTTTTTCTCCTGAGCTTGCCAATGAAACATTGTTTGGCGCGCTCCTGACAGCATCGCGCCGCTACGGCTCTTCAATAACTGCTCTCGAGGACCACGAGCGTCAGCCTCTGACTTATGGCCGACTTGTGATTGCTTCGATGGTGTTGGGGCGAAAACTGGCAGACAGAACGGAGAAGGCTGAACGTGTCGGCATCATGATGCCGAATGTTCAGGCAATTGCGCCGGTTCTCTTCGGGCTCAATGCTTACGGCAGAATCCCGGCGCTTCTCAATTACACATCCGGTATCCGTAATCTCAGTGCCGCGTGCCAGGTTGGTGATCTCAGGCTGATTGTCACTTCGCGACGTTTCATCGAGCAGGGGAAGCTGGATGATGTCATCGCCGCGTTTGAGGCGGATGGCCGTAATATCCTTTACCTTGAGGACCTGCGTAAAGAGATAACCTCATTTGATAAGCTGAGCGGTGTCATTCGGTCATGGTTCGCGCGGAGCATCCAGAAGAGAAGCGGCATGGCGCCAGCCGACGATGCGCTTATTCTCTTCACCTCGGGCTCTGAGGGGGTACCGAAGGGCGTGGTTTTGACCAATGCCAATCTCGTTGCCAATACCCGTCAGATTGATCTTCGTGTCAGGCAGTTCTTGAAGCCGGATGACGCTGTTTTCAATCCGTTGCCGGTGTTTCACAGCTTCGGGCTGACTGCCGGGCTGTTTCTTGGGCTTTTTGGCGGTTTGCGCGTGGTGCTTTATCCCAGCCCATTGCATTTCCGCCAGATACCGAAACTGATAGCGGCGACCGGTGCGACGCTTTTAATGTGCACCGATACGTTCGCACGCAACTATGTCCGTGCGGCGGAAGGGGATGCGCTTTCTCGAATTCGTTTCGTCATTGCCGGCGCGGAACAGGTCAAGCTTGAAACGCGTGCGTTATGGGACCGATTCGGCACGGTCATCCTCGAAGGTTATGGTGTTACGGAATGTGCGCCTGTTCTGGCGGTCAACCTTCCGGACGCGCAGAGATTTGGCACCGTGGGACGTCTTCTGCCGGGTGTGGAAAGCCGTCTTGAACCGGTCGAGGGTCTGAAAGGTGGCGGGCGGTTGTTCGTCCGTGGCCCGAATGTGATGCGTGGTTATCTCGATAAAAGCGCCGAAGGCGGTGTGCTTGAGGCTGAAGATGGCTGGCATGATACCGGCGATATCGTCACGATAGAGGATGGCTTCGTCTCAATCCGGGGCCGTGCTAAACGCTTTGCCAAGCTGGGCGGCGAAATGGTCTCTCTGGCGGCGATCGAGGCACTGGTTCAACAACTTTGGCCGGACAACAGCCATGTTGTGGTCTCTCTCCCTGACCCGCGCAAGGGCGAGCAACTCGTTCTCGTCACTGATCGTGGGAATGCGGATAGGGATGAGCTCCTGGCCTTTGGCCGTGATGAGGGCTTTCCAGAGCTATGGATTCCACGTTCCATCCTTGTTTCAAATATTCCGGTTATGGGGTCCGGCAAAGTCGATTATCCTGCGACAGTGGAAATGGCGCAGAAGCTCAGAACCATGCTTTGAAAAGTGCTAGAAAATTTCTGCGTAAGTAGTCCGGGCCGACAATTAGGGAAGACCTGTTCCACCCCCTTAAAATGTTTAATTGGCAGCTTGCTGGACTGGCAATACTTTAGGCTAGGCCTGACCGCCATTGCCGGGGAGTGGAATGAATTGCCACAACCCTTGGAGGAAGGGTCATACCCGTGACCGTTTCTCTGGAGGGACTCCCGTGAGCAAGACTTTTTCTTTCGCAATGGTTGTCATCGCCGGGCTTGGGCTCGCTGGCTGTGCCGATGCGGTGCAGCAGAAGGATGACATGCTGGCGGCTGCCGGGTTTCGCATAAAGCCTGCCGATACCCCCGAAAGGCTCGCCCTCCTGAAGAAACTGCCACCACACAAATTCACCATGCGCACCACGCCTAACGGCAGTGTCTCATTTCTCTATGCCGATCCAACAGTTTGTAAATGTCTCTATTACGGTGATGAGACGGCCTATGCGACCTATCGCCAGATGGCTCTCGCACAGCAACTTGCCGACAAGCGCCTGATGGCGGCGCAGATGGAACAGGATGCCGCATGGAACTGGCACGCTTGGGGCCCGTGGGGGCCTTATGGCTGGTACTGAAACCTTCAGTAGTTAAAGGACGTAGCGATAAATTGCTTCAGCAAGGGCATCGCTGTTGTTGTCCCCGGTCGTAACGGCATTGGCGATAGCTCTGACGGCTTCTTCAGCATGTTGCATGGCGATTCCCATTCCTGCTGCCTGCAGCATGCTGCTATCGTTATGGTTGTCGCCGAATGCGATGACATCGGCCATATCGATACCGTTCAGTGCCGCCCACTCTGTCAGTTTTCCGCCTTTGCTGTTGCCTTTGCGCGTAACATCAAGGGTATCAGGCGATGAAAACTCACAACTGAGATTCAGTTCTTTTCTGGCCTCTTCAGCGAAAACCACCAACTCATGCCAGCCTGGGTGATTGATGATGAACTTCCAGACCGGGGGACATCCGGCCAGCAATATTTCGAAGCTATCGACTTGGCGGATATTGGGTTGCAAATGCGCTGGCAATGTCTGGCTCCAGGCACTCAGCGCTTGAACGTGATGGTCCGCCTGCTCGTAGATCATGGCGTCGTTAGTATAGACTTTGCTTATGAAACCGTATTTCCGCACCATCTTCAGGAGGTCATCGTACTGTTCCGGACCCATTGCGTTGGGTGACTCAGTTTGTCTGCTTTGGAAGTTGTAAAAGTAGGCGCCATTGCAACAGATCGCAGGTGTCTCCAGCCCAAGCCGATGATGATAGGCGTGGGTCGAAATGTGATGGCGACCGGTCACGAGAATGACATCGATACCTCCGGCGCGTGCTTTGCTTATCGCTTCGACTGTCGATGGGCGGATATTCCTTTGCGAATCGAGCAACGTTCCATCCAGATCGAAAGCGATTGCCTTGAAAGTCATATCAACACCTTAGAATACACGAACGGACAGAGCTGAGCCTGTCTCTACTAAAAAGCTTGCACGAGAAGTCTTTTTTACAAATGAAAAGAATGGTGCGGACGGCGGGGGTCGAACCCGCATGACCAAGGTCGAGGGATTTTAAGTCCCTTGCGTCTACCAGTTTCGCCACGTCCGCGTTGCGTCGCAGAATTAAAGGCAGGGAAGGTTTTTAGCAAGGGCAATAGGGTCGATTTTCAAGAACATGTTCCTATCGGCGTTTGCGGTCTGTTCCGGTCTTATTTCTTTTGGCTATTCTGAGCTGCACAACGCGAATGGATTGGACGACTGCCTAACTCCCGCCATCCAGCCGATACCCGTAAAGCCAGTTGTAGCGATCCACCATACCGGTTGCACCACGGCGGCGTATGATGTGGTCACGTATGAAGGCCAATGGGCCGGCAGCATGGTAGACGTGGCCGTTTCTCCGCCCCTGAGACTGAACCTCGACGGCCCTGCCGATGCGCTTTTCGTTATAACGGACAAGGGCTGCGGGAATATTATCTTCGCTCGCAGTCAGCTCCCGAACCAGACAGACCGCATCTTCTATGGCGAGGGCTGCGCCTTGGGCGAGGAAAGGTAATACAGGATGTGCAGCATCTCCGAGCAATGCAATGCGCCCCTCTGCCATGCTTTTTGCTGGGAGGTCGGCAAGAGACCAAAGCAGCCATTCGCTTTCCTGCGAGATCAACGCACGAAGGTCGGGAGCCATTCTTCCGAAACCGGTGAGAAGTTCAGAGACGTTACCCGGAGCAGACCACCCTTCAACCGGCTGCTTTCGCTTTTGCACGGCAACGACGTTTATTCTTTTGCCACCCTGGATTGGGTAGTGAACCACGTGCCCTTTCGAGCCCAACCATAAACCGGTTTCATTGCCGGTTAGCGATGCGGGAGAATTCGAGCGATCAACAGTGGTTCGCCAGGCTACGTAGCCACGATAGATTGCCTGCCTTTCGTCACCTATCGCCTTTCGAAGCGTCGAGCCCACACCATCGGCGCCGACGACAAGCTCGGCATCGATGGTTTCATGGGCATTACCGGCAGAGGTCGTTGCGAGGCGAACTCCGTCGGCATTCTGCAATACTGAACCCACGGTTCTGCCGACCATGAGCTGTATGGAGGCCTCGGCTCGTGCTGCGTCCAGGAGGATGGTTTGCAGATCAGCGCGGTGGACAACCCAGTATGGAGCATCGAAACTGTCCCGCATGAACTTGCCGAGAGCGATTTCGCCGATCTGTGCACCGGAAGTCGTTGAACGTATCACGACCCGATCCGGCTCAGTCGCAGCTCGCTGCAGGGCAGGACCGAGGCCCATGGAAATCAGCAATCGACTGGCATTGGGGGAAAGCTGCAAGCCCGCCCCGACCTCGCTGAAGCCTGTCCGCCGCTCGATGACGGTAACACTGCAGCCGACGCGCGCCAATGCGAGGGCGACGGTAAGGCCGCCGATGCCAGCTCCTACGATTGCAATTGATCTTTGCACGTCAGGCTACAAACGGGGACACCGCTTCCTTGGTTTCCGGTTCCTCAACAATATAAGTGCAATCGGGAGGATTCGTATGACCATGACCGAATTGCGAGTCATATTTGTAAAGGGTCGAGCAATAAGGACAGATGATTTCGACGTCTTTGCCCATATCCAGAAAAATGTGAGGATGATCGAAGGGCGGTTTGGCTCCGATGCATTTGAATTCTTTTACACCGACATGAATTACAGGAATGCCTTTATCATTATGAAAATGTGGAGTGCCATTGTCAGCCATGGTCGCTTGCCTCGGGAGCTTGAACGGAAATTATAGATTGGCGAGGCACCATAATCGTCTTGACGCTCTGCGACTAGTGTCCGAATGGTTATGGATATCTATTTCCATAACTGATGGATAAGAGAAACTTGATAACCGAAAGCGAGGCAGTTTGTCTGCTCATATTTCGGCTTGTGGATCGGCTCTCAATCGTTGCTAGGCACATGATGCAGTTTTTTTCCTCGCAAGGCGTTTCCATTGCATTCATAGACAGACAGCCAGAAAATGGGGCAGGGGATACTATCCTTCTGATTCACGGCTTTGCCTCCAACCATGAGGTCAACTGGGTCGGTACGCTCTGGGTGGATTTCCTGAGCAAGGCGGGCTTCAGGGTTATCGCTCTGGATAACCGCGGCCACGGCCAGAGCGAAAAGCTGTATTCGCCAGAGGATTATTGTTCAGACAAAATGGCAGATGACGCCGTGCGTCTGCTTGATCATCTCGCCATAGAGCGTGCGGATGTGATGGGATATTCCATGGGGGCACGTATCACTGCACATGTGGCGCTACAGCATCCTGGGCGCGTGCGTTCGGCGTTGCTTGGCGGTCTCGGTTATCATCTGGTTGAGGGGGTCGGTTTGCCGCCCAGCATGGCTGATGCGATGGAGGCGCCTTCTTTGGATACCCTGACCGACCCGATGCAGAGAATGTTTCGTGCGTTTGCAGAGCGGACTGGCAGTGATCTGAAAGCTCTCGCCGCCTGCATTCGTGGATCACGGCAGACGCTGCGTGCCGATCAGATCAGGCAGATTACTATGCCGGTGCTGGTGTCTGTTGGAACAAAAGACGATGTCGCCGGTTCCCCACACGAGCTTGTGCCGCTTTTCCCAAATGCTAGAGCTCTGGATATCCCGGGGCGTGACCATAATCTTGCCGTTGGCGACAAGGTTCATAAACAGGGCGTTTTGGCGTTTCTTTCCGAGCGTCCCTGATCGGCTTCAGTTTTGCGGTTGTTGACATTATGGGAAGTGCGACAAAAAACAGTCGCCGGCTCTCGTGTTTTGTTAACGTGTCGGCGTGCCTGTTTTCGGTGATTTCGAGTACGGCGCGCTTAAATGGTCGGCGGTTAATGCAAAAAAGCCTTATGATATAAGAAATGTAGAGCGTTCTTTAGTTCGTATTAAACGCGGAACACTCCAGGAATGCAGTTGAGGATATTGGTTATGTCAGGTTTACATGCTCATCCACGCCGGGCGGCCAAAGAGACCGCCGTCGATCCGGTTTGGAGTCGCATCCGGCTTGAGGCCGAACAGATATTAAGAGAAGAGCCCGCCCTGGCGGGGTTCATCCTTGCCGGAATTCTGAACCATGACAGTCTTGAGGCTGTTGTTGCACATCGCATTGCAATGCGTCTCGACCACCCGTCATTGCCTGCCGGACTTATCGAGCAGGCTTACCTGGCGATGATTAAAGATGACCCCTCGGTGAGCATAGATATCCGCGCGGATATCATGGCTGTTGTGGAGCGCGATCCCGCCTGCAACCGGTTCATTGAACCGGTGCTTTATTTCAAGGGCTTTCATGCCATCCAGACCCACAGGCTGGCGTATTGGCTCTGGCAGAAACAGCGATTCGACTTTGCTCTCTACCTCCAGAGCCAGTCATCCGGCGTTTTCCAGACAGATATAAATCCGGCGGCGAAAATTGGCCGTGGAATCTTTCTTGATCATGCTACGGGTGTGGTGATCGGCGCGACGGCAGTGGTTGGCGATAATGTCTCCATATTGCAGAATGTGACGCTGGGGGGAACCGGCAAAGAAAAAGGCGATCGGCATCCCAAGATAAAAAGCGGAGTGCTGATTGGTGCCGGAGCGAAAATTCTGGGGAATATCGAGGTTGGAGAATGTGCGCGGGTAGCCTCCGGTTCGGTGGTGCTGCAGCCGGTTCCCCGTAACACGACCGTTGCCGGTGTTCCTGCACGCGTGGTCGGAACAGCGGGCTGCGCGGAGCCGGCGCTGTCAATGGACCAGCTTTTGGCCGGGCTTGAGGGTGAACGTTGAGCGGGTTTTTCAGGCAGCATGGCGTTTGATCAATCTGCCTTGCTATGCCGTTTGCTCTAAAATCGGTTTCTTCTCTTCGGAAAACGCTCTAAATCCGGTTGCTATTCAGGGCTTGCTCCAGCCATTGTCACGTGGCAAGGCAGATAAGCTTATAACTATAAAGGGGTTTAAAGGTGGACAAGAACGAAATGGCCAAGGTCGAGCAGTACCTTCGGCAGACTTTCTCCAATCATTCGTTACGTGTTGTCGGACGTCCAAAGAAGACCGATTCCGCTGAGGTTTATATCGGCGAAGAGTTTATCGGCGTGCTTTTCCTCGATGATGAGGATGGCGATCGCTCCTATAATTTCACCATGGCGATTCTGGATACCGATCTCGACGACTAAAATGGTATCTCAATCCGGAGCTTCTGCGCTTTAAGAAAGCTCTCGCTTGATCGCAATGATCTCGATACTGCGAGAATGACATGCCCCTTTATTCGCTTGGTGAATTCAGTCCGACTCTTCCGGAACAAGAACGGTTCTGGATCGCTCCGAATGCGCAGGTGATCGGGAATGTGAAGCTTGGTCTGGACGCAAGTATTTGGTTCGGCGCTATTTTACGAGGCGATAACGAACTGATCGATATCGGTGACGGCAGCAATATCCAGGATGGTGTTGTATGCCACACCGATGTGGGCAAACCCCTGACATTGGGGAGGAATTGCACAATCGGTCACAATGCCATTCTGCACGGCTGTACCGTTGGCGACGGTTCATTGATCGGAATGGGTGCCACCATTCTCAATAACGCCAGAATCGGCATTAATTCTCTGGTTGGCGCCAATTCTCTTGTTCCGGAAGGCAAGGTCTTTCCGGACAACTCACTCATCGTCGGGTCCCCGGCGAGAGCCATTCGGGCTCTTACCCCGGAAGAGGTCGCCCGTCTCGCGCATTCAGCCGCAGGTTATGTCGCAAACTGGAAGCGATTTTCGAGGGAACTTCGCCCTTGCTAGGAAGAACGAGCCGGGTTTCTGGTTTTCCAGTTTAATGTGAAAGGTCCGGAATGATGAACTTTGCCATCGATTCCGCAAACATTCACGATGCACCTGAGCTGCTGTCACTCCAAAAGGCAGCTTATCAAAGCGAGGCGATTCTATACGCAGATTTTGCGATTCCGCCACTTATCGAGACACTCGACGAGTTGAAAGCTGAATTTTCAGATGCGCGGATTCTCAAGGCAAGTGCGGGCGGTCGTATTGTCGGTGCGGTGCGTGGCAGATCAGTCAATCATTCCTGCTGCATCGGACGCCTTATCGTGCATCCAGATTTCCAGAGGCTGGGTCTTGGCTCTCTTCTTGTTTCCGCCATCGAAGCGGAGTTCTCAAATGTCAGACATTTTGAACTCTTCACCGGGCACCGAAGTGAAGGCAACCTCCGTCTTTACGCAAGGCTCGGTTATTGCGAGGTCGAGCGTCGAGACGTGCATTCGGAACTGACTTTGATTTTTCTGAGAAAGCCGAATCCTGCATATTCTGAGCAGTGACCAGCAAAAAAATGGGCCAAGTCAAGCCGGCCCAAGTTACGCGTTATGCGAAATGATTAGCGATTGGCTGTCGTCGTCGGAGAGGTGACGCCACCAAGTGAGACCCACTCCTGGCTGCTGCTGCCTTCCTGTTTGACATAAATGTAGTTGGTCTCGCTCCAGGGGAGAATTGCAGAGGTCTTGTTGTCGAGGATGTAATCGCCCTGGTCGGTGCGCACCATCAAGACGGCATGGCCTTCGTTCTGCTCATCGATGACCACGGTCATGCGCAGAGCGCGACGCGGGAGACCTTTTTCCACCAGAATCTGGCGCTTCAGCAGTTGGTAGTCCTCACAATCGCCATAGCCGTCGGTTGGAATATTCCAACGGTCGGCAACGCCCCAGTGCTCCATGTCGGTCTTCGGCTTGATCTTGTTATTAATCTTGCGATTGGTGGCGACGAGCGTTTTCCATATCTGGGGTGTCATGGTGATGCTGGTTGGCTCATTCGTATCGACAGCACATTCAGCGGGCATACGCTGACAGAAATCTACCCAGGCAACGACGGGTTTGGCCTTCCTGCCGTCGTTCTCGATGGAGAAGGTGGGAGCCGGAAGCGACGCCACAACCTGCGCTTTCGCCGGAACTGTTGCGTTAAAAGCGATTGTCAGACCCAGAATGGCGGCTTTCAGAAGGTGGCTGACCGGGCTGGCCATCGAATGAACATTCCCTGAATGGCAGGTTAATAGTTTCTTAACGAACGTTGCCAGTTTGAGAGAGGCGGCTCAAGTTGGAAGTTAAGAAAGGGTTAACGTCGAAATTCGATATCGCTCGTCGCGAGAAGAAAGAAAGGCGATTGGTTTCATCAGGTTTCCTATCGGTAAGGCGAGGTCTTGTCGTTTCGACGTCGGAAATGGCATAGTGCGGCCATGACTTCCTTTTCCAACAGACCTTCCTTCCAGCCTGATCGTCAGCCGGTCATCAATCTTCCTCGTGTCATTCTCTGGCTGGTGGTGGCTTTTGTGGCCGTGCATCTGTGGCGGACATGGATTTTGTCTCCTGAGGACGATTTTCAAACGCTAATGGATTACGCATTGATTCCTGCGCGGTGGAGCATCGGTTATCTCTCCGATGGCGCCCGACTGGTTGTTGAACACGTCAATGCTCTGGAAGGTGGAGAGAGGGTCTGGAAGTCACAACTGGCACAGTTCCTTATTCAGGAAGCGCAACCGAAACCATGGACCATCATGACCTATGCATTTCTTCATGGCTCATGGATGCATCTTGGATTCAACGTGATCTGGTTGGCCGCTTTCGGGTCGCCAATTGCGCGCCGTTGGGGAGATGCCCGGTTTCTCATGCTTTGCGTTCTGACGGCGGGGGGTGGAGCTCTGGCTCACTATATTTCTAGGCCGCTTGATCTTGTGCCTACCATTGGAGCTTCCGGGATTGTATCGGGCATGATGGGAGCGGCTGTCTGGTTCGCATTTTCTCCTTCACAGCGGCGTTGGGATAAACCGGAGCTACCGCATCACGAGAGGCTGAGATTGAGCCTGGCTGGTTTGATGCGCAATCGAACCGTTGTAGGGTTCATCCTGATCTGGTTTGTCACGAATTATGTTTTTGCGGTGATGGCGGAGCCCATGGGTTTTGGTGATGCGTCGATAGCCTGGCAGGCACATATAGGTGGGTTCTTAATAGGTTTCCTGATGTTTCCTCTATTGGACCGAAAGCACCTTACCCCCAAAATCTAATAGGTTTCTCCCTGAACGCGGGCTTGAATAGCGCTACTTTCCAAGTGATCATGAGCGATTCTCTGAAATAGAGAATGCATCGCCTCGTGAATGAAGGCTGTGCCAAAGCTAAAAGGAGAAAACCAGCGCTTTTTAGCCTTGGGGAAAGGGAGGATTATTATGAACGTGGAGCATCTTTTGCGGAACAAAGGGCGCAAGATCATCTCCATCCGTCCGCAACTGACTTTGAGCGATGCTGCTTCTTCGCTCAGTCTGCATAGAATCGGTGCACTTATTGTTTCCGATGATGATAACCCGATCCTCGGTATCTTGTCCGAACGCGATATCGTATGGGCCATCGCTGCGCGTGGGGCGGCGGCCCTGAAGGAAACGATCGCCGACAACATGACCCGGGAGGTGGTGGTCTGTACCGGCGCGGCAACGACGATTGAGGTCATGGAACAGATGACCAACAACAAGTTCCGTCATATGCCGGTCGTGGAAAGCGGCAAGTTGCTGGGAATCGTTTCCATTGGCGACATTGTCAAGCATCGCATCGCGGAAGTGGAGGCGGAGACTGAAGAGATGAGGGAATATATCGCCAAGGCGGGAGAAATGCCCCGGTCGAGAGAACTATGATCATCGGGGAGCTTTTTTCGATTGATAGGCGGTACTTGAGACAAAAAATATGAAAATCGAGTAACCAGAGTTTTCTTGCGATTTGAAAGAAACGCAAACTCTGGACTCGATACCTGCCGGGCATCAGATGGTCATCCGAAATCATCGATGCTCTTTTTGTTTGCCGATATCGGTTTGATGATTCCGTTCTAAACAAGGGGTTGGGATTCAATCGCCATCAGTTCCCGGATATCTGACATCGCCCGCTTTACGGCAAGGGCGCCGGATACAATGGCCTCGTCGGCTCTATGAAACTCAAACATGTTCATGGTGCGTAAACGTGGCGAGATGAGGATATCTGGAGGGTCTCCGGCGAGACGTGAGCGGGAAATACGATCCTGGACGATATTGAAGGCATCGACCATCACGGAGGCGAGACCGGGAGCGTTGACCTTGCGTTCCGCTGGGCGGATGAAAGGAAAACTCCAACTCCTCCGCTGCTCGATCTCCTGCTCAATCGGGGTTTCATCGCCGTTCTGTTCCACGGAAGATTGAATCACTGTTCCTCTCGGGCCGACGTCGCTGCTGAGATTGACGCAGATAACAATATCGGCGCCAAAGGCGCGCGCCATGGTGATGGGGACAGGGTTGACCAGCGCACCGTCAAACAACCACCTGTCATTGTGGCGCACTGGGTCAAAAACTCCCGGAAGGGCATAGGAGGCCCGCATGGCCTCTATCAGCGAGCCCTTGGTCAACCATATCTCGTGACCCGAGCCCAGCTCGGTTGCCACCGCGCCAAATCGCATCGGCAGATTTTCTATTGCAATATCCTTCAGATTATTTTCCAGGATGCGTTGCAGGCGTTTGCCGGAAATAAGGCCGGAACCATTGAAATGAAAATCCAGAAAACGCAGCACGCGTGCTTTGCTAAGGGAGCGCGCAAATTCTTCAAGCTGATCTAGCTTGCCGGCAACGAAGCATCCGCCGACAACAGCCCCGATTGAACAGCCGGTGACAATATCGGGAACAATCCCTTCGTTTACGAGGGTTCTGATAACACCGATATGAGCCCAACCACGTGCCGCTCCGCCTCCAAGAACAAGGCCGATTTTTGTCTTCATGCGATCAGGACCGGAGATTCTAAAGCCAGGCATGATGACTACGCTACTCCTCTTAAGCTCACAAATAGCGTGCTGATCGAAGAAACATATTATTCATGTGGTGAATGCAGATGGGCGAGGTGTGACGTCAGACGTGATCGCGTGTCAGTTGAGGTGATCCGTCCTTGCTTTCCAATAACCTGTAAAAGCACGATTCTCTTCCGGTATGGCAGCATCCACCGTCGCCCGCCACGCTGACTTTCAGCCATAACGCATCCTGATCGCAATCTACGCGAATTTCCTGGACCGTCTGGAGTTGGCCGCTGGTATCACCCTTGTGCCAGAGCTCTTTGCGGGATCTGGACCAGTACCAGGCTTCTCCCGTTTCGAGGGTTTTCGCAAGAGCTTCCGCATTCATGTATGCCACCATCAGCAACTCTCCTGATATGGCCTCGGTTGTTACGCAGGTGATCAGTCCGTTCGCGTCAAAACGCGGAGAAAAGACGCTTCCTTCCTCCAGCTCCTCCCTGGAAACAGCGACGGGAAAGGTTGTCAGTGATTGACTCATGGATTTACTCGCCGTGTGAAGGAAATGAATTGCGCCTGTCGTGCAGGTTCATCACGAAATGCTCCCGTGAAATGGGCCGTGATGGTTTCTGTTCCAGGCTGGCGGATGCCACGCATCGACATGCATAGATGCTCGGCCTCGATTATCACCGCCACTCCCTGTGCTTTCAACGTTGTTTGCAGCATCTCTCCGATCTCGGCTGTCATTCGCTCCTGTGTTTGCAGACGTCTGGCGTATGTATGAACGAGATGGACGATGCGCGACAACCCGACAATCCGGTCGGACGGAATATAACCGATATGGGCCTTTCCGAAGAAAGGAGTGATATGATGCTCGCAGTGGGAATAAAACCGGATATCCTTGACCAGAACCACTTCGTCATAGCCCGCTTCGGCTGGAAAGGTAGCATCCAGGTCCTGTTCGGGATTCTTGAAATTTCCGGCAAAAAGCTCGCGATAAGAGTCCACGACGCGCTTCGGGGTCTCGCGCAGGCCTGCACGAGACGGATCATCGCCCGCCCAGCGAATTAGCGTAGCGACAGCCGCTTCCGCTTCTTCACGACTAGGACGTTCCGTAGCGATGAGCCTTAAGGCGTCCGATCGCTTTTCTACCATGTCTATCTTGTCCTTTTCCCGGCCGCGTCAGTTGAGTTACCGTGCAAACGCCATTTCCGGATGCATTGTAAGCAGCTATATAATACCGGAATGCGCAAGTTTGAAATGCAAAGAGATTCCGGTCTTTCATTTCGCCGCGGAATTTTGAAGAAAAGAGGCGGATATTTCTGATATTTTGCTCTATCTGATTTTCTTTTTCTCTCCTGGAACCGCTATGCAGGGCCATGCTGAACGAGATTTACAACAAACGCATTCTTGAACTGGCGGCGGATATTCCTCGGCTGGGCAGGTTACCTTCCCCGCAGGCGACGGCACGGGCGTTTGCCAAGCTGTGCGGATCGAGCGTAATCGTTGATGTCGTCCTTGCGGATGGAGTCGTGATCGATTTCGCGCATGAGGTGAAGGCATGCGCTCTTGGACAGGCATCATCGTCTGTCATGGCGAGATTGATCGTCGGTTCGACGTCACAGGAATTGCGCGAGGTACGTCTGGCCATGCAGCATATGCTTAAGGAAAATTCGAACCCGCCACAGGGAAGGTGGGCTGATCTCGCGGTTTTCGAACCCGTACGCGCTTTCAGGGAGCGCCATGCTTCAACGCTTTTGACGTTTGATGCAGTTGTAGCTGCCCTCGATGAGATTGAAATGCAGCCTGTAGCAAGGTGAAATGAAGCATTTCAGATTTGAGAAAACAAAGCAGGATTACCACCGGTGTGAATGATACAGGCCGGTTCGTCTGGAGGGATCGTTCCGTTTTCAATCAGGGCGAACAGGCCGGCAAACGTCTTGGCCATATAGGTTCGTTCCGCAAAAAATCCCTCCCGGCTCGCAACACGTTGCGCCGCTGCACGGGACGCCGGAGTTGCCCGATCGTAACCATCTCCCAGTTGATCGACATGAATACATGTGCCCAACCTCCAGTCGGAGAATGTTGATAATCCGGTTTTTTGAGAAAGCTGATCAAGGATGGCGGACAGCCGGGTATCAAGCTCCTTGGCTTGGTACTCAACACTGATGAGATGTAATGTTCCGCTCCAGCCATGAGCTCTGGCGCCAAATAGGAAGCCCGCCTCCGTCGGTCCCATAGACCCGGCCAGGATAACATGGCGGAAGGCGGTGTTGACGGCTTCCGCCTGCTGCAACAACTCAAGGGCACTCTCAACATAACCCATTGCACCGAGAAACGGATCGCCGATGAGATAAGGCTTCTTTCCAAGTTTCCTTAACGTCTCGGCCATTTGGAGAGCCTGGCGACCGCGTTCCTCTTCACTGACCGGGCCAATGAAATGCAGCTTGGCACCGAGAAATTCGCTGAGCAGTAAATTGCCTTCATAACGTGTCGGCTCGTCGCCGGCATAGAGAATGACGCAATCCAGCCCGCTCTTAGCCGCCGCTGCCGCCGTCAGCCGACACTGGTTAGAGGCTATGCCTCCAGCAACCAGAAGCGTATCGCAGCCCTCGTTGAGGGCTTGGCCAAGCCAGAACTCAAGGCTGCGCAGTTTGTTACCGCCTAGGCCCAGCGGCATGCAATCATCACGCTTGACCCACAAGCTGCCATGGCCGGTTTCCTTTTCCAGGCGAACCATCCGTTGCAAGGGTGTCGGCCCGTCAATCAGGGAAAAGCGAGGGAATGCGTCTGATATCATGATGTCAGTCCAGTTCGGTAACCTTCGCGATGCCTAGTTTACGCTCCGTCCAGCGGGCAAACCGCAAAACCGGATAGCAGTAAATGAAGTACATGAACGCGATCACCGAATAGATGAACAGGATATCTCTTGGATAGCGCAGAATGGCGATCTCGCCTTGCCGTGTCAGTTCGGTGATGCCGACGACGGAGAGAATAGCCGTGCTCTTGATGATCATCACATAGACGCCGCTCATTGGTGGTATCATCAATTTGAACGCCTGAGGCAGGATGATCAGACGCAGGGTCTTCAGGCGTGTGAAACCGAGTGCGGTTGAAGCATCCCACTGTCCTTGTGGCACGGTTGCAATGGCGCTCGTGACAATCTCGGCGACATAGCTGGATGTATAAACGGCGAGGGCGACGAACGCCGCCGTAGTGGAGCTCCATTTCAGCAATTCAATATTCAGGTTCGGCATTACGAAATAGAACACGTAAAGCTGAACCAGAAACGGTGTGCCGCGTAGAAGGTGAATATAGCACCACAAAATCTTGTCGATGACCGGCACGCGTTCGCTTCGGATGACGCCGATGAGGAAGCCGAGTAGCGAACCGGCAATAATGGCAACGAAGGACACCTTCAGTGTCTCGTAAAAGCCCTGCCACAGGAATGGCAGGATGCCGACGAGAACCGTGGTGTAATGATCGAATGCGAGGAGGATGGATTGTTGCATCGCCATTACCTCTTTGCATTCCATGCCGGACCGGCGAGGCGTCGTTTGACCATGTGTGACAGGCACAGCAGGACTGCGTAAATCGTCAGATAGCCTGCGGCTATGGTCAGGAAGCTTTCATTGGGCTTCACCCGTTCGCTGTTGATCAGGATGCCTGCGCTCAACAGCTCGAAAACCGTGATGATGGACAGAAGAGAAGTATCCTTGATCAGAACGGCAGTCTGTCCGAGTAGCGGTGGTAGCACATTGGCGAAAGCCTGCGGCAGAATGATGTAGCGTAAACGCTGATAGTAATTCATGCCGACCGATTTGGCGCCTTCGATCTGCCCGCGTGGAACGGATTCGATGCCGGCCCGGATGATCTCGCTCATATAGGCCGCTGTGTGGACGGTGAGCGCCATAATGCCGAGATAAAGCTCGCTCCAGCCAGCTGCTGCCGGGACCAGGGCGGGCAGGCCGTAATAGACCAGATAGATCTGGATGAGCAGGGGAGTGGCGCGAATGAATTCAATATAGGCCGCAGCCGGGCGCCACGCGATGCCGCGTTTCGAAATGCGCAATAACGCAAGTACGATACCGGCCAGAAGCGATAGCACGAGCGCTACGCCAGCCGCATACAATGTCTGGCTAAGACCGAATGCGAGCTGGTTGAAATATTGCCCAACGATCCGGTAATTATAATAGTCTAACAGCCATTCCATTGGTGATGTGCCGCAAGGCGCCCCTTGAACTTGCTACCCTTGTTGCCGGGCCGGGGCCGGAATGTCGGATAATCACAGTATCTTTCAGCTTTTCTTGCCGGAAGATGCTGTGATGGCAAGAGCGTTAACGCGAGAAGTTGAAAAAGAAAAGCTCAAGCCACTGAAAAATGGCTTGAGAGCAAAGAAGTGAAGGCTGCGACTGATCGCAGCCCGGAAATCATGAGGTTTTTACATTTCCCTTACTTATGGTCTTTCTCCCAGTCGGAGGAATTCCACCAGTACTGTACGAGGGCATCAAGGCGCCTGTCGGCGCTGATCAGCTCAATGTAGTTGTCCAACCACATTTTCAGATGGAAATGGCTGGGTTGAACAGCGAAAGCCAGAGGCTCACGGGTAAGAACGCCATCCAGAATACGCAGGTTTCCGAATTCTTTGACGAAATTATTGATGTTGGCGATGTCAGAAACGCCGCTGTCAACACGACCGGCGGAGACTGCCTGCGCGACCGCGGCGGTGCCTCCGGCAAATTCCTTGTGCGTTGCCTTGGGCATAAACTTCTTTGCGGCGGCTCCATATGAGCTGGCCTGCGTTGTACCAACGGTTTTCCCCTCGACATTAGCGTCGCTAAAGGTCTTGAACGGCATGTCCGTGCGGGTAAATGCGATGGTGTCCTGGTAGAACATCGGTCGTGAGAACAGCAACTGGGCAGCACGCTGCGGAGATGGCGTCATGTCAGCGGCAATCATGTCAACCTTGCCAGCGAGGAGAGCTGGAATCAAAGCCTTCCAGTCGTAATCCTGTATCACGAGCTTGACGCCGAGATCATCGGCCATCATCTGGGCGAGATCGATGACGAGTCCCGTCCGTTTGCCGTTCTTGTCTACGAAACTTGCCGGTGGTCCCTGTGTCTGAACGGCAATGCGTAGTTCTCCACGCTTGAGAATTTCATCCATCTCATCGGCATGTCCGGGGACGGCCAGTCCAATCCATGCCGTCGCCAGAGCGAGGGCCAGCACAAGCTTTTTGAATAACAACTTCATCTTCTTCATGCCTCAGGCGCTTGCGGGGAAAGGGAAACAAGGCTGACCGCAAGCACGGGATGAGCCAGCCTTTCGAATTCACTTCTACAAAATCTGATCGAGAAACTTCCGGGCTCTGTCGGTGGCGGGAGAATCGAAGAAACCATCGGGATCACGTTCTTCGACTATCCGGCCTGAATCCATGAAAAGAACGCGGTCTCCTACCTTTCGGGCGAACGTCATCTCATGGGTGACAACCGCCATCGTCATACCTTCCTCGGCAAGCTGGCCCATCAATTCCAGCACACCTTCCACAGTTTCAGGATCGAGCGCCGACGTTGCCTCGTCGAACAGCATGATCTTGGGATTCATGGCCAGCGATCGGGCAATTGCCACGCGTTGCTGTTGCCCGCCGGAAAGCTGACTCGGATAGCGGTCGCCGAGCTCGGCGATGCCCACCTTGGCGAGGAGTTGTTGCGCGGTCTCCAAGGCTGCTCCGGCATCGCGGCGGCGAACGACTGTCTGGGGAAGTACGATATTCTCAAGGGCTGTTTTATGCTGGAACAGGTTGAAATGCTGGAAGACCATTCCAACTTCCATGCGCAGCTTGTCCACGTTGGTCCTGGCGTCGCAAAGTGAAACGCCATCGATAGTGATTTTTCCAGAGTCAATGGTCTCCAGAGCGTTCAGCGTTCGCAACAGGGTGCTTTTGCCCGAGCCAGACGGACCGATGATAACGAGCACTTCACCGCGCTCTATGGTTGTCGATACCTCATCCAGCGCCTTGTGTTTCCGGCCGCCGGCTGTGAAGGTCTTTGAGATATTATCGACGACGACGATCGGTTCTGCTTTTTGTTCGTTCTTGTTCATCGCAGGTTGCCTGGTTGCCCGACATTGAATGCGGGGTTTTCCGGAAGCCATCCTCCGAACGCGACGGCGACTTCTCCGGTAAGATTGAAAGTTGAATCGTCGTGAAGAGTTATGTCCAGAATGCCTCCCGGCATCTCCACGGTGAAGTGATTGCTGGAGCTCAAGCCCCGGCGTCTGGCTGCCAGAGCTGCCGCACAGGCGCCGCTTCCACATGCCTGGGTGAGAATTCCCGGTCGCTCAAAGACGACAAGCCGGATACGGTCAGAAGCAACGATCTGGGCAACACCGACATTTGCCTGATTTGGCAGAAGCGGATGGTTTTGAATAGCAGGAGCCCATTTCTCTACATCAATAGCGTCGTGATCCGGAACGAAGCATACCAGATGAGGATTGCCGACATTGATTGCGCAAGGGTCTGTCAGCGGCCCTGATGTTATATCAAGATGTGCGGTGTCTGCCGGATGTGCGAGGGGTATCGACTGCCATTCGAAGCTTGCAGGGCCGAGGCGGAGGGAGACACGCATCTCTCCTGCATCCGAACAGGTGATAATACCTCCCATGGTTTCCAAAGAAATTACGGGAGTGCCGCACTCCTGAAGCAACAACCAGGCAACGCAGCGCGTTGCGTTGAGGCATGTTTCAGCTTCCATGCCATCTATGTTGTAGATGCGCATGCGGGCATTTGCCTGTTCGGAGCACTCTATGACGAGCAGCTGATCTGCGCCAACCCCCCCATGCCGGTCGCACAAGTGCCGGATGTATTCCTGGTCCGGCCTGAACAGCTGGTTACGACCGTCCACAACGACAAAATCATTTCTCAACCCATGCATTTTTAAAAAAGGGCGGGTAGCAGGCCCGGGCAGGTGCCAAGCATGCAGAAACCAGCTCCGGTCGGGCGCAGATTTACAGTCGTCGTTTCGGAATGTGTTCACGAAAAGGCCATTGAAATGCGAGCAGGGTGTGGAGGTACAAACAAACGTAATGAAAGCGATCAATCAAGGACTAATTGTATCATTCCGGGTTTAAGGCAATAATATTATACGATTGAACGAGATAAAGGAGTTGAAACAGAATGGTGGCGATTGTCCGCTCCGCGGCCCACTACGCCATCCGTGGATACCAGTTGACCCTCTCCGGTCTGTCAGGTCGGCAATGCCGGCACTGGCCTTCGTGCTCGTCTTATACTGATGAAGCCATACAGGCTTACGGCCTTTGGCGAGGAGGATGGATCGGGGTCGCACGTATTTGCAGGTGTGGCCCGGGGGGAACACACGGTATCGATCTAATACCCGAAGCATTGCCCGAAAATGCATGCTGGTATATGCCGTGGCGCTACGGTCGCTGGCGTGGCGTCAATGCACCACCCGTGATCAATTGTGAAGCGGTCGAAACAGACGGTGACCGCCTGACGAAGAAAGATTCCTGACAACCGTCCATATCCGCTTACCTGCCGATGTTTGTAGGAGTGAGCAAGGAGAGTATCCAAGACTATGATTACCCTGACATTTCCCGATGGCGCCGAGCGCCAGTACGAGGCCGGTATTTCCGGGCAGGCTATCGTTGACGGCATCGCAAAATCGTTGGCAAAGCGGACGGTAGCGATGGCGCTTGACGGCATCGTTCACGACTTGTCCGATCCGATCCGGTCAAACGCCAGAATAGAGTTCATCAGCCGGGACGATCCACGCGCGCTGGAACTGATCCGGCATGACTGCGCCCACGTTCTGGCCGAAGCGGTTCAAAGCCTGTTTCCGGGAACGCAGGTCACTATTGGTCCGGTGATCGAAAACGGCTTCTATTATGACTTTGCGCGTAATGAACCGTTCACGCCGGAAGATTTTCCGAAAATCGAGGCGAAGATGCGCGAGATCATCGCTGCCGATCGTCCATTCACCAGGGAATACTGGAGCCGTGAAAAGGCCAGGCAGGTTTTCGCCGATAAGGGTGAGCTTTATAAGCTCCAGCTGATCGATGCGATCCCGGAAGGCGAAGATCTCAAGATTTATCACCAGGGAGACTGGTTCGATCTTTGCCGCGGCCCGCACATGACTTCGACTGGCAAGATCGGCACTGCCTTCAAACTGATGAAGGTAGCAGGTGCCTATTGGCGCGGTGACTCCAATAACCCGATGCTGACACGCATTTACGGGACAGCCTGGCATTCGCAGCAGGAGCTTGACGCTTATCAGCTCCAGCTCGAGGAAGCCGAGAAGCGTGACCACCGCCGCCTCGGTCGCGAGATGGATCTCTTCCATTTTCAGGAAGAAGGGCCGGGCGTTGTATTCTGGCATGCCAAAGGCTGGACCCTGTTCCAGCAGTTGATTTCCTACATGCGCCGTCGTCTGGCCATTGATTACGAGGAAGTCAATGCACCGCAAATTCTGGACAAGGCTTTGTGGGAGACTTCCGGTCACTGGGAATGGTATCGCGAGAACATGTTCGTCACCCAGACGGAAGATGATCGCGTTTTCGCTATCAAGCCCATGAATTGTCCCGGCCATGTTCAGATTTTCAAACATGGCCTGAAATCCTACCGTGACCTGCCGTTACGCATGGCGGAATTCGGCGCCGTATCGCGCTACGAGCCATCGGGTGCCTTGCATGGATTGATGCGTGTGCGTGCCTTCACCCAGGACGATGCGCATATCTTCTGCACGGAAGACCAACTGGCCGCGGAATGTCTGAAGATCAATGATCTGATTCTTTCCACCTATGCTGATTTCGGTTTTGGCGAGATCGTCGTGAAGCTTTCGACCCGCCCTGAGAAGCGTGTCGGGACAGATGAGATGTGGGATCATGCCGAAGAGGTCATGACCAGCGTCCTCAAGCAGATCGAAGAGCGATCCGGGGGGAAGATCAAGACATCAATCAACCCGGGAGAGGGAGCATTCTACGGACCGAAATTCGAGTATGTGCTCCGGGATGCCATTGGGCGTGACTGGCAATGCGGAACAACCCAGGTTGATTTCAATCTTCCGGAACGATTTGGAGCTTTTTATGTCGATCATGATGGACAGAAAAAGACGCCTGTTATGGTCCATCGTGCAATCTGTGGTTCAATGGAACGGTTCACCGGTATTCTGATTGAGCATTTTGCTGGCCATTTTCCGTTATGGCTGGCTCCGCAACAGGTGTCTGTCTGCACGATTACCTCGGAAGCGGACGATTATGCGCAGGAGGTCACGGCGGCCTGCCGTCGTGCCGGACTTCGCGTTGAGGCCGATATCCGTAACGAGAAGATCAATTACAAGGTGCGAGAGCATTCTCTGGCCAAGGTGCCGGTCTTGCTTGTCGTGGGCAGGAAAGAAGCTGCCGAGAGGGCTGTCTCGATCCGTCGCCTCGGTAGCCAAAACCAGACGACCATGACACTTGATGAGGCGATAAAGTCATTGACCGAAGAGGCGATAGAGCCGGACGTCAGGGCTTCCAGAGCCTGAGCAGATTTCTTGAAACGGTACCTGCCTGAACGAACTGTTCAGGCAGGTCCGATCTGGTCGAATAGTCTATGGTTTCAAGGCTATGCCTGCTGTTTTAGTCAGCTCTTGGAATCGGTCGCGTTCAGGGCAGGCGAATAAATGCCTTTCGCTTTTCGCCTCCCGAAAATGGAACTGACAAATCTCCCGAGAGGCTGCTCAACGGTCAGAAAGAGGCCGTGTCCAATCGCAATACAGATGGCGCTGGTGAGTATGATATAAAAGTCAGTCGGGATGCGAGGCATAAGCCCCAGTGAGTAACCGAACCGTCCCAGAGCCGCCAGTAGAATGCAATGCGTCAGGTATATCGTATAGGAGCTTGCCCCCAGCTTCTGCCAGATGGCTTTTCTCATGAACATATTTTTCTGCTCGCGGGAGATGAACCAGCAAACGAAGCCCGCGGCAGGAACACCCCAAATGATGCCGCGTAAATGAAATGGGGCATTGAAATAGGTTACGAGAGCAAGGGTTGGAATAGCAACGACGAGCCCACACAGGCCAATTTTCTCATCGATTTTGCCGTAGCGCATATACGCAACGGCAATCAGTACTCCAAAATAGAACTCAAGAATGAGCGTGTTGGTGGCCAGGCTGATGATTGGCGAGGAGAATTCGTAGAAAAATGACGCCGTCACGCAAGCGATGAAATAGATTCCCATACCGATGATAAATGGTCGTCTCGGAAATAACAGGCCCAGAGCGACAAGCCCGTAGAAATACATCTCAAACGAGAGTGTCCAGCCGACAGCAAGAATCGGGGCAGGGTTTGCCCCGACGGGCGTGTAGGGAATGAGCAGCAGAGACAGTATTACAGTCGCTATGTCTATCGTTTGGGTGAACAGACGCGGTAAGGCCAATCCCAATGCAACCAGAAACAGCGTATAGAGCCAATAGATTGGCATGATGCGGACCAAACGTCGTTTCAAGAACGGCCAGATAGCAGATGATGAACGGGGTTCGTTCCAGGTGATGTAAGTCATCACAAAACCGCTGATCACAAAAAACAGGTCAACGCCGAATCCACCAAGCGCATTCAAAGTTTCGAAGTCGCAGAGCAGAGCTGTCTCCAAGCCGTATTTCTGCTGGTAAGTAAAGGCAAAAGCCCGCGCATGGAAGACGACCACCAGGCATGCCGCGACTGCTCTCAGAGCCTGGACCGAGTATATGCGCGATGTCGTCTGCATGCCGTCATTCTCAAATATTAGTTGTCATTTAAAGGGAGGATAGGAGCCGAGATGGGACGTTGGAATGATCTTTTCCAGAAGTCATGATAGAGCCATCATCGTTTAATCCGACGGGCCTTTCAAGGCCGCAACGCCGGTATTCCATAATCGAGACAGCTGAACGGCAGGAGCGAATCCAGCTTATCTCTAAGGCGTGGCGGGAACGGATGGTTGTTTCTCGACAATTTCAATATCGCGGTTGAGGCCTGCTTCCACCTTGAATTCCCGCGTATATACCTTGTCGTCATGTCTGGCGATGAGGACGTAATCTCCTTCGGCCAAGGTCACCTGAGGAAAAGCGCCAATGGCTTCCCGGATGACGTCGCCGCCCGGGGTCAGCACGCTGAAAGCGGTATCTGCAAAAGCTTCGCTGCCTATACTTGCAACGAGTTTCAGGGTGACAACCGCAGCCCGGTGGTTGAGCACTGCTTCCGTCACCTTGCCTGTCTCCACCTTGAGATCTGCGCGCTGTATGGCGTTAGCGTCACCGTAAGTTGAGACGATGTGGTAAGCCCCCTCCGGCAGGCGGATGATCTCGCCCGGCTTGGCATTGGTGAGAACCAGGCGACCTTCCGAATCCGCACCGATAGGGACATAGACCGAGAAGGACAACTGAGAGGCAGGAATTGCCGAATCCCCGACGGTCCCACTGAGTTTCAGTGCTCCGGCACTGATGGCTAGACGCTCGGTCAACGGAGCAGCCTGGACCTGTATTCTTTTTGACGTGCTGGCGTAACCATAGGCAGCCTGCACAATATATTGGCCGGGCGGCAGCAGGAAACTCGGGGTAGGGGCATTGGACTTGGTTATCAATGTTGGAGAAACATTATCTCCCATGTCTTCGTAAATACGCCATGTCAGGCCCGAGATAATTTTTTCTCCGTTCGTACCAAGCTCGGCGGAGACATCAATCGGTATCTTGACGGCGTCGGGTGAGGCTGTGGCAAGCGGCGGCGCCAGGCGAGGAGCCTCCTGTGCCCGGGCCGGTTCATGACCGACCAGCATTGTCGCGCCTGATATCACAAGCGTCAAACCGAGCAGGAACGTTGGTTTTTGCAAAAACATATTTATCTTCTGCGGATTTCGTGCACCGCCGGCAGACACAGCTTTCATAATGAGTTCAGCGTGCCTCGCCATCTGTTGCTTCGTCAAGTTTGCTTTCTACCAGATCGGATGCCGCTGCAACCAGATTATCGATTGAAAGCGGGCGAAAGCGGAATTCAACTTTATGCCGACCGACAGGGACTTCAACCCCTCTGAAAAGCAGATTGGCACGGAGTACTGGTCGGGTTTTACCATCGACGGAGACCTCCCAGCCAGGATAAAAAATATCATGCAGAACAAGTACACCACCGTTTGTACTTGTAACGTCGAGTGTAACTGAGTTTGGCTGATAATTGGTGATGCGTACACTGTTGTTATTTGTCGGCTTCGGCGACAGAACAGGCTCTCCGGCATTCCGTGTATAGGTGCCGTGTAGCTGATCCATGCTGCCTTCGTCTATCAACGCTTCTTTCTTGCGATCAAATTCCGGCATGTCGTCTTGATCGAGAGCTGCGTCGGAATCGACCGGAACAATGATCTCGGCGAGATAGGCACGGGGAGTCGGTGCGCTAAGCCGGTAAATCCACATGTGGCCCGAGCCATAGAGCAGCTTGGCATTCTCCAGACGTGGGAAGTGACTGGGGAGCTTTTCGGCAGGACGGTCAAGAACGAGGTATTCGAGACCGAGCAGGCTGGCCAGTTCGCACCGATAGCCGCGAAACGACGAGGGAAACTGTCGCAGATTGGGATCGGCTGCGTTCTCGCCGGGCCCGATCGCCCGCTCATAATTGGCAAGCCGCAGGGGATTGTAACCGATGGTGTCTTCGAAACCGAGAACCATCGATGCATTCTGCCAGGCACCGCCAAGGCCGAGAATTTCAACTCTTGGTCGCTCGCCTTTCTTATGCCGTTCTGCAAGCTCCTGCCGCAGAAGCTGCAACCCCTGAAGCTGCTCAGGCGGGAGTTTCTGGAATACTGCATACCGCTCAGCGGGCTCAGCGTTCAGCGAGGACGCAGCATTTCTCCAGATCAACTCTCCGCCGGTTATGGCAACAATGGCAATGGCGGCGACATGACGGGCACGTGGTGTACCGCGAAACAAGACAAGAGTGATCGCCATTGAGGCAACAGCCACACCGAAAGCCACATTTTGCAATGCGTCGATAAGATGATGGGCCGAAGCGGACATTCTCAAAGCCTGCACCAGCAAGACTGTCAGAAATGTTGAGGCGACGGCAAACCCGAGTGCCCTGCGGGGGGAGCGCCACCAGCCCGTCAATGAAGGGGCGCCGTCCTTGAGGTAACGATGGACGAGATATCCTGCCGCAAAAGCAAGGAAGAAGTTTAGCAGGAAGGTTGCATCAGCCGGTCGACGGTAGAGATCAACTGCGGGGAAATGATCGAACACACGGACGAATATCGGCGTGTAATGCCCCAGCGCATAAACGATGGCAATCACGCCGATGATCAGGAAGAAACGAAACTCTTTAGACAGAAGACGCCCTGCGGCGATGCCATGCCAGAGGATCAGCAGGCCGGGGATAGTGCCGATGAAAAGATAATTTACCGCCCGATCGGTCCAGGTTGCTTCCGCGAGACTTTTCCAGTCTGGTCCCCAGTAATCGTAACTCCAACGTAGCGAGCCGAAGATATTGCTGAAGAAAATTGTTGCAAGGCTCGATGGAGGCAACGATCCCATCGCCGCAACACCGTATCCAAAGGACGGACGAGTTGAGGTTGCGAGGAGTTGCATCGTCAAAACGGTCGGCACTGCAAGGAGGAAACCACCGACAACGCCCATGAAGAGCAAAAGGGGAAGTCTGCTACGCAAGTAAGCTGGTCGACCTTGTGCTGTCAGCAACTGATAAACAGCGGCTCCGATGAGAGTAAGAGCACACAGGAATGCAACCTGATCCCGCCCAACAGTCATCATCGCGGCGATAATCGCGAATGCAACACCGAACAGATAGGAGCGTCGGTCAAGAGCCTCTTCAAGAAGCCAGAAGGCAAGCGGGAAGAAGCCGTAGCTGAAGATCATCCCGGTATGCTGAAGCCGGGCGGATGCCGAGCCTCCGAGAATGAAGATCAGGGCTGCGACTACCGCTCCCGCAGCATACCAGCACCTTTTGCGAAAGAGTGCGACGATAGCCAATGCGCCCGGAAGAAAATGCGCAAAAATGACAAGGTCGAACAACTGCATTGACGGAGAAGAATCCAGCCATGCGAACAGCAGCATAGTCGGTGTGAAAAGCAACGATTGCGGATCGGCGACTGACGGATGACCGCTGAAATGGTAGGGATTCCAAAGGGGAAGCTCGCCATTGGCAAGCGCTGCGCCGAGATAGCGCAGCATGGGGTAAAAGTGATTTTTGGAGTCCCAGGGCACAACCGTGCCCGTTAGCGGCCATATGGCCGCTGCAATCGCCCAGGCCAGCATCACAAGTGCGAGTGCCGTCCAGGTCTGACGCGATGTCCAGCAGTCACCGGGTTTAGCGGAGGCGAACGATCGTCCGCCGGAAGAGGAGGTCGGTTCGATTGTCATCGGCAGATAGGCCATGTCCTGCGGGGCAAGCTCGAGAGCAGCCCGCTTATGAGATATTGGAAGGAGATGACATGGCATCCGGTGGCCGCTCGGGGCGGTTCTGGTTGTTCTGTCGTTTGATGCTTTTCAGGCGTCTCTTATAAGTCTCACATCTATTATTAAAGTTACTTTTCGCACTGCACATGCGGAGAAAAAGGAGCGTACTCTTCATAAGACCGTTCGTAAGGTGACATCGCGTCAAAAACATGACCAGACTTATCGGGGATATGGCTATGGAAGCCGTTTTGCACCATTCCTCAATTGTCTATTTCGCCGCCAGCCTTTATTCAAATACTCCTGTCGGCACGACTTAGTTCAAAAGGCAGATGAAACAATCATGAACCATATGCTTAGCCTCCTGGAAACCCGTCGCTCCCTTCCACCGAAACAACTTCGTGAACCAGGCCCCGACAAGGAACAGCTTGAGCACTTGCTGACCATCGCTGCTCGCGTTCCCGATCATGGCAAGCTAGCCCCTTGGCGTTTCATCGTTATAGCTGAAAACGCGCGCGTGCACCTCGGCGAAATTGCCGCGGCTGCCTTTCTCACGGACAATGTTGACATCGATAGGGAAACCATCGAGGTAGAGCGTGGGCGTTTCACGCGGGCTCCGGTTGTTGTTGCTATTGTATCCAGGGCCAGGTCTCACCCGAAAATCCCGGTGTGGGAACAGCAGCTCTCGGCTGGCGCAGTTGCCATGAATCTGCTGATTTCTGCAGAGGCTGCGGGATTTTCAGCGGTTTGGCTTACGGAGTGGTGTGCATTTGACCGGAGGATACTCGATGCACTTGGGCTGGAGCCGGACGAGCGTCTGGCGGGCTTCGTATATATCGGCACGCCGGCCTTGAAGCGTGAGGAGCGCTCCGACCGTGCAAGGCCGGATCTGTCAGCGATCATCAGCTATTATAGGGAATAGGTGAATGTTTTACCGAACTGATCTGCGGGACCACGGATTGCCTCATGATCCCTTCAAAGCGCTTGTTGCACCGAGGCCGATCGGCTGGATTTCGGCCATGAGCGCCGAGGGCGAAATCAATCTTTCTCCTTATTCGTTTTTCAATGGCATTTCCGACCGGCCGCACATGGTGGCCTTCTCGTCGGGAGGGCGGAAAGATGCGCTGGTTTTCATTGAAGAAACAGGAGAGTTTGTCTGCAATCTGGCGACTTACGATTTAAAAGACCAGATGAACGCAACGTCGGCGCCCTTGCCGCGCGGTGTGAATGAAATGACCTATGCCGGCCTCGAAGCTGCGCCTTCCGTTCTGGTCAAGCCACCACGCGTTGCGAGTTCTCCGGCCGCTCTTGAATGCAAATGGCTGAAGACAGTGCCTCTTGATCCGCTTGATGGTTCTCCTGCCTCGTATTTTCTGGTGATCGGGCAGGTTGTCGGCGTTTATATCGATGATCGTTATATTCGTGACGGACTGGTCGATACTGCTGCGATGCAGCCGATACAGCGGGCCGGTTACCATGAATACTTCACGGCCCTGCCCGAGGGCAGGTTCGTTATGAAACGACCGGAAACCGCATAAGCCTCAGTTTGTTACGCTGAAAATTTCATTGATCGATTCAATGTGGGATGGTTCGACGGCTAACTTGCCATCGAACCCTGCGGCAGCTCCATCGCGGCACTCCTGTTCCAGGACATCCGCATCGTAGCAGCAACTATCTATCGCCTGAACACGTGCGGCCCGCGCAGCAATCAATGTCATGGAACGGGCAAGAGAAATCAAGTCGCTTGAAAGGCGGGCATTGCTGGCAGCTCCTATTTCCGCCAGCAATGCCCGGCTGTCCCATGCGAGACCGGCGAGACGTCTTCGTGCGGGCCCCTGCGCCGTGGCGAAGGAGGAAAGAGCCATGATGCCGGCACTTGAATCACCTGCTACGGCCAGAATGCGGGTGCTTCCTTGCTCAAGCCCGTATTCTGCTTCGGCCACTGCGAGCATCGCTGCCAGACGCGCGACATCATTATAGCCAACTACAGATGATAACACGATGCCATTGGGCTTCGACGGCATGACATGCGAAAGATCGTTTTCCGTCTGTCCTGTATCCGGATGATTAACCCGGGCGAACAAACTGCGATGCGATATCTCGGTTGTGAGACAGTTGAGAAGCGTTGGCAATTGCTCGATCGATTTTCCGCTCCCGCCAACCATATCCAGAATGAGGCAGTCGGCTGCACGGACTGATGCGTGCTCGAATGCCCGGGTACTCAAGCTGGAAATGAACAAGAACGAGCGCATCCCGTTGGTTGCGACCGAAGGTGAGGGGCTCTGAGTATTCGCTTCGTCCGGCAAAGGACATTCCATTCTTTCGAGCTTAAGAATTCATAATCGATCGCAAAAAATATTAGCTGCCGAACTGCTCGGCTACAATTCGTTCATCGAGACTATGATTCGAATCGTGCAACATCACGAGATCTATGCTGAGATCGATCGATACTTCGACAGAGGCGACGTCATGAATCTCCGTATGATCGGCAACGGCGCTGACCTGGCGTACGTCCGCTTCAAGAACGTCAATGCCGATCTTGACCCTGTCGGGAAGCAATGCTCCGCGCCAGCGCCGGGGCCGGAAAGCTGAGATTGGTGTCAGGGCCAGCAGGGGAGAGTTCAAAGGCAGGATGGGTCCGTTGACGGAGAGATTGTATGCGGAAGATCCGGTCGGTGTTGCGACAAGAATGCCGTCCGCAATGAGTTCGCTCATACGTTCTCTGCCATCTATGGAGATGCTGAGCTTGGCGGCTTGGTAGGTCTGCCGCAACATCGATACCTCATTGATGGCGCGGGCGGTGTGGGAGTGTCCTTTCGTGTCCCAGGCGACCATCAGTAAAGGGTGGGTCAGGCTGCGGCGGGCCGCTTCCAGACGCTCAAGCAGGCCCTCTGGACGGTATTCGTTCATAAGAAAGCCGACCGAACCCTTGTTCATACCGAAGACAGGCTTTGATGTACCCATGAAGTGATGCAGCGTGCGCAGCATCTGCCCGTCACCTCCGAGCGCAACGATGACGTCCGCCTCCTCAGGGTCGACGCAGGCATATCTCTTTGTCATCTCGACAAAGGCTTCCTGCGCTGCCGGAGCCCCACTGGCGACGAACGCGATTTTCTCGAAATGCGGTAACATGGAACGCGTCCTTGTCGGGTTTCCGGTTGGTCCGAAGCAATCTGCAATGCCCCACCGGGCATCAAGGCTTATCTAGCACAGCGGTCATGGGCTGTCCTGCTGCAATCGCTTTCAGGAAAATCTTATCATAACAGGATTCTGGTTTTGACTCTTCAACGGGGCTCCGCGCTTTTCATCCGAAACAGCGCGATGCCGCATGTTGTTGCGACATTGAGAGAATCAAAACCACCGGCCATGGGAATGATGATTGTCCTGACTGCGGACAGGATGTGACGAGGAAGGCCGGAGCCTTCGGAACCAAAGAGCAGGGCGGTTTTTCGTGAAGGAGAAGCCGTGGTCAGATTCTCCCGGCCTGCCGGGCTCAGAGCCAGAGTTTCGAAACCGCACTGCGTAAAAACATCCAGCATGGCATCGGCATCGGGGACGCGTGCAAAAGGCACCTTTAACACGCCGCCGACTGAAACCCGCAATGACTTGCGATAAAGCGGATCGCAGCATGTGCTGTCCATGAATATGGCATCGACGCCGAAAGCCGCCGCATTGCGGAAAATACCACCGATATTGTCGTGGTTGGCCAGCCCGATAAGCCCGATCACCAGGGCGTCTGCGGGCAGGGAACTGAGAAGCTCGCCCGTATCCAAATGCTTTTTCCGTATGCCGATGGCCAGCAATCCGCGATGAATGGAAAAGCCAACGATCTCATTCATGACCCGCTGTGAGGCGAGATAAATTGGGACATCATCCGCGAGCTGCTTCGCCATCTCCTCCGCAAAAGCCGCCTGCTTTTCCGAGATCAGCAGACTCTCCACGCCGTAAGGCGAGCGCGCCAACACCCGCAGCACTACCTCACCTTCTGCGATGAAACGGTTTCGTCTGCCGACGAGATCGCGTTCGCGAATATCGAGATAACCTTCGATCCGTGGATCGTTGGGGGAGGAGACGGGAGTGATCATAAGGCGATGCGAGTGCTTGAGAGAAATGAAGAAAGTACAGGTTGCCGACTATAACCTATCTGAGAGTGATCTTGTCGGCCACTACAGGTTTCTAACGGCATTGTGTGGCTGAGGGTTAAATCATCTGCCTTGTTGGAGGCGCGGCTTAAGTTACCACCCTGGACTGGCCAAAAGTGATTTAGATAGATTTTTTGCTCGACCCGGTAGCTGGCGATATTTGCGCGCAGAGGCGGCAGTCTTTCAGGATTATGACTGAATGATAGAGAAAAATCCTTATTTTTCAACGATTTTCATAATATATTATAAATATATTGATTATATATTTATAATATGCAACTGTTGTGCCGCTGGGCTTCGGCCATCATCTGGCGGCAACCAAACGTTCGAAATCATCAAAGAAAAAGATCGAATTACCTGATGTGACAACGCGACAAAATGAGGGGAACAACTTATGACTGCCTCAGTAGCTCAATCTAGAAAGGCTGGCATCGCCGCCTTCATTGGCACTGTCCTTGAATGGTATGATTTCATCATCTACGGAACAGCAGCCGCTCTTGTCCTCAATAAAGTCTTCTTTCCATCGAGCGATGATATCACTGGAACACTGGCGGTTTTTGCAACCTATGCAGTTGGCTTTCTTGCCCGACCGCTTGGCGGATTGCTTCTCGGCTATCTTGGCGACAAAGTCGGGCGCAAGGCAGTTTTGGTTCTGACACTCATACTGATGGGTGGTGCAACCACGCTGATCGGTTGTCTGCCAACCTATGAACAGATCGGCATCTGGGCTCCAATCCTTCTGATTTTAATGCGCCTCATTCAAGGCTTCGGTGCTGGTGGTGAATATGCCGGTGCTGTGGTTCTTTCCGTGGAGCATGCTCAGGAAGGCAAACGTGGAGCTGCCGGGGCCTGGGCTCCGCTCGGTTTCGCCGTTGCCACGTTGCTGGCCAACGCCGTTTTCTTCTCTGTTCGCGCCGTCATGACTGAAGATCAGTTTCTGCAATGGGGCTGGCGTATTCCGTTCTTGCTGGGTGCGGTTTGCGTATTAGTCGGCTACCTGATCCGTCGAAACATTGAAGAGCCGCCGGCTTTTGAAAAGGCGCAGACGGAGAAGAAAACCGATAAGATCGGTTTGTTTTCAGCAATTCAGCGCGATCCAAAGAGTTTCTTCATCGTCATTGGCTCCCGCATGGGTGAGAATGGTTTTGCCTATTTTTATCCGGTCTTCTGCATGGCGTATGTTACCAAAACGCTGAATATGGAGCAGAGTCTGGCGCTGTGGGCCGTTATCATCGCCTCGGCAGTACAGCTCTTTACCATCCCGTTCTATGGCCGCCTGTCGGACAAAATAGGACGTAAGCCGGTTTATATCGGCGGCACATTATTCTCCATGATCTGGCTGGTGCCATTCTTCATGCTGCTGGGAACCGGCTCGGCTACAGCGATGATCCTTGGTTTTGCAGTCGGTCTTGGCGTGGCCTATCCCGCTATGTTGACCCCGCAGGCCTCATGGTATGCGGAGCTCTTCTCCACTGAATTCCGCCTGTCTGGTTTCGCCTTCTCGCGGGAAGTGGGTTCGTTGCTGGCCGGTGGTCTCGCACCTTTCATCGCCACGGCGCTGTTTGCCTGGGCCCATCACTGGTGGCCGATAGCAGTCTACATGGGCTTCATGGGTCTCATCACCCTGTTCGCATTGGCCCTGGGTCCGGAAACGCTTCACCGCGATCTCAATAAATGATCCTTGTGGCGGGCGCAGTTCTCTCTGCGTCCGTTCTCACTCCGGCCAGCTCAGTAAAATCTGGTTAGGATAAATTTTGTTTTTAATCAATAGGTTAAGGCAAAGGCACGGGAGTTGTAAATGGAGTTCTTTCCTGGTTGGGCCTTGGAGCATCGCTTTATCGAAGAGCCTGATCTGCCGGTTTTCGCAGAAGTGGATGTTCTGGTGGTCGGTGGAGGCGCTGCCGGTGTGGCGGCAGCGACGACGGCGGGCGAAGCTGGAAAGTTGGTTTTGCTCGTGGAGCGCTATGGCTTCTGCGGTGGTGCGGCAGTAGCCGGATTATCCGGCACGATCTGCGGCTTCTACAAGGCCCACGAAAACCGCCATGAGCCAGAGCAGGTCGTTTTTGGCTTTTCTGAAAGATTCAAACAGGAACTTCAAAAAAAAGGCGGCATCACTGCCCCGCAACTCTATGGCAAGACATATACCCATACCCATGATCCGCTGAAATGGAGTGAAAGCGCGGAGCATCTGCTGCTGGAGGCCGGTGTCAGAATTCTGTTTCACACTGTGGTTTCCGGCGTCATCATGGACAATGAGGATTGCCGCGGCGTCATTCTGGAATCTAATGCCGGTCGCTCGATCGTCTATGCCAAACGCATTGTCGATGCTTCTGGCGACGCCGCCGTCATTGCTCGTGCGGGCTACCGTCATGTTTTTGGTGATCAAGGCCGCATTCAGAATCCGACGATGATCTTCCGGCTCGGCAACGTCAATCTCGAAGAGTGGCGCGACTATTACGGCGAGGATACAATCTCACCGCCAAAGCTGGTTGATGCGATAAAATTAGCCCATGACAGCGGGCGCTACACGCTGCCGCGTCATAAAATATGGCTGTTCCCGACAACGCAGCCACATGAGCTGCTTGTCAACGCCACCCGTCTCAGCGGGCACGATGGTCGTTTCCTCAACGTGATTGATCCGGTTGACTTTACCGAGGCTGAGATCAGCGGTCGTCGGCAGGTGCGCGAATACGCCCGTTTCTTTGCCGATAACATGCCGGGTTGCAAGGATAGCTATGTCGTTGCAACGGGCACGGAGGTCGGGATCCGGCAGACCCGGTCGATCATCGGAATCGAAACGCTCACCAACGATGATGTCATTACCTGTCACAAGCGGACTGACGGCATCTGTCGGGTACCGTGGCCGATAGAACTGCACAGCGGTAATATGCCGAAACTACATTGGCTCATCGATGACTATTATGAAGTACCTTATGGAACTCTTGTGCCGGAAGCCGGTGAAAACATCATCGCGGCCGGGCGCTGCCTGAGTGCCGAGCATGAAGCTCTGGCTTCGGCTCGCGTTACCGCCCAGTGCTTCGAATATGGTCATGCGGCAGGACAGGCCGCATTGCTGTCGCTCGCGACCGGTAGACGTTTCCGCGATATTCCAGGTGAGGAAATACGGGCTCACATGGCGCGCCATGGCAGCGCCTTGTGAAAAGACAGTCAGGACACCGTTAAGCGTGAGAAAGCCGCCCCATGAGTAATCCACGCCCATGAAAGGAACCACGATGACCAACAATAAACTGAGAAGCCTGTTCGAACCCGGTACGACCCGCTGGGCGGTGCGCAGGGCGCAATGGCTGGCCATGGGAATTCAGGAGGAGGACTTCGATAAACCGAAGATCGCCGTCGTGAATTCCTCCAGCAGCCTGTCGGTCTGCTATCAGCATCTCGATGAGGTGTCGAAAGCTGTCCAGAAGGCCATTCGCAATGCCGGAGGGCTGCCGTTTGAAATCCGCACCGTCGCCCCATCCGATTTTGTTACCAGCGCCGGGCGCAAGGCACGCTACCTGATGCCGTCCCGCGATCTTCTGGTCAACGATGTCGAGGTTCAGGTTGAGGGCGCCGAACTGGACGCCATGATCCTGCTCGGCTCCTGTGACAAGACCACTCCCGGCCAGCTCATGGCTGCCGGACGTCTCAATATTCCCTCTCTCGTTCTCGCATGCGGCTACCAGCTCGGCGGCCATTGCGGCACCAAAAGCGTCGATATCGAAGATCTCTACAATGGTGTAGGTACTTACAAATCCGGCCAGATCAGTCTGGAAGAGCTGAAGGCCATGTCCTGTGCCGCCATCAAGGGGCCGGGTGTCTGCGCCGGTCTGGCCACCGCCAATTCCATGCACATCATGTCGGAAGCTCTTGGCATGGCGCTTACGGGAAATGCTCCCATCCGTGCCGATAGCGACCGCCTTTATGAATATGCCCATGCTGCCGGACGGCAGATCATGCACCTGATCGAACATGATATCCGCCCGCGGCAAATCCTGACACCGGGAGCTTTCCGCAACGCCATCCGCGTGGCTCAGGCCCTCGGCTGTTCCGTCAACACCATGCGTCATCTCACGGCTATCTCAGTTGAAAGCCAGTGTGACATCGATATCATTGCCGAGTATGAAAACCAGGCCAAAACCGCGGTGCAGATCACTCAGGTTCGCCCGAACGGGCCTCACCGGATCGAGCAACTCGACAAGGCCGGTGGCTGCGCCGGGGCGATGCGCCAGATGCGCCCCGTTCTCGAACTCGGTGTGATGACTGTCACGGGAAAGATGCTGGGAGACAATCTCAATGCGGTGGCAACTCCCGATGAAGCTATCATCCGTCCTCTGGACAAGCCCTTCCGCGACGAACCTGGATTGATCATCATCCGCGGTAACCTTGCCCCGGATGGCGCAATCGTCAAGCTTTCGGCGGTGCCGAAAGATGCGCACACTTTTGAAGGCGTCGCCCAGGTTTACGAGGATGAAGACAAGGCGATCGCAGGGCTCGAAACCGGCGCTATCAAACGCGGCCAGGTGATCGTGCTGCGCAATATGGGGCCGAAGGGCGGACCCGGTACCGTGTTTGCGTGCAGCTTCATGGCGGCCCTGGTTGGTGCGGGGCTCAGCAGCGGTGTCGCCGTGATCACCGATGGTGAACTCTCCGGCCTCAATAGTGGCATCACTGTCGGGCAGGTCATGCCGGAGGCGGCGGAAGGCGGGCCATTGGCGATTATTGAAAACGGGGACGGTATCCTTATCGATCTCGACAACCGCAGCATTGCCCTGCTTATTTCCGATGAGGAGCTCAACAGGCGAATGGATGCCTGGGTGCCGCCGAAGCCTCCGACGGAGAAGGGCTGGCTATCCATGTATTGGCAACTGGTTCAGCCCCTGTCCCAGGGAGCTGTCCTTGGCAGGCGCGAGAAGGCGACCAAATCTGATAACTGATATCCGATGACGATATGGGTTTATCCGTAATGTAATCGCAACAGCCGGGAGCATTTCCTTTCGGCTGTTCGCTGTCCTGTTGTCATGCCACCAGAGGAAGCTTGACATATCACACGGCATTCGCCCTTCTAGAGCAGGGCGCGTTTAGGTGGATACCGGTTAAGCGCAAAGAAAACCTTACGACATAATAAAGATCAGAGTGTTTTATGATTCACGTTGAACGCAGGACACTCTGAAAGCATCGCACAGAAAAGTGGCTCCGGTTTTTGTGTAAGAAGAGACGTTGCCGGGAGATCGGGAAAGAAGCATGTCCGTCAAGATCAATAAGTCCGATATGGCCTACGACAGATTGGAGCAGATGATCACCTTTCAGGAACTGAAGCCCGGTTCCATGATGTCCGAAGCCGAACTGATGAATATGACCGGTCTGGGCCGTACACCCATCCGCGAAGCCTTGCAGCGGCTGGCCTGGGAGCGCATGGTTGAAATTCATCCACGCCGTGGTGCGATCATCCCCCTGATTTCCGTGGATGTTCAGATCAAGCTTTTGGAGGTTCGCCGGGCCGTCGAAGAGCAGGCTGTGCGGCTCGCCTCGCATCGTGCCAGCGTGGAGCAGAAGCAGGCCATGTTGCAGCTTGCCGAAGAACTGGAGGGCACAACCGAGGACCATGACGGTGGGCGCACCTACGGCAATCTTCTGAAGCGCATCCATGAACTGCTGGTCCTCGCGGCCCAGAACGAATATCTCGAACTTGCCATAGCCCCCTTGCAGGGCCTGTCGCGTCGGTTCTGGTTTGCTAATCTCGGGCAGAATCGAAATATCGAACTGCGGACCGGTGCGGGCCTCCATGCCAATATCCTGCGAGCCATCTGCCATAGCGACGAAAATGCAGCCGCTACGGCTTCCCGCGCTCTGAACGATTATCTGACGGAGTTCACATACAGAACCCTGCGCCGTTCATAGAGCTTACAATCAGTTGAGCATTGCAGCAGCGTCGCATGATTCATGAAAATCATGCGACGCTATATGCGCTATCTCCCTCGTTATGGTGTTAGTCTCCGAGGAGATTAGCGGGTCACCGACGATCCAGCCGGTGTCTCCCTCGATGAAGGTGATATTGGAAAGGTCATAACCCCGCACCTGATAAATCCGGTCGGTAACCTTGAAGAGGCCATAGATCATGTTGAGTTGGGCGTTGCGCCATAAACTTGGATTGACCGTGTCGGGCGCCGCCTTATCCAGCCCGATATAGGTTTTATAAGTTTCGAGATCCCACACCACGTCGCCCTTGTCATTCCTGATGGTCAGCGTCGCCGGCTTGTCGATCAGTCCGCGCTGGGCGTCCTCGAAATCCTTTTTGTCGTCAAAATTCAGATATTTTCGCACGGCTTCATTAGCCGCCCTGGTTTCTCTGGTCGCCGGTTTGGGGCCTTCCTGCGCCCGGACGGCAGACGTCGAGAAACTGAAAGCGGCGATTGCCGCCAGCAATGCATAATGCAATGGAACACCCGTCATATGCGCGACTCCCTGGGCTGAAGCATTCTGGTATTCCCGGCTCGAAAGCGCTTGGGTTCCGGAGGTTCTCCCCGAGTAAGGCGCGTTTAAGTGGGCACCGGTTAAACGCAACAAGCCTTACGGCATCAGAAACAGAGTAAGGCGCGTTTAAGCGGGCACCGGTTAAACGCAGGAAACCTTACAGCATAAGAAATCCAGAGCGTTTTATGATTCATGTTGAGCACAAACCCCGTGGGAAACTAAAACGCGGTGCAGAAAAGCGGCATGCGGAATTCGTGGGATCGTACAATCTTCACGAATTGCAAGATCCCATGAATTCCGGAGCGATACATTATCTGCGTGGCCCCTGACGTAAACGAGCGGCGGCGGCTATCGTTCCTGCCTATTCTGTGGCGATTGCAACAGTATTGTCTCGCACCCCCTTTTTCAGATCGGCTGCGATCCCTGAAAACAGGAGTAGGGCTGTTGCGGTATGTCTTGCCAGCGTCTGATGAAAACTGTTTTGAATGTATTATTGAGTTATTTATATCAATAAATAAATATCGATGCATGTATATTTTTAATTTATTTTGATGTCACGTGTTGATCTAAAGTCTAGATAAGCTTATCAGAGTTTCCTTGTTGCGATTCCATTATGTTGATATTAAACAAGAATTGACATTTATCAATGTGTAAATCTACTCAAACAAATTCTTGATAAGCATCAAATAAATTTTATTCATAAAACGTCTTCGACGTTTGTATTCAATTCTATACTTTCCGCCGCGCGCGTTGATTTTCTTGCTGACTTTATGGTTCCAGTTCCGGCCCGCCTTGTTGCTGGCCGGGTGGCTGTTGCCCCGGATGTTTCGCAGGACCCGGCTTCGTACTCTCTCATCATAGGTGACGATGCCAGCCCGCCAGCTCTTTCCGGTGATAATGCAGCTGTGCCCGCTCATGCCCTTGCCGGTTCGATGGCTGATTATGGTCGTCTTTCATACCAGAGGCCTTTTGTTCTTCCGAATTTAGCTCAAGTAACTGACTTTAAAAGTCAAAATGAAGAAAAGCATTATAATACAGAAGATCGTCAGAGATCGAAGCGGACAGATGCGCATGACGCCTGTCCAGCTCTCCTGACGGCGACCGGAACCCCGAAAAGCCATCTCTATAAGGCTTGGTACAGAGCGTATCAGGTCTTGCCGGTGCTGCGCGATATCCAGCAGGTAATCCGTCATGCCGGCCCGGCCGCCATCTGCGATGATGGTGCGGCGGTGGGAATGCTCGGCGGGGCCAGTGCCTTCCGTGCCAGTGGGGCTGGCAAGGCATCATGCGGAAAAGCGATGATCGGCATCCCGATGCAACCGATGCGGCGTGAGACAATTGACAGCGTCGATACCAGAGCCGCCGCCTTGCCCCTGCATGGTGAAGGCGCAGGCCTGCGAGCCTTTCCCGATGCCGATGTCATGGACACTGGCGAGCCCTTCTGGACGCAGGTTGTAACCCGCTGTTTCACAGCATCGGTGAAGCCGCCATGCTCCCGCTGTTCCGGAAACGGGCAGGGAGAGACTGCTGATCATGCCTTCCCGCATGCTCTCAGGGGATGTCCCCCATCAGGCCGGATTGGCACCGGGAGACAGTGGTTCAGACAGGCTTCTGCATTGAACCGGTATCAGTTCAATGCTCAAAAACACATCTTTTCAATGGGTTGGAGTGTTGTGGTGTCTCTCATTGAATGCAGCACACCATAAAACAAACAACCTGCCGCTGATGGCAGGTAATCGCAAATTAAAAACACAGATATCTGACAGGATGATTGCAATGGCTGGATACAACTTACCTTCTTCTTTCTCCGGCCGTGAAGCAGGTGCTTCGCTGGTTGCCGGGTCAGCACAACAGAAACTGGTTCGCGGAACATCCGCGACATTCCTGCTCAGCACAATCCTCGCCCTCGGGATCGCCAGTGCCAGTGTTCCGGCAGGCGCTTATGACATTGCCGGAGGCAGCGTCATAACCATCGACCCAGGCAATCCTCAATCATGGACAGGTGCCCTCCGTATTGGCGTGGTTGGCTCCGGTACATTGCGTATACTGGATGGTGGTGTTGTCACCAGCACTAGCAGCATGGTCGGCGGCCACGGCCCTATCGGTAGCGGTAGGGGGGGTGTCGAGGTTATCGGGGAAGGCTCGAAATGGACCAGTGGTGCTATTACCATTGGTGGCATCGGAGACATCGCCTCAGCCGGTGATGGCACGCTGACGATCAGAAATGGTGGTGTCGTTGTAAGTGGCGGTGCGCAAATCGGCGGCGCTGGTAGCAACGCTAGTGGCACTAGTGGCAGAGGCGGTGCGGGTGTTGTCGAGGTTTCCGGAACAGGCTCGAAATGGACCAATGGTGCTCTTACCATTGGCGGCACTGGCTCGTATGGTCGTGGCGGTAGCGGTAAGCTGACGATCACCAACGGTGGTGTTGTCACCAGCGGTAGTGGTGCCCTTGGCGGCCAGGGCGGTGGCGTCAGCGATGCTGCGGGTATTGTAGAGGTTTCCGGGGCCGATTCGAGATGGGATATTTCGGGTGCTCTCACCATTGGCGGCGGGGCTCTTGGTAATGTTAGCAGCGGCGGTAGTGGTAAGCTGACGATCAGCACTGGTGGCGTAGTCACCAGTCGCAGCGGGCAAATCGGCGGTAGCAGCAGCAGTGCGAACGTCGGTGGGCCGGGTATCGTCGAGGTTTCTGAAACCGGCTCCAGATGGGAGATTGTTAATACTCTCATTATTGGTAGTCTCCGCATCGGTAGCACCGGTAACGGCGGTAGCGGTACGTTGACGATCAGCGATGGTGGTGTCGTCACCAGCGGTACCAGTGTCGTTGGTGGTAGCTACGACCCAGGTGGTTCGGGTATTGTCGAGGTTTCCGAAGCAGGGTCGAGGTGGGATGTTTCGGGCATTCTCTCCATTGGCAGTGATTACAGCGTCGCCGCCTGGTCCATGGGCGCCAGCGGTAAGCTGACGATCAGCGATGGCGGTGTCGTCACCAGTGGCACCGGGCAAATCGGTGGTAACGCCCACACCACTAACGCCCAAATAAGCGGTGGTCCAGGTGTCGTCGAGGTCTCCGGAGCGGGGTCGAAATGGGATGTTTCGGGCACTCTTCCCATTGGCGGTAGGGGCGTTGGCACCCCGTATGGTTCAGGCGGTAGCGGTGGTGCAGGTACGCTGAAGATTACCGATGGCGGTGTTGTTACCAGCACTGGCGGGGGCATCGGTGGGAATGGCGGCAGCGGTGGGATTGGTGGCCCTGGCAGCGGCGGACTTGGTATTGTTGAGGTTTCTGGAGCAGGCTCGAGATGGGATGTTTCAGGTGCTCTCGCCATCGGCGGCAGAGGTGGCGGTGGAGCCGGTGGCAGTGGCACGCTGACAATTGCCAACGGCGGCGTAGTTTCGGTATCAGGAACTATTAGTTTGACGAATGGTTCTCTCGCTAACGGCGGGGCGGGCATCCTGAACATCGGTGCGGTAGCGGGCAGTGCTGCCGTCGGGGCTGGAGAGCTTGATGCAGGAAGTATCAGTTTTGATGGTGCCAGTACCGGGCGCATCGTTTTCAACCACACTGATACTGGTTATACGTTTGCTTCGCAGATAACGGATATCAGCAGTCTGGGCACGATTGATGTGCGCGCTGGCGTTACCACGCTCACCGGTGTCAATTCCTCGGTCGGTACAGTCACGGTGAATAGCGGTGAACTGGCTTTCGGGCAGAACGGGCTGTTCACCGCCGGGGCCTATACAGCAACAATCGCAGGGGCCATCACCAGCGTCGGTGCAACCTCGCAACTGGCGGTGACAAACCTGTTCCGGCA
>Ga0153941_1000090_pt1 | contig 49265 bp, 49 predicted proteins | sample TSNJ025MetaG_FD_104733 | JGI IMG/M metagenome (GOLD analysis project Ga0153941, IMG submission 104733) | Attine ant fungus gardens microbial communities from New Jersey, USA - TSNJ025 MetaG | ecosystem: Host-associated > Fungi > Mycelium > Unclassified | place: USA: New Jersey, Brendan T. Byrne...
AAGCACAGGACAACAGTTTTAGGCTAACTCTTAGGCAAACTGTCAAGATATCCTTGTAGAAAAAAAACAGCAGCCATTTTATCGATTACCTGCCGTCGCCTAGCTCGGCTAACGTCGGCTGCAATCAATGATTTTTCCGCCGCCACGGTAGACAGGCGTTCATCCCAGAACTTAATCGCGACAGTAGGAACTTTCTCAGACAAAACATCCGCAAATTCTTTTACAATTTCGCCCCGCGGCCCGATAGTGCCATTCATGTTTTTCGGCAAACCAATAACGACAGTGCCAACCTCATACTGAGCAATCAACTCATTCAGTCTGGCAAAATCCCTGGCAACAGAAGTACGCCTAATGACTTCGACTCCTTGCGCCGTCAGCTTTAATTCATCGCAGACGGCCACACCAATCGTTTTATCGCCAACATCAAGCGCTAGTATACGCATATATCCTCCAGATTATACCACTATAATCATTTATATAATTTTCAGACAAAATTCCGGGCAATATGCACCGCAATAGCCGCATAATACGCATTTGTTAGCATCAATACTGGCTTTAGCCCGCATAATAGTGATCGCCTGCATCGGACAGTGGCAGGCACATTGACCACAGCCAATACACCTGTCTTCTACTAACACCCGCCTGGGTGCTTTAGTTACCGTATCCCAAAGTCGGGCATCAGCAATCTCCCCAGCAAAGATAGCAGCATTGAGAAGCACTTCATTAATCGTTTGCATACCAACAGCTACCGAGGCGATACCTGTTTGGGACAATATCCAGGAAAATGCCTGCTGAGCCATATTGCTTAAATGACCCCCGCCAAGAGCTTTCATTGCATAAATACCTTTGCCACAATCAACAGCAAATTGAATAGCAGCTAGCATTTGAGCCGCGGTACCGTCAGTGATGCCAATCCCTTTGCTATTAATGATCGGGTGAATGACATCAATCTCTTCAATTAATGCCGCTGCCCGTACCACATCAATCGTATGAGTTGATACACCTGTTGCCCTGATAATCCCCTGCTGTTTGGCATCACACAAATAGCGCAGTGCTTCACTATGTCCTTTCAGTGTCAGGCGTGAAGACTGCTCATGCAATAAAAACATATCAATATAGTCACGGTTAATGGCACGGCAGGCCGATTCCACACTTAACCGCATGTCCTGATACGTATAAGCGTATGATTTGGAGGCAATGATGACATTGTGCTTATGACCGTCAATAGCCTCACGAATATAAGGATAAGTGCGGTATAATTCAGCAGTATCAATAAAATTGACCCCTCTGTCAAGCGCAGACCGAATGACGGCAATGCCTTCGGTTAACGGCCGGTTTGACTGCAAGGGGCCAATAGTAAGACCACCAAAACATAGTCTCGATACGGTAAGACCAGTCTGACCAAGTACACGATATTCCATTTACTTGTCTTTAATGTAGGCCCGTACTAACTCCTCAATAATTTCATCACGCTCTAATTTACGAATTAAACTACGGGCATTATTATGGCTTGTTATATATGTCGGATCTCCGGATATAAGATACCCGACCAACTGATTGATGGGATTGTAGCCCTTGTCCTTTAGAGACTGGTAAACAGTAGTCAAAATCACTTCGGCAGCGTTGCTGTCTTCATTATTTACCTTGAACATCATTGTTTCTTGAGATATGTTGGTCATCAAGCCTCCTCCTCCCTTATATTATCTACAAAGCAATGATAGATATATTCCACTTGGCACGATAGTTTTCCTGTTATTTTATTTAAATATTTACAGGCAGATTTAATATCTGCCTGCAAATAACACATAATTATTTTAGTTGGTTTTTGATTATCTGCTCAGCGGCCTTAAGAGCCTCAGTAATTTTTTCCGGCCGCTTACCACCGGCCTGAGCCATATCCGGCCGTCCGCCGCCGCCGCCGCCGGCTACCTTGGCAGTTTCTTTAATAATATTGCCGGAATGAATTCCTTTGGCGATACAGTCTGCCGTAGCCATCGCAATAAAATTAACTTTTTCCCCACAAACGGCGCCCAACACGACAACACCTGACTGCAAGCGGTCACGAACTATATCGCCGGTCGCTCTTAGACTTTCCATATCGGCTGCAGCTACCTGACCAAGGACGACTTGAATGCCGCTTATATCCCTAATACCGGTAAAAAGATCTTGAACCTCTGTTTTAGCCTGTTTGGCGCTTAACGCACCTACTTCCCTTTCGAGTTCACGCACCCGCCCGTTAAGTACATCGATGCGCGCCACAACTTCTTCCGGACGCGTTTTAAGGGCTACCGCCGCTTCTTTGATCAACTTGTTTTGCGCATGTAAATATTCGTGAGCGCCATAGCCGGTAACGGCCTCAATCCGTCGAATCCCCGCCCCAATACCTGCTTCACTGACAATTTTGAACAGACCAATTTCAGCCGTTGAGCTAACATGAGTACCGCCACATAATTCTTTGCTGAAGTCATCGACAACAACGACCCGTACTTTATCACCATATTTTTCACCAAAGAGAGCCATGGCACCCATTTCTTTGGCAGTATCCTGTGTTGTTTCAATGATGCCAACATTAATATTTTCTAAGATGGCATCATTGACGATTTTCTCAACTTCCGTCAACTCACCAGCGCTAACAGCGGCAAAATGGGTAAAGTCAAAGCGTAGCCGGGTATTATCAACAGAGCTGCCGGCCTGGTTAACATGGGTACCGAGTACCTGCTTCAAGGCAGCATGCAGCAAATGGGTAGCCGTATGATTGCGGGCAATATGGCGGCGTCGAGAATAGTCAACAGCCACCTTGACAGACTCACCTGTTTTCAGCAAGCCTTCGCTGATTTGCCCCTGATGATAAATGACGCCGTCCGCTAATTTGCGAGTATTCGTCACATTGAATTTTCCCAGGCGACTGACTAACATTCCAGTATCGCCGACTTGTCCGCCACCCTCGGCATAGAACGGCGTAACATCAAGAATAACAGCTATTTCGTCCCCGTCGTACGCTTCTTCCATAATGATTCCATCTTTTAGAATCAGAAAAATGTCAGCATTCTCGGCATCCGGGCTGTAACTGAGTCTATCTGTTGCCATACCTGATAAATCAGGCATGATAACCTTTTCTTCAGCATCCTGGCGCGCTGCACGAGCTCGTTCTCGCTGCTGTTCCATAGCCTGTTCAAAGCCTTGCTTGTCGAGAGATATATTATTTTCACTTAAGATCTCTTCGGTAAGTTCCCGAGGGAACCCAAACGTGTCATACAGCTTAAATGCTGTTTCCCCGTCAAGAACGGTCTGCCCGGTCTGGCTCAGTTCATCGACTTGCTTGTTTAGCAATTCAATGCCCTGGGCCAGCGTCATATAGAAGCGATCTTCTTCCATTTGCACAACTTTATTAATGAAGTCCTTCTTATCAGTAAGCTCTGGATACGCTTGAGCAAAAATATTTGCTACGACATCGACAATACCAGTAAGGAACGGCTTATTAACTCCCATAAGCCGGCCATGGCGGACAGCGCGGCGAAGAATCCGACGCAATACATAGCCACGACCTTCGTTAGAAGGCAATACGCCATCGCCAATCATAACAACCATACTGCGGCCGTGATCGGCAATTACCTTTAATGAAACATCGGTCTTAGGCGATTGACCATAGGCAACACCGGCAATATTGGCAGTATATTCAATAATCGGATAGAGCAGGTCGGTCTCAAAGTTTGTCCGTTTATTTTGCAAAACGGAGGCAATCCGTTCAAGGCCAGCGCCTGTATCAATATTTTTCTTGGCTAGTGGCGCATAATTGCCGGCCTCATCCCGGTCAAACTGGGTAAATACCAGATTCCAAAGCTCTAAATAGCGGTCACAGTCACAGCCTACCGCACAATCAGGTTTGCCACAGCCACGTTCTTCGCCCAAATCAATATGAATTTCGGAGCACGGCCCACACGGCCCAGGCCCAATTTCCCAGAAGTTTTCATCCATGCGGATAATACGATCTGCCGGTATGTGAATGTCATTATGCCAGATAGTAAACGCTTCGTCATCTCTGGTATGTATCGTAATCCAGAGCTTGTCCTTAGGCAACTCAAGCTGCTCAGTCAAAAACTCCCACGCCCAGATAATCGCCTCTTTTTTAAAATAATCACCAAAAGAGAAATTGCCCAACATTTCAAAAAAAGTATGATGACGTGCAGTCCGGCCAACGTTTTCGATATCACCGGTACGAACACATTTTTGACTTGTCACAATGCGCGGATGCACCGGTTTCAGCTTGCCGGTAAAAAAGGGTTTAAATGGAGCCATACCGGCGCCAATTAGGAGCAAGGTTGGATCATTCTCGGGAATAAGTGAATAGCTAGGCTGTACCAAATGGTCTTTGCCAGCAAAAAAATCCAGAAACAGCTTTCTGAGTTCGTTTCCGGTTAATTGTTTCAACTTGATCAGCTCCAATGTGAAAATTTACATCATCATTCTGGAATTATACTACAATTTAAGATTTAGTGTCAATATACGCTATCGGCCATTTCCTGTAGTCGGCCAAGTCTAAAGACTGTGAATATAGGCTTGGTAGACTACTAAACTAACAACCTAATACCATGCTTGATAATCACTTTGGCAACAGCGGCTACCGGCACAGCCAACAGCATACCGATAATGCCGAGCAGCTCGCCACCGGCAAACAAACAGAAAATCACAGTAACAGGATGCAGTCCAACACTTTCTCCCAGAATTTTTGGAGCGATTACACTGCCTTCCAACTGATGAATCACAAAAAACAATAAAGCTACTTTTAGCGCCAGTAGCGGTGATTCCAGCAGTGCCAGCGTTATAGCCGGCGTTGCGCCGATAAATGCGCCAAAGTAGGGAATTATATCTAAGAGGCCGGCGGTAATACCGATAAGCAAGGCAAACGGAACTTTGAATAAATAAAGTCCGGAGCTTACTAAAGCACCGACAATGATCGCTACAATAATTTGTCCCCTGATTACCCCGCTTAATACTTTGTCAATATCCTTGAGAGTTAATGTATACTCATGCCGCCAGCCACAGGGAATGAGCAAGAGCACGCCATCTTTAATTCGTTGCCAGTCATACAGGATATAGAAAGCTAATATTGGCGTAATGGCAAGACCAATAAAATGGCTGACAAGTCCCACGATACTGCTCGCCAGATCACGGGCAAAGGATTGCCCATATTGTTGCACCGCTAACACTGTGTCATCAAGAGCGAGCCGCATCGAGTGAGGCAACAGTGAATTTTGATACCGGCTCTGAACTAGATCAAGTAGCTCCTCTCCTTTGGCCACCATCTGCGGCAAATCTCCGGCAAAGCTTTCCAGGTCTCTGACGAAAATAGGCAACAGATGCGCTCCGCCAAGGACAACGAGTGCAAACAAAATTATGTAAAGCAGAGTGATGGACCAGCCCCTTGACAATCCTTTATTTTCAAAGTAACAGACTGCCGGATTAAGTAAATAGGCCAGCGCCACTGCAATAATAAACGGATAAAGACCACTGCGAATAAGCCATAGTAGATATGCAGTTGCTACAAAAAATAACAGAATAATAGCAAGACGAATATGTCTTTTCATACTACATACCCTCCATAACAATAAAGAGAGACTTAGCTTCAGGTGAGCTTTTTATCCCCTCTGAAGTTTAGTCGACCTTATCCAGGGACTTCCCTTAACCCCGCTTGTAAAAGAGGGCGTCTAAGAGCGGGTTAGTCATCGGATAAAAAAAAGGAGACCAGCGCTGGCCTCCCTATTACCGAATATTAATCCAGTTTTTTCATTAACCGCTTACGCGCCCGGTACGCTCCCCGCATTAAATTACGAGTGGTGTCGGCGACCTTGTCGGCACTAACTTCAAATAGCGGCTTTTTCTGTGGTCTGGCCATGGGACCTATGATGACGCCTAGTGCTGTTCCTACAAGACTACCCCAAATCAATCCTTGCCAAAACTTGTTGCGCATCATATCACCCCTTTTGTACCTCTAGATTAACAGTACCCTGCGCCAGATCGTCATATAAAGTTAACGTGCCGTCAGACTCAACATTAAAAACCTTCACACCCTGGTCCCGTACAACAAACTCTACACAACAATCCCAGCAGTAATACTGGTCGGCACCCACTTTACCGATTCCCCGCTGTCCGCACACAGGACAAATTGTCATGAAACCTACACCTCACAACTCTTTAGATTCAGGTATAAGAAGATTTGTCATCGTATCTGGAACGATTAATTTATCATGACTAACAACCTGTGCTTGCGGCAACGGCATAATTCTGCGACCATACAATAAATCGGTGATCAGGCCGTCAGACAATTCATAAGCCTTTATTTCACCAGTAATTCCATCAAAAAGAACATCAGCCAAAATACCTAAACTTAATCCGGCATCAGAAAACATTTGCTTATCAAGCAAATCCCGCACATAATTTACGGTTCCTGTCATCATCGCCAGCGTAAGCTCTTGCAGAGCATAGGCGGCTCGAACCATTACAGCATCTCTACCCACACTTGATACATCTTCAAACACAATACCCTGGTCGTTAGTAAACCAATTAGCGCCGGCCAGAATAATTCCCCGTACGGCAGCCTGTTCCAGGTCAATAATAACTTCTTGCACTTCGCCAATCTGCGCACCAGTCCCGGTAATTAACACCGGCAAGCCAAATAAATCTCGCATTTTTCGCATAACTAGTAGTACCTCACAACAGATTGTACTATTATTATGACCAGAAATGAGGGTATTTATATCATTAAAGCCGTATATAAAATTTTACACGTTATTATTTGACTACCTTTTGAATAATGCCCCCGCCAACGACATCATCATTATGGTAAAATACGACAGACTGGCCGGGCGTAATAGCCCTCTGCGGCTGAGCAAATGTGACATGAACTTGTCCATTGTCAATTGGTACTACTGTTGCCTGAGCCGGCGGCGCGCTGTAGCGAATCTTGGCCTCGACAATCATTGGCCCGTTCAGTTTATCAATCGTGATAAAATTAAGGTCACCGGCAATCAATTCAGTCGAAAAAACATCCTCATCCTGACCGACGATAACCTGATTACATTCAGCATCAAGGGCAACTACGTACAGCGGCTTACCGACTGCCAGCCCAAGCCCTCTGCGTTGGCCGACAGTATAGAGTTGAACGCCCTGATGCTTGCCCAGCGTTCTGCCGGCCGTATCGACAATCAATCCCGGCCTTAAAGCATCCGGGATACGTTCTTTCAAAAAAGTTTTATAATCATCATTGGGGACAAAACAAATTTCCTGACTATCGGGTTTATCGGCCACCGATAATCCCAGCTCTTTTGCCATTTTTCTCGTTTCGGTTTTTTCAAAACTGCCAAGCGGCATTAAAAAGTGACGTAGAGTCCGCTGATTAAGGTGGTATAGCGCGTACGACTGATCTTTAGTAACATCAACGCCTTTGCGCAAAATATAGCGATCGCGACCAGCATCATACATAATACGGGCATAATGGCCTGTAGCCACATATTGAGCGCCAAGTGCCAGTGCTTTGTCTAGCAAGCCTTCAAATTTAACATATCTGTTGCAGGCAATACAGGGGTTAGGTGTTCGGGCGGCCGAATATTCATCCATAAAATAATCGACAACTTTTTGTTGAAACAACTTCCTAAAATTAAGAACATAATAAGGAATACCCAGCGTATTAGCGACCCGGCGGGCATCATCCACTGCTGAAATTGAACAGCATCCCCTACTATCCGGTTTTTCATCGTGTTGATCTTTTTCCCATATCTGCATTGTCGCACCAATCACATCGTAGCCTTGATGAACAAGAAGGGCGGCAGTTAAAGAACTGTCCACCCCTCCGCTCATGGCCACAACCACTCTGGGTTTGTCAGCCATTTATTAATCACTTTCCTTTTTTAGCAATGTAGTCTTTTATCGCCTCATGCAGTGCATCGGCAGCTAAATTAGAACAATGCATCTTGGCGGGCGGTAATCCTCCAAGCGCTTCAGCAACTGCCTTGTTGGAGATCTCCAGTGCTTGATCCAGTTTTTTCCCTTTTACCATTTCAGTAACCATACTGCTTGTGGCAATAGCTGCACCACAGCCGAAGGTTTTAAATTTCACATCAGTAATTATATCGTTTTCCACTTGCAGATAAATCCGCATTATATCGCCGCATTTGGCATTACCAACTTCACCAATACCGCTAGCCTCTTTTATCTCGCCGACATTACGGGGATTAGTAAAGTGATCCATAACTTTTTCTGTATACATAGTAGACTCACCTCTTTCAATGCTTAGTAATGGTCATGATTGTGGCAGCTCGTGCAGGGATTCGATGGTTTAAAGTCGGCTGCACTGCCATAAAGCGGCGACATGCTGCGCAAACGTTCGACAATTTCCGGCAGAACTTCTAAAAAATAATCAACTTCATCTTCGGTATTATCACGTCCTAAAGTAACTCTAAGTGATCCATGCGCGACTTCATGAGTTAACCCCATAGCTAACAGTACATGGGACGGATCAAGCGATCCTGAAGTGCAGGCTGAGCCACTTGAGGCCGCGATTCCTTTTAAGTCCAAGTTTAACAGCAGGGATTCACCTTCGATAAACAAAAAGCTGAAGTTGACACTGCCTGGCAATCGGCTTTCCGGATGACCGTTAAGCTTGACATGCGACATCTTTTCCGTAATGCCTGTAATAATTTTATCTCGTAAGGCTTGCACGTGAGCTATTTCTTTGTCCATGTCCCGCATAGCAATCTCGGCCGCTTTTCCGAGTCCAACGATGCCCGGCACGTTTTCCGTACCGGCCCGCATGTTGCGCTCATGGCCGCCACCGTGCTGAATCTCTGCTATTTTCACGCCACGGCGGACATAGAGGGCGCCAACACCTTTACTGGCATAGAATTTATGTCCTGCCATCGTCAGTAAATCAATATTTAATTCTTTGACATCAATTGGATAGTGACCAACAGCTTGAACGGCGTCTGTATGAAAATATATGCCTCGTTCTTTAGCCAGTTGTCCAATTTCTTTAATAGGCTGAATTGTTCCTACTTCGTTATTGGCAAACATAATACTAATCAGAATTGTCTGGTCGGTGATGGCATTTTTTAAGTCTTCCATACGAATCATAGCATGTTCATCAACAGGAAGATATGTAACAGTAAAGCCCTGTTTTTCAAGGTATTCACACGTATGCATTACAGCATGGTGCTCAATAGAGGTAGTTATGATATGATTGCCTTTTTTACGGTTAGCAAAAGCTACTCCTTTAATCGCCAAATTATCGCTTTCAGTGCCGCCGCTGTTAAAAATAATTTCATTAGGTGCAGCATTAATTAATGCTGCTACTTTTTCCCGTGCCTGCTCCATAGCTTTGCGGGCTTCCCGGCCAAAGCCATGAACACTTGACGCATTACCAAATTTGTCAGTCATATATTCCATCATTAGCTCCGCAACCTCCCGGTTGACCGGAGTAGTGGCCGAATGGTCAAAATAAATACGTTTCATGTTACCCATCTCCTTGTCCCTTTTCTTCATTGCATAAATCAGCAAGTGTAATTGAATCCAATACGGAAGTAATACTATCCCTTACCTTAGCCCAAACGCCGCGAGTCACACATATGTCAACCCGAGTACAGAAAGTTCTGCTTGCATCGTCAGCCAACAGACAATCAACGGGAGCAATTGGACCTTCCATAATCCGGATAATATCGCCAACCGAAATTTGTGCAGGCTCTTTTGTTAGAGAGTAGCCACCTTGAGCCCCCCGTACGCTTTTTACATAACCAGCTTTCCTCAGTGTACCCATTAACTGTTCAAGATAGTGCTCAGAAATCCCTTGACGCTGAGCAACGCTTTTCAGCGAAATGGCTCCTTGTCCATAATGCAGAGCCAAATCATACATAGCAGCTACGCCATAACGGCCTTTTGTTGATAATTTCACTCAAACTCTCCCACCCCCCCGGCTATCCCGAGTATTGCGATAGGTTTTCTTTTTTTATAATACCAAAGATATCAGCAATTGTCAAAGGAGATTTAGCGTTAATTTATCATGTGCTTTTTGTCCAGAAAATAATCATTTTTCGCTCGCTTTCTTTTATTCAACAACTCAGATATTATTTAACAAAAATGGGCAAATAATCAAACGGTTTTTTTGCATAATTATTAGTTTATTAGATTGACCTACAGTCTAAATTATGTTAGACTTTTAAAATGTTAATATTATATATTTTGGAGGTTTTGTATTAGGATGAGTACTACTAACACGCAAACAGTAAAAGTAGTGACTGCCGATCCAAGCGGTTTGGGGCTTTTTGGCCTAGCGATGGTGACTCTAGTAGCTTCGTCCCAGAAACTTGGCCTGACTACAGGCTTTGCTTTTCTTGTTCCCTGGGCAATTTTTCTCGGCGCTATTGCCCAAATGATTGCCTGCGTTAATGACTTCAAACATAATAATGTCTTTGGCGCAACGGCATTTGGCGCGTTTGGACTGTTCTGGCTGTCAGTAGCCGCCAGTTGGCTAATCAAGCTAGGAGCATTTGGTCCGGAACTAGCCGCAAATGTTGATGGTAAACAACTCGGGGTTGCATTTATCGGCTATCTTATTTTTTCTGTTTACATGACAATTGGTGCGGTTGAGACTAATAAAATGCTCCTTACTATTTTCGTCCTAATTGATGTTCTGTTTATCGGTCTGGCTGCAGACTCTTTTGGTTTAGGCCATGGCTGGCATACAATGGCTGCCTGGGCTGAGTTCTTGATTGCATTAGTTGGTTTTTACGGCGGTGCTGCCGCAACCCTTAATGCTCACTTCGGCAAACAGTTCCTGCCGCTCGGCAAGCCTTTCGGTATATTTAAGTAATAAAAACAGCAGATGTAAAACCCCTCCTTTCGAGGGGTTTTTTTAGTGTCTGCAAATATTACTATGCCGATTTTTTCTTCTCAGGGAATAAGCTTAATCCATATCCTTTTGTATGTGCGTTTTTTTTAAAGTTTTACGTTTCTTAATCGCAAGCTTGACAGCACAACCGAGACTGAGCTAAACGCCATCGCAGTACCTGCCAGCACGGGCGACAAATAACCTGATGCTGCAATCGGAATACCGAGTGCATTATAGATAAGCGCCCAGAAAAGATTTTGCTTAATATTACGCATTGTGGCCTGACTTAAACGAATGGCAGCCACAATACTTGACAGATCACCCCGCATCAGGGTAATATCTGCCACCTCAATGGCAACATCAGTACCGGTGCCAATCGCAAAGCCAACATCGGCAGTAGCTAGTGCCGGAGCATCATTAATACCATCTCCGACCATAGCAACGATTTTGCCTTGTTGTTTAAGCGCCGCTACTTTTTCGGCTTTTTGCTCCGGCAGCACTTCGGCCATAACGTTTTCTATTCCGACAGTATGAGCAATAGCCCGCGCGGTACGCGTATTATCCCCGGTCATCATCCATACTTCAATACCCATCTTGCTAAGCTCACTTACAGCCTGAGCCGAATTGTCTTTGACAGTATCGGCTACAGCAAACAAACCGCGTAGCTTATTTTCCAAAGCAAATAGCATGACAGTCTTGCCCTGCTGTTCCAACTGCTCAACAAGGGTATTAGCTGCTTCAAAATGAATAGCGTTGTCTTGCATTAGCTTACGGGTACCGATAAAAATCTGCTTTCCAGCCACATGAGCCTCGACTCCGTGGCCTGGAATGGCAATAAAACTCTCAGGATCTTCAAGCGGCAAGCCACGCTGCTGCCCATATTTAACGATAGCCTGAGCCAAAGGATGTTCAGACTTTTTTTCAGCTTGGACGGCAAGTTGTAACAATTCAGTCTCATCAAAGCCGTCAAACGGTATCATATCGGTAACTTCAGGCTGGCCTTTAGTTATTGTACCTGTTTTGTCAAATACAATTGTCGTTAATTTATGAGCATTTTCTAAATGCTCAGCGCCTTTTATCAGGATACCGTTTTCGGCCCCCTTGCCTGTTCCCACCATAATTGCTGTCGGCGTTGCCAATCCAAGAGCACAAGGGCAGGCAATAACCAACACGGCGGTAAAGTTAATTAAAGCCCGTGAAAAATTGCCGGGGTCCAGAATAAAGAACCAAACTACGAAAGTGACAAGTGCTAAGCCGATAACGACAGGGACAAAATAACCGGAAACTACATCGGCAAAACGCTGAATAGGCGCTTTTGACCCCTGGGCTTCTTCAACAATACGCACAATCTGCGCTAAAGCCGTATCTTTGCCGATCTTAGTCGCTTTAAACTTAAATGTACCTAATTTGTTAATTGTTGCTCCAATTACCGGATCGCCTGCCTGTTTATCAACAGGCAGGCTTTCTCCTGTCAGCATCGACTCATCAACGGTAGAAATGCCCTCGACAATAATACCGTCAACCGGGATTTTTTCGCCAGGCCGCACGATGATTACATCGTCTACCAAGACTAGCTCGACAGCAATATCAACTTCCTGTCCGTCACGATACACTCTGGCCGTTTTGGCTTGCAGACCCAGTAGCGACTTGATGGCCTCAGATGTTCGTCCCTTGGCAGTAGCTTCAAGCAATTTTCCTAATAAAATGAGCGTAATCAAAATTGCTGATGTTTCAAAATATAAGTCAGGCTGATGGCGAATGATATTAGCAATACTATAGAAATAGGCTGCCGACGTTCCCATGGCAACAAGAACATCCATATTTGCTCCCCCATTTTTAAGTGCCAGGAAAGCTCCCCGATAAAACTGCCAGCCGGCGACAAATTGAACCGGTGTCGCCATCACGAGTTGAAAATAAGGATTCATCAACAAGTCGCTCACGCCACTCATACTGCCAAGCATATGCAGCATCATACCGAGCAATAATGGCAGGGAAAACGCCGCAGATAAAAGCAGTCGGAAACGCTGCTTGCGGACTTCTGCCTGGCGGGTCCGCTTCTCTTTGTCCACTCCGGTTGTATCTGTTAAATCATGAGCGCCATACCCGAGATTTTCAATTCTAGCTTTAATCTCGTTTATACTGATACTACCAGGGAAAAACTCAACCGTAGCTCGCTCAACCGCCAGGTTCACAACGGCGCCGGCGACACCAGGCAATTTATTCAGACCTCTCTCAACACGACCCGAGCAAGCCGCACAAGTCATGCCGGTAATTTTTAAGTCAACCTTGTCTTTGATAACCTCATAACCTAAGTCCTCAATTTTTCGTGCAATATCGCCAAGACTGATTTCTGCCCGATTAAAGGTAATTGATGCTTTTTCAGCAGCAAAGTTGACAGTCACCTGCTCGACTCCTGCCATCTTAGCTAAACCACGTTCCACCCTGCTGGCACAAGCAGCACAAGTCATGCCACTTATTTTCAAAAACATTGTCTCGCCAGCTGCCTTATTTAGTCCGGTCATACTTCCCCTCCTTAATGATCCGCTGTTTTTAATCAGACGCTATTTCGTAAACTTTGATAATACGCCCATCAACTCATCAACAGCTTGTTCTGTCCGGTTTTCTTTTATGGCATCAGCCACACAACTTTTCGTATGACTTTCAATCATGATCAACGCAACCTGATTGAGTGCCGCCCGGGCAGCCATGATTTGCTGGAGAATATCGACACAGTAACGACCTTCTTCTACCATTTTTTCTATGCCGTTTATTTGCCCGCCTGTTCGCCGCAATCTTTTTTTTATATCGATTTTTTCTTTATCATTTAACATATTAATCCTCCATATACTATGCCCCTGTATAGTATCTATTATACACCTTGTTGTAATAAGTTGTCAATGGTGGTTAGCTTGTCTATAGGTCGAAGGGAAACGGACCTGTTATTATGAATTGCCCATTTCCCTTTTGCTGAACACTTTAATTTTGAGCAAAAGTTTCAACACAATACCCTGTGTGTTCGCATTTTGTGCACGTAAGGTTTCTGGTTTTAGGTGTATGCGCTGAAAAAATGAACTTTCCAAGCGGTGGGCGGAATGTTGTATTACACTCGGCGCAAGTGTAGGCTGTGTTTTTATAATACATTCTGGTGAGCAGTACGCCAAAAAGAATAACAAACGGCAAGCCTATTGCAAACGGCAGCCATATACCCTTTACTATCCCTGCGGCGGGTATCGCTCCGGCAACGGCACAGCCCCGGCAAGAAGCGGCACAGCTGAAATCGCTTGTACTTCCCGCAAAAAAGAGATTTCATTATAACCGGACCAAGCCCTACTATTGTCTTTACCACAAAAGTTAGCAAAAGGCCTAAGCTCCAGCCTCCAAAAGGCTCATAGAGGTGGTATAATAATGCTAATATAAATAAACAATGATTTTTTTGTGAGGAGATTTATAAATGGACCTTTTTGAATATTCCGCCTGGCAAGCTAAACCACATCAGCCACTTGCTGAACGCATGCGGCCACGAACACTCGAAGAATTTGTCGGGCAGAAGCATTTACTCGGCAAGGGGAAATTATTGCGCAACCTGATTGAGTCTGATCAGATCCAGTCGATGATTCTACAAGGGCCGCCGGCAACCGGAAAAACTACACTAGGTACAATTATAAGCATGATGACAAGCGCGGAGTTTATTAAATTAAATGCGATATCTTTAGCAATAGCCGAATTAAGAGCCGTGCTGGAAAAAGCGCGGGACAATCTAAAATTCCATCAAAAACGGACGATTGTTTTTATTGATGAGATTCATGCTATGAAATCAAATGTCCAAATGTCATTACTCCAGGCGGTCGAAAATGGAACGTTTATATTAATCGGAGCTACGACCGAAAGTGTTACCCACGATATCATCCCTCCCTTAACCTCTCGCTGCAAGATTTACACCTTATGCCCACTAACGGCAGTTGAAATCAAAACTATCGTCAATGCTGCACTAACTGATACCGAACGCGGGCTAGGCAACCGTTCACTTACTATCAGTGAGGAAGCGCTTTGCTATGTGGCTGATATCTGCAACGGTGATATCCGCAGCGCACTAAACGCCCTGGAAGTTGCAGCAACTGCTGTTAACGATAATGCTACGATCAGCCTGGAAACACTGCAGCAAGCATTTGAGTTCCGGATAAACGGTATTTCAACAACAGATTTTTACGATCTAACTTCTGCTTTCATTAAGTCGATGCGTGGTAGTCAGACAGACGCAGCATTATATTGGTTGGCTCGTATGCTGTCCTCTGGCGTAGATCCTGTTTTTATTGCCCGAAGAGTCGTCATCCAGGCTGCCGAAGATGTAGGCCTGGCTAATCCGCAAGCATTGCAGGTTGCCATTGCCGCCAAGCAGGCTATTGAGTTCATAGGTATGCCGGAAGCCCGTATTCCGCTAGCCGAGGCCGTTATCTATGTATCTGAAAGTCCAAAATCAAACTCGGCTTGCATAGCCATCAAGGCTGCTCTGGAAGCAGTAAAAAAGACTGCTGCTTATCCAATACCAAGCCAATTGAAAAATTCTACAGGTCTTTATATTAATCCGATTGATCAACCTGACAGTAAATTAGAATATCTGCCCCCAGAAATAAGCGGCACAAAATTTTATCGACCTCAAAACTCAGGTATTGAAGGAAAAATATTCACGAAATACTACACAGATAAATAACGTAAAAAAAACCGGCGATAGGCCGGTTTTACTGTTTTCTAAGATAATTAACTTTTTCAAAACCGCTCTTTCCCCCACCATGCCGCACTGCCCGTGTTTTGAACCTGCCCTCGGCAGGTGGGTGCTCGCCTGGTTATTTTGTGTGTCCCTACAAAGATTCAGGGCAGACACGACATAATCAGAGACAGGCTCCCGCAGTAGATGTGTTGGCTCAAAACATAGACGTTACGCGCACACAGTAGGGCGAAAGAGCAATTTCTAAGTTTACATTAATATTATCAAAAAACTCCCACAATTGCAAGAGGTTTATGCTTTGGATCTTCTTATCAATTATGGCTTACTTTTTGGTGATGATCTCGGACTTAATAAATAACTCTTTAAGCTGCCGTGGTCCCACTTCTGAAGGCACTTGCATCATCATGTCAGAAGCACTTTGGGTCTTAGGAAAAGCAATGACATCGCGAATTGAGGCGCGCTTAGCCATTAGCATGACCAAGCGGTCTAAGCCAAAAGCTATACCTCCATGCGGCGGTGTACCATACTCAAAAGCTTCAAGCAAATAACCGAATTTCCCTATTGCTTCATCAGGTGTTAGTCCGATGGCCGCAAAGACTTTTTCCTGCAGGCTGCGATTATAGATCCTGATACTGCCACCACCCAGCTCAACTCCATTAAGAATCATATCGTAGGCTTTAGCCTTAATCTTGCCGGGATCGGTCGCCAGATACTGAATATCCTCTTCACGAGGTGAGGTAAACGGATGATGCATAGGAGCCCACCGTTTATCTTCCTCATCATATTCAAACATCGGAAAGTCAATAACCCATAAGAATGAGAGTTTATCCGGATCGATTAAGCTGAGACGACGACCCATTTCCAGCCTGAGTTGTCCCAGAGCCGCGGCTACGACCTTTGGCTTATCGGCGACAAACAGCACTAAATCGCCCGTCTCAGCCTGAGTGGCCGCTGTCATTTTACTGATCGTGTCTTCATTAAAGAATTTGGTAATCGGTGATTTTAAACCTTCTTCTGTGTAACAGATCCAAGCTAAACCCTTTGCCCCATATGTGGCAACATAGTCTACAAGACCATCGAGTTCACGGCGGGGGGCATTGGCGTAGCCTTTTACATTAATGGCCTTAACCTGACCGCCGCCGGCAAGTACGGTGTCAAATACTTTGAAGCCGGAATCTTTAAAGATACCTGACAAATCGATCAGCTCCATACCAAAACGAAGATCAGGCTTGTCAGAGCCATAGCGGGCCATAGCTTCTTCATAACTTAAGCGCACAAAATTTGTCGGTATGTCGGCGCCGGTAGCTTCCTGAAAAATATGAGCGATCATTTGCTCCATTAGCGGCAAAATATCTTCCCTGTCAATAAATGACATCTCGATGTCAAGCTGAGTAAACTCTGGTTGACGGTCAGCCCGTAAATCCTCATCACGAAAACAGCGGGCAATCTGAAAATACCGTTCCATACCGGCTACCATCAGCAGTTGCTTATAAATTTGCGGCGACTGCGGCAAGGCATAGAACTTGCCGGGGTTTACCCGGCTGGGAACAAGATAATCTCTAGCCCCTTCCGGCGTGCTTTTAGTTAGAATCGGGGTTTCGACTTCAAGAAAGCGATGGTTATCGAGAAAATCCCGCATCGACTTAGTTACCCGGTGCCTGAGTATAAGGTCTTTTTGCATTTCCGGACGGCGTAAATCAAGGTAACGGTATTTCAATCGCAAGATTTCATCAACATCAATATTGTCTTGAATGTAAAACGGCGGTGTTTTAGCACTATTTAAGACTCGCAGCTCATTGCATTCTACTTCAATAATCCCTGTATCCATATTAGGATTAACTGTTGCTTCAGAGCGGACCCTGACAAACCCCTGGACAGCAAGCACATATTCATTACGCACTAGCTCTGCCTTGGTAAAAGCTTCTTGATTAACACCAGATGAAAATACGATTTGAACAATACCCGAGCGATCCCGCAAATCGACAAAAATAAGACCACCGTGGTCTCTTCTTCTTGACACCCAGCCGCACAGTGTCACTTGCTGTCCGGTATGATCCTGATTCAAGCTATTGCAATCATGAGTCCTTTTTAACCCCTGCATTGTATCAATTGTCTTCAATGCCTCATAACCGGCTGTCTCCATTTGTGCCATTACTTCTTCATCTCCCCTATTAACCAATCAACCAGTTCAGCCGCAGCAATTAACTGCTGGCTGCCTGTTTCCATATTCTTCATCATCACTTTGCTCTGTACGAGTTCATCCTGGCCAATAAGCGCCACAAACCTGGCAGGATATTTATTGGCATACTTCATCTGGGCTTTCAGGCTGCGATTGGTAAAATCCATATCGGCAGCAATGCCTGCGCGGCGAAGCTCAGTTAATAATTGAAAGGCTGTTGTTTGCGCTTCAGCTCCTACAGGAGCAACAAAAACATCGATAGCATTTAATACGGTTGGCAGCAGTTGCTGCTGTTCCAACGCTAAAAGTACCCGCTCGATACCAATAGCAAAGCCAATGCCCGGTGTCGGCTGCCCGCCGCATTCCGCAATCAGGCCGTCATAACGGCCACCGCCACACACAGCACTCTGGGCACCCAGCGGGGCATATTGAATTTCAAAAGCAGTCTTCGTATAATAGTCAAGACCGCGTACCAGACGAAGATTGATGGTAAAATTGATACCAGCCGCTGTTAACAATTGCTGCAAGCCGGTAAAGTGGCTGCCACACTCATCGCACAAGCAATCGGCCAGGTGCGGGGCTCCCTGAGAGTGTTTAGTACAACCGTCTTGTTTACAATCTAAAATACGCAGGGGATTACGTTCGTACCGTGACTGACAGTCTGAACATAAGTCTGCTATCTTATCGCGGAAAAACGCCTGCAAGCTGTCCCGGTATACAGGACGGCATTGAGGGCAGCCAACCGAATTGATGAATAGGTTCAAGTCACTCAGTCCTAGTTGATTAAAAAAGACGATCGCCAAGCTGATAATTTCAGCATCAATCGCCGGCCCCGATGCGCCCAGCGCTTCAACGCCAAACTGATGAAATTGTCGGTAACGGCCGGCTTGCGGCCGGTCATACCTGAACATCGGCCCAACATAATATAGCTTCGTCGGCTGAGGTCCGCTATAGAGCTTGTTCTCTAAGTAAGATCGAACGACAGCGGCCGTGTTTTCCGGCCTTAACGTAATACTGCGCTTACCGCGATCAGTAAAAGTATACATTTCTTTTTCAACAATATCGGTAGTTTCGCCGATACCTCTCAAAAAAAGCTCAGTATGCTCAAAAATCGGCGTACGAATCTCCTGGTAAGCAAACTTTTGGCATACGTCACGTATTGTTTTTTCAACATACTGCCAATAGCCGCTAGTGTCAGGTAATATATCCCTCGTCCCCCGAGGTCCGGTTGTCAGCATAATAAATCCTCCTTGCGGTCGCTATACAATTTGGAAAGCAATGTATTCCTTCCATTTAAATATGTATCTAAATTTCTCACATAAGCACTAACATCTTTGGCATTATAAGAGCTTTGCAGTCGCCAGGGGTTAGCGCTTACCGCTTTAGTACCGGCAGCCGGGCCAATGCCGATAATCGTTTGTCTTTCTTCCATGATTTGAATATTATAAAGACAATCGGCCGCCGGTTTGGCATAACCGATATTTTCAAGATTGCCTGTCATGTACTTTTGCCGGTATAAGTAATAAGGATGCATGTTCATTTTTGTCATATAATCCTGACCGATCATCAGCATTTGTTTAGTTATTTCTTCATTAGGCAAAGCTGATCCTGACAACATACCTGTAGTGAGAGCTTCCTTCAAAAGAGAGCCCCGTTTTAAGGCTAACGTATGGATCGTAACATTATCCGGATTGATTGCGGCTATTTGCCCCATCGTATCTTCCATGTCAGCTTCAGTCTCTCCCGGCAAACCAGCGATTACATCCATATTGATTAACGGAATGTTAGCATGACGGATTTTATCGAATGTGTCTATTATATCCTGAGCAGTATGCCGGCGTCCAATCTGTTTTAATGTTTTGTCCTGCATTGTTTGCGGATTTATACTTACCCTGTTAATCTGGTATTGCCGCAAAACAGCTATTTTCTCCTGATCAATACTATCAGGCCTGCCGGCCTCAACAGTAAATTCTTTCGTGCCGGCATTCCTGATTTCGCTGTCAATTAAAGCAAGCAGGCTTGACAGGTCGGCAGCAGGCAGACTTGTCGGCGTCCCGCCGCCCATATAGATACTCTCAACCGATAAATTAAAATTATTGATTAACTGCGCTGCATTTTCGATATCCCGCTTGATGGCCCGTAAAAAAGCATCAAGATCCTCTCGCCGTTCAGGCAGCACGTACGAGGGAAACGAACAGTACAAACAGCGTGATGGACAATATGGTATTCCTATGTAGATGCTCACCTTTTTATTTCGAACGGCTGCTTGTTCATCGCTGATAACAGAGCGTTGGTAAGCGGCGATGCCGGTAATCAGCTCAGCCTTGACGGGCTCTAGGCCATACTCTGCAACGAGCCTGTCAACAAGCTCGGACGGAGCAAGACCTTGGTCGAATAGGCGGTGAACGATCTTACCCGGCCGGACACCCCGCAATATCCCCCACGGGACAGGATTACTGCCCGGTAACCGCCGCATAAGTACAAGCAAAGCAAGGCGAACCAGCCGCCGGGCAAGCACGGTGTAATCTTCACCGCTGCTACTCCCGGCCTGCGACAAAGGGCGGCGCTCCCGCCTAGTCAGCGATTGTGGCTCGCCTTGTGGTTGACGAAAGCTAATGGTAACTGTAACATATACGTTCTCTGCCTCACTGTCAACTAAGCAGTCTAACAGCAGACTATCTGCCTCCAGCTCCGCTAAAGCGGCTTCTGCCGGCCAAATGCCGACAGGTTCAACATTAAACAGCAGCATCGTGTCCCGAATAGCAGCAGCAATGTCACTGCCAACACTGGCAGCAGTCATAAAAAACTTGTTAATCGCCACGCTTAATTGTGCACTCATGGCAATAACCATAAAACTTCACTTGATGGTCGACGATCTTAAAGTTGCTGTTTTTCGCAATTATATTTTCCAGATCGTCCATCAAATCATCTTCAAATTCAATTACCGTACCACAATCGAGGCAGATAAGATGATGATGATGATGGGGTGTGCTTGTTTCATTAAGCTCATACCGGCTGCGGCCATCGCCAAAATCCAATTTTTGCAGAACATCAAGCTCACTTAACAATTCCAACGTCCGGTACACTGTAGCTAATCCAATATCATTTGACTGCTGGTGCACAATATTATGAACATCCTCAGCACTTAAATGCTTATCACGATTGTCAATGAAAACCTGCAGTACCATCTGACGCTGGGGCGTCAGCTTGCATTCACGCTCCCGTAATTTCTGACGCAGATCAGAAAAATCAATAGTCATACATTTTACCCACCTTTATTATCATTTAGATACCAGAGATGCCTAAGGATTACTTTCAGTAATGCGGCAACAGGTACAGCCAGAATCATTCCGGCAATTCCGTACAGCTGACCGCCAATCAATAAACTTATAATAACCATCGTGGGGTGCAAAGCAATTGTGTGCCCCATAATATTAGGAACAATTAAGTGATTTTCTATTTGATGCAGGATGATATAAAAGGCAGCCACTTTAATGGCCAATACCGGCGATGCTAAGTAAGCCAACAAAATAGCAGGGATAGCGCCAACAATCGGACCAATAATGGGAATCGTTTCAGTCAGAGTAGCTAACAGCCCGAGAACAAGTGGATATTCGACACCTAAAAAATGCATGCCGCAAAATACCATTAAGCCGATTATAATACTGATAAGTACCTGACCTCTAATATAATTACTGACGACAACAGCCATTTCCTCAACTACGGTGATAGCTTTAGGTTGCGCCGGAGCAGGAAAAAGGCTGATTACGCCTGATTTTAAGTCTCGCCAGTCTTTCAAAAAATAGAAAACAAGCACAGGTACTACGACCAGCTCAATGACTTGGGTTGCAAAACTAAATACAGCAGTAATTGTATTACGCACCAAGCCTACTACATAAGTAGTAGCCCCGCTTAATTCATCCTCTATTAGCAGACGAATATTGTCGGGCACTTGAGCCGAATTTACCTGTTCGATTAGCTGGGACAACGCTTTGACCCTGTTGGCGAATTTCGGTAGGTCAATGACAAATTTGTTAAACTCGCTAACAAACGGCAACAACACAAAGGTCGTAACAGCAGTGAGCAGTAGACCTGCCAGCACAAATACGATTAAAATAGCAACGCCTCGGGGCATATGGGTTGTTTTTCCTAGAGGAATTGCGGCGACAATATTTACAGCCGGATTAAGTACAAAAGCAGCAACAACGGCCAATATGACGGGCAGGTAAATAACAGTTACCTTACTGAGTATATAGAGAGCTGCCACTATAATAATGATCCTTATCCAAACCGCGGGTAATTTTATTATCATCAGCAGTTACTGAATAAAGGGATTATGTGTACGTTCCCAGCCAATAGTAGTCGCCGGACCATGACCAGGTAAAACTTCAACATCGTCAGCAAGGACGAGCAGGTGATCTTTAATACTTTTAATTAGCTTTTCGTAACAACCTCCCGGAAAATCGGTACGACCAACTGAACCGGCAAACAGCGTATCCCCGGCAATTAGCACTCTATCGGCTAACAGGCAAATACCTCCGGCAGTATGTCCGGGTGTGTGCAATATTTTTACTTTAATGTTGCCAATTGTCAATAAATCATTATGACTAAGAAATTGATCGGCCGGGCGGCAAACGATACCGCCGGAGATAAATGTCGACAGATTTTGTGAAGCGCTTGTCAACATGCCGGCATCGTCATGATGAATAAGAATGCTAGCGCCAGTAGCTGCATGCACCGCATCGTTGGCACCAATATGATCCGCATGTCCATGGGTGTTGATAATATAGTCAACAGTGAGATTAGCTTTGTTAATTTCGCTAATAATGGCTTCTGGACTTCCTCCCGGATCGATTACAGCAGCTTTTAATGTTTGTTCACAATACATTATATAGCAGTTAGTCCCTAGGTGACCTACTTCTAAATGAATTATTTTCATGTTACCCCACTCCTTTTAAAACATACGTTTACTGTCAAGCAGCATTGTGACAGGCCCGTTATTTTTTAAGCACACCATCATTTCCGCCTGGAACTGCCCGCATGACACCTGTATGCCCAGGTTACGGCATAACGTGACAAACAGTTCGTAAAGCACAGTGGCCGATTGTGGGTCAGCCGCTGCATCGAAACTTGGTCGGCGTCCCTTACGACAATCGCCATACAAGGTAAATTGAGAAACGACCAACAATTGTCCGTTAATGTCTTTGAGGGATAGATTCATTTTTCCCTTATCGTCAGAAAAAATTCGTAAATTTACAATTTTTTCCGCCAAGTATTGACTGTCATGTTCAGTATCGTCCTGACCCACCCCGAGAAAGACTGTCAGACCGGCCTTAATACTGGAGATTTCCTTTCCATCAACCATTACACTGCCGGCCTCTGTGCGTTGTACAACAGCCCTCATTAAACTCCTCCTAAACTTTGGGTCATACGGTGAACACTAAACACGTCCTTGACCCGGCGCATTTTATTCATTATATGTTCTAACTGGACTAGATTGCTGATGTCGATATCCATGTTAATAACGGCAGTCTTGTTTTTTTGTACTCTGGCATTTAATGTACTGACATTAATTTTGGCTTCGGCCGCTACCATCATAATATCTGACAGCAAATTACGCCGGTCTCCACCGGTAACCTCAACAGATACCTTATATAAGGTGTCGCCAGGCATATCCCAGTTTACATCAATCATACGCTCATATTCCTCGTGGTTATTTAATATATTGGGACAATCGGCCCGGTGAACCGATACGCCCCGTCCTCTGGTAATGTAACCGATAATCGTATCACCAGGCAGCGGGTTGCAGCACCGTGCGAGTCTGACCATCAGTCCAGACTCGCCCTTTACTAATATCCCATGACTAACCTTGCTTTTAGGACGCCTGGGCTTTAGTTCGGCTAACATGGCCGAAACATCGGGCGGTGTCGTACTTTTTAGTTCTTTTTTATGGGCTTCGATCAGCTTGGTCATGACCCCAGGAAGGCTAACCCCGCCATAACCTAACGCTTCAAACAAGTCATCTTCATTAACAACACTTAGTTTTTTAGCGACCTCGCTCAGACGGTCTTTTACAAGCTCACGCCAATCATAACCGAGCTTTTTACTCTCCCGTTCAATCATCTCCCGGCCTTTAGCAATATTCTCTTCCCGCTTTTCTTTTTTAAACCATTGTCTTATCTTATTGCGGGTTTCTGATGAACCAACTACATTTAACCAATCGCGACTAGGCCCATTATTGTGTTTAGAAGTAATTATTTCGACGATATCGCCATTATTAAGCTTATATTCGAGTGCGGTCATTTTGCCGTTAACTTTGGCGCCGACACAATGATGACCGACATCAGTATGGATACGATAGGCAAAATCAATCGGCACCGAGCCGGCAGGTAAATCAATGACATCGCCTCGTGGGGTAAAGACAAATACTTCATCAGCAAAAACATCCATTTTTACCGTTTCAATAAATTCACGCGGATCGCGCAAATCCCGGTGCCACTCTAACAGTTGTCTAAGCCAGGCTAACTTTTGATCAGTACCCTTGTATGCACCTTTATTGCCTTCCTTGTAACGCCAGTGAGCCGCAATTCCATACTCGGAAATCTTGTGCATCTCGAGCGTACGGATTTGAATTTCGAGTGGCTGTCCCGACTGTCCAATGACAGTTGTATGCAACGATTGGTAGCCATTGGACTTAGGCATTGCAATGAAATCTTTAAACCGGCCTGGCAGCGGTTTCCACAAAGTATGAACGACACCTAAGGCGCCGTAGCAATCTTTAACAGAGTCAACAATAATGCGGATGGCTGATAAATCATAGATTTCACTGACATCTATTTTTTGACTTTTTAGCATTTTTTTGTAGATGCTGTAAAAATGTTTGGGCCGGCCTTGGATTTCAGCGATAATACCGACCGCTCCGAGCCGTTCATCCATCAAGGTAATGGCCTCGGCAATAATTCGTTCGCGCTCTTTTCGCTTTTGCTTGACTTGATTAACAAGTATATAATATTTCTCCGGCTCAAGAAACCGAAATGATAAATCTTCTAATTCCCATTTAATGTTAGATATACCAAGGCGGTGTGCCAGTGGAGCAAATATTTCCAATGTTTCCTGGGATATTGCTTGCTGTTTATGCGGCGCCATATACCTAAGCGTTCGCATATTATGTAGTCTGTCAGCAAGTTTTATCAAGACTACCCGGATATCCTTAGCCATAGCCAGAAACATCTTCCGATAATTTTCCAACTGCTGCTCCTCTTTAGACTTATACTCAATGCGGCTTAGCTTAGTAACGCCATCGACAAGCATGGCAGTTTCTTTGCCAAATTCTTTTTCCAGCTTTTCTAGCGTAACTTCGGTATCTTCCACGACATCGTGCAGTAGACTGGCACTAATTGTAACAGCATCTATCTGTAAATCGGCCAGAATATTGGCCACTCCCAGCGGATGATTGATATACTCTTCACCAGAAACTCTAAGCTGACCGGCATGAGCACTATGAGCCAGCTGGTAAGCTTTTTCTACTAGCTCAACAGGCGCGTCAGGCTGGTATGTTATGATTTTGGCTATAATATTTTCAATACTAGGCTTGCGCTTCGTTTTAACCTGCCCAACGTTTCCCATGTCCCACCTCTTACCTGCTCCTGTTCCTGCTATAATGTATGTTCGATGCTGCAAATGAGTTAATTTAGTAGTCCGCCAAATCATAAAGAGAGATGAGGGCTTAGAGTACTGTGGATCTGGCTTGGGACTACTAGTATTGCAGCAGCGATGTTATGTCATAACCGTTCAGCGCCTGGCGTCCGTTTAAAAAGGATAATTCAATCAAGAAAGCAAGACCCACCACCGTGCCGCCTAACTGTTCGACCATCTTAATAGCTGCCACTGTTGTTCCGCCGGTAGCCAGAAGATCATCAGCAATTAGCACCCGGCTGCCTGCACCAAGAGCATCTCTATGAATTTCCAGCGTATTTTTGCCGTATTCCAATGAGTATTCGCAACTTATTGTCGGGGCAGGCAGCTTGCCCGGTTTGCGAATAGGAGCAAAGCCTGCCCCTAGCACATAAGCTACCGGGGCGCCAATAACAAAGCCCCGTGCTTCCGGTCCAACAACTACGTCGATCTGCTGATCCCTGTATCGTTCTGCCAGACGATCGATTGCTTCACGAAAGGCTTTGCCGTCTTTGAGCAGAGTAGTAATATCTTTAAACTGAACTCCTGGCTGAGGAAAATCCGGAATATTTCTGATTTGGTTCTGTAGATTCATAACAGGCTCTCTCCTATACTAAATCTCTTACATACTCTTGTCGTATTTTTACACTTTCACGAAATGTATCTGAATCTAACAGTTCTAATTTTTTATGTGGTGACGGCTCGAGAACAAAGTCCAGCTCTCCATTACCAGACTCTGGGGTTAGTAAATGCAGCTCTCTCAGCACGTTTATTGCCATGGTAATAACCTTTTCGGATAAAGAAACTTTGTGCTTTGACAAAATACTGCCGGCAATGTCTTGTAGTGATAATCTACGTTGATCTAGCGTATTAAATTCTTTAATCGTTAAATATACAAATTTGATGCAATCCCGGTCAGGAGCGATCTTAGCCAGCATTTCCGTCTCCCGCTGGCCAATCGATTGACGCACATCATAGGCAGATAGCTGCAGTTTTTTTAGCCCCTGCCACTCATTATATTTAGGCACAAATACTAAATCAATATTGTGGTTGCAGGTTAAACTGTCTGTCAACTCCCCCATATTCCAGGCAATTACATCACTGACAGCCGAGTTTTTCAATGTAAGTTTTAAGTGCCGGCTTTGCTGCCCAATCGATCTTTTTTCAGCTAATTCAACATCTTTGCAGGCAAATACCGGACTTGGATTACCAAAGCCGTAAGGTTCAAGACAAGATAACTGTTCAACAAACGCGGCATTTATTTCAGAAAGCGGCAGCAATGAATCGATATTAAGCACTGGAATATAATCGGCTTCCGACAGGCTCACGGCTGCAATCGCCTGTAACCGCTGACAAAGCAGCGGGATATGCTGAGCGGCAATGGTCAACCCTGCCGCCTGACGATGTCCGCCAAACTGAATGAGCAAATCAGAACACTGGGTTAATGCAGCATAAATGTCGAATGCCGGTATACTGCGGCACGATCCTTTGCCGTAGCCATCTTGGACACTAATCATAACTACCGGTTTATAGTATTTATCGACAAGCCGGGAGGCAACAATACCGATAACACCGCTATGCCACTCTTGGCCGGCCAGCACCAGAACGTTGACAGCGCTGATATCGATTGCCGCCAGCTGTTCCTCGGCTTTAGACAAAATCGTTTTTTCTATTGCCTGGCGAGCAGCATTCTCCGCATCTAAGAGCATCGCCAACTGACGCGCACGGTCTGCGTTATCTGTAAGCAGCAGTTCCACAGCGACTGTAGCCTGGCTGACACGCCCTGCGGCATTGAGCCGCGGTGCAATAACAAACCCCACACTACCACTGTTAACAGGCTTGCCGGTTAAACCACATACAGAAAGCAATGCTTGGAGGCCGATATTGTCACTCGTCTTCAGCCGTTCGAGGCCAAGTTTGACTAAAACCCGGTTCTCGCCGGTAAGTGGTACAATATCGGCGATTGTGCCAACTGCCACGATATCAAGGTAATCAAACTGGTTATCGACGCAGTCATAATGCTGCCATAAAGCCTGACACAACTTAAAGGCAACACCCACACCGGCTAAGTTTTTCTCAGGATACGGACATTCCGGCTGTTTAGGATTTATAATGGCCAATGCAACCGGCAGCTGTTCCGGCGGCTGGTGATGGTCGGTCACAATGATATCAAGCTGTCCTTTTACATCGCTGATTTCTTTCAGGGCATTAATGCCACAATCGACAGTAATCACGAGTTTCGTTCCGCCTTCTATTAGGCTCGCTAGGGCGGCGGCATTAAGGCCATAGCCCTCGCTTTGCCTGTCTGGAATATAGAACTGGGCATTGGCGCCAAGTCTTGTTAACGTTTTATAAACGATAACACAAGCTGTTATGCCGTCGACATCATAGTCTCCATAAACAGTAATCACTTGCTGATCTTCAATAGCTTGAGCAATTCTGGCAACAGCAATTCTCATATCCTTTAACAAATATGGATCGGCAATACAATCTGAACCGGCACGCAAAAATTTATTTGCCGCTTTTTCGTCGGTAATACCGCGATTAATTAATGCTTGAGCAATAAACTCTGATATATTAAGATTTCTGCTAAGCTCACGAACCAGCTCACGCTTAGCAGGAAATAACCGCCACGCTTTTTTCAGTTTAGCCATAGAATGCCAGCAACCTCCGAAACCGCGTCTAATTGTAATCCATTAGCCATTTTATCACACCCATAAACAGATATCACGATAATATTCTCGTAAAACGTTAAATAATCCTTTAAAATTACTGAAATTAGTTTAAAAAACAGGCCTAACGCCTGTTTTTCTGCAAAAAAAGCTTACATAAATATATAGATATTTATAAGCAAGATCATAATAATGCCGCAGACAAACCGGAGAGCTGCTACTGTGCTTAAATGAAAAAGCACCTGCACAACATGGTCACCACGCGGCATCAATGCTTTGCCGGCAATTAAATGCCAGCATATCAGTCCAATACTCGAGCCTAGCAATGCATTACAGGCCAACAAACCGGCCACATAGCTGATCATGCCATTGACACTAAATGAGCAGGATACCAAGTTCTTTCTGGTTAAGTAAGTTCTTAAAACCCGCCCCCCGAATTCGGCTGTTATGACCAAGGTTAACAGTATGGCGCTTGTCCAGGGAGCAAACGTCAAAAAGCCGGTCACTGCGCCATAAAGCACTGCGCCCAGCAGAATGATCAGCGTCCCCGATAATGCAACTGAAGTAGTACAAACAAGACCGACCAGCATAATAAAAGTTACCAGCAATTTAGCAAACAAAAGTCATGCACCCCGTTTCACTTATATTACAAATAATACACTGCTGTTATTGTTACTTATTGGCACTCTGATTATGTAGGCAATACACTATATAGAAAATGACAACACTCATCATTAACCCTGCGCCGCTTAAGACCAGTAGCATCAAGTTTAAAGGGATAAAGCTGCCGCCCCAGATCATTAGACCGGCGAGCGCCAAAGCCCGCCATAGAGGTAACCGTGTCAACACACTAAGCTGTTTGGCATTGACTAACATCGCCGGCACCATGGTATTTAAAAAAACACAAAGCAAGACACCGCTAAAGATAGCGGCCCACCATGAACCAAAGACCTTGTCCGCGAGTATCGCCAGCGGCATAAAGCCGCCTTCGCCGCCGATAAGAGTTAAATAAGCCAACAACAAGGTGATAAATCCTTCGAAGATTTTAGCTAATATTGCAAGATAAACACTAGTATAATTTTGGGCGGCAAAATGGCTGCCAGCTTCGACAACTAAGGCAGAGCGCATACCACAGGCGCTATAGCCGATAAGCGCCGACACCAGCGGCCAACTTATATCGCCAAACGAAGCAAAAGGATGACATGGCACAATTGGGCTTGTCATTAGCATCATAATCAACATAACGCCTGTTGCTGGAACAAACAAGAGTGCCACATAATTAGAAAGCCGCAACAATTCGCGACCATAACCGACTGATAGCAGACAGTAGCCGGCGATGCACAGCGGCACAGCCAGCATGTATGGTATACCTATCAGGTTTTCCAGTAATTTTCCCGAAAAATATCCCCCTGTTAATGCGCTGGCCGGCAATGATACAGCTAATACCGCCGATGCCAGCACCTTTCTGCCGCGCACACCAAATAAGCGTTTGACTGCGGCCGTTAATTCGCGACCGGTCTTTAACCCAATCCAGGCCGACATACCGGCTACCATGGCGCCAAATATCATATATGCCATAAATACTGTGGCAAAAATCCCGTTGCCGATTAATAACGCCATGACCGGAACAACAGCTGCATTACTGCCGGCAATATGAACTACAGCCAGCGAAAACGCCGGGAATACAACTCTCATATCGGTACCCTCCCCTGCCTGCTTACATGATATTCACAAGCAGGGTAACGGTGAAAAACAAAAAAAGAAGCTGTGGAAACTTAGCGTTTAGTTTTCCCACAGCCCTTATTTTTATTTACTTCCTTTTATCTTCAGTGCAAGACGTTGCTTGTCTTCATAGAGCCTCCAACTGACCCAAAGCTGACTGGCAATAAATAGCGATGAATAGGCGCCGCTGACAAAGCCGATGATAAGCGCCAGCGAAAAATTCTTAGTAGTCTCGCCGCCAAACAGATAGATGGCTCCGGCTGCAAACAGAACGGTTAAGACGGTGTAAATCGACCGCGTCAGCGTCTGACGGATACTACGGTTGACCAGTTCCTCTAGGCCATCGCTTTTCTTATATGTTTTCAGATTTTCTCTGATTCTGTCAAAAATAACGATTGTATCGTTAATTGAGTAACCGACAACAGTCAAAAGAGCGGCTACAAAAGAAGCATCAATCTCTTTGCGCAGCAGTGAGAAAGCACCGATAACAATAAATACATTATAGGCAACCCCCACGATGCCGGATACGGCAAATTTAAATTCAAACCTGTAAGCTATATAGACAACCATGAGCGCCCAGGAAATTAACAGCGCAAATATAGCCTGCTTAGTTAGTTCTGAACCAACAACTGCCCCTACTTTCTCAACTCGCAAAACTTCAAAAGCGCCAAGCTTTGTTTCAAAACCAGTTAGCACTTGTCGACGCTCATCTTCACTGAGCACATGAGAACGTACCAGTACATTTGGCGACTGGTCTTGCTGCTGTTCAGTCGACGCTAACTGAATTACACTGTTTTCCAGATTGTAATCGGCAAGTACGCCCCGCACCTCAATCACTGTAACCGGACGGGAAAATTTAAGATCAAGCAATGTACCGCCGGTAAAGTCAATGCCCAAGTTAAAGCCCTGGGTTGCCACAGAAGCCAGACTGAGGATCAGCAAAACGAGAGAGAGCGTAAAGTACCAATAGCGCTTGCCAACAAAATCAAATTTCATCTTTCTCCTCCCCAAACCCCGAACACCTTGCTGCTTCTAATGATGTTGGCATGGATAAGCGTTCTTAGAATATACCGTGTCGCGGTAATTGCCGAGAACATGCTGAGTACGATCCCAACTCCTAGTGTTACGGCAAACCCTTTAATCGGGCCTGTCCCCAGGAAAAATAATACGGCCACAACAATAAGCGTTGTAAGATTAGCATCCAAAATAGTGGCAAACGCCCGGGTAAACCCGGCATCCATTGCCGCCCGCAACGTCTTGCCATTGCGGTATTCCTCTTTAAAGCGCTCAAAAATCAGTACATTGGCATCAACGGCCATCCCCATCGACAAGATAATTCCGGCAATACCCGGTAACGTCAATGTAGCATTCAGCATTTTCAAACTTACGAGCAGCAACAAGACATATAAAACCAGAGCAACATTAGCAACAAAGCCTGATACTCCGTAGAAAAACAGCATAAAAATAACGATCGCGGCAATGCCGATAACAAAGGCTTCCATACTTTTGGCTTTAGAATCTTCACCTAAAGTCGGGCCGACAGTTCTTGTTTCTAAGATATCGACTTTTACCGGCAGCGCCCCTGATCTGAGCAGAATTGCCAGCTTTTGTGCTTCTTCCAGCGTTTGGCTGCCTGAAATTACGGCTTTGCCGCCGGGAATGGCTTCCTGCACCACCGGATTTGTCAGCACTTGCCCGTCTAGCAAAATAGCAATGCGTTTGCCGACATTTTTCGCCGTCAAGTCGGCAAATTTCTTGGTTCCTTCATCACTAAACTCAATTGCAACCATATTTTGCCCGCTTTGCTCTTTATGAGCCTTGGCATCTTTCAAGTCTTTACCGGTCATAACGACATTGCCATTCTCATCTTTAAATTCCATCAAAGCCGTTCTCCCCAGCATTTCAATGGCTTTTTCCGGATCTTTTACCCCTGGCAACTCAACGATGACCCGCCGGTCGCCCTGGCGCTGGACGATTGGCTCGGTAAGCCCCAGTTCATTAATCCGGCTTTCGATGATCGTAACCACCCGCTGCATTGCGTCGTCGTTAACCTGGGCTTCTGTAGTATCAGAAGCCTCCAATACGACATGAGTGCCGCCTTGTAAATCAAGCCCTTGTTTGATCGACAGGGCTAACGGCAACATATAATAACTTGCGGCAGCGAGAATGGCTAAAACTATAACCAAAAATTTGGTTAAATTTCCCCACCTCAAAAAGTGTCCCCCCAATCTTAGTAGTCCACCAAGCCCAAATCCGTGTTTTTTTGCGGATTTTTCCCGCACGCTAGCAGATTTCCGCTAGAGAGTAGCGTCAAGCAACCTACACTATACCCAGCGCCATTTATATGCGCGCTGCTTCGTTGGCGTCGTCTCACATATGTCCGATATGGTTCGCCTCGCTGGACGAAAAATCTCGCTGCAATTCATCCTATGTCTTTAGACTTGGCGGACTACTAGCTTTATATTTTTGCGATATGACGATGGCCGAACCTAAAGCAAGTCATAATCGTTGATTACCAACTTAAAACGGCAATTTAGAAACTCGGCCGCTCGCCGGCACATAACCATTCTGAGTAAGAATATTTCAAAATACTCCATGACAGGGCAAATATCGGTGTCAATCGTAACCCCGAGTGTAATTGTGCGCGAACCTTTATCAACAGTTATCTTACTGCTTTCAGCAGCATAATTGACCCTGTCATGAATCTCGAATTTGGCAAAATCACGATTCGTAACCCGTGACCGGTGGACATCGGATTTATCCGCCAAAATCAGTGCTGCCGCCACATGATTGACAGCATGGCCGTTCTCTTCCTCGTGATTGCCAATCGCCGAAACGACTAGCGCGATTTCTTCCGGCATCATGCCGAGACGGCTAAGAATACTGTACGCCATCAGCGCCCCCGCCCCACCATGATTATACCGGTTAACCATATTACCAATATCATGCAGATAGCCGGCAATTGCCCCCAGTACACAATCTCGCGCCGAGTAATCCAATTCTTGTAGTATCTTGTACGCTAGGGCCGAAACAATTCCGGCATGTCTGAGGCCGTGTTCGGTAAAACCAAGACTTCCGAGATATTGCGTGCTGCGCGTAAGATAAACGTTTACTTCGCAGTCTGCTTTCAATTGTGCAACGGTGAGCGGATGTTTGCTTCTAGTAACTGACATCGACTAATTCCTCCGATTATTAAGATTAGTCTTTGCCTGCCAATATCTCGTAGCCGTATTTAATTGGTGGCAAGCAAGAAAAAATGCAACTAAATTACATTTTCCCTTACTTGCACGTAAATATGCCCTCCTCGGTAAGTAAATAATTTACTGGCCGGTCATGATCATCAATCGGCACATTTGCCAATATCTGCGCAGCCCAGGCGGCGCCAATTAATTCGGCTTTATTTGCTTTGAGGAGAAACCGGTCATAATAGCCGGCGCCCATTCCAAGCCGCCGTCCCTGTTGATCAAAGGCCACACCAGGAACAATAATCAAGTCAAGCTCAGCCGGGTCCAATAGTTTCAAGGTTGCCGGATCGGGGGTAAGCAGATTAAACTGACCTACCACTAAATCATCAAGATTTGAAATAATAGCAGCATCCATCAATCCCCTAGTTTCACGCATATGGGGCACACAGACGGTCTTACCGGCAGCGAGTGCATGCGAAATAACTTGCTCCATATGCGGCTCATCAGGCATCGCCAGATACATCATAATATGTTTAGCTGCCCGGTAGACTGGCCAGGCAGTTATATGTGCGGCAAAACGCCGGCTGCCTGCTGCTACTTGCTCTTTATTCATACCCCGCCTGACGGCTAACATACTTTTACGCAACTCATTTTTTGCTTGCTTATTCATTTCCATGATGATTCCCCTCCCATACCCTCAAGAAAAGACTTGGTTTGGCACCAAGTCCTTAGGTCGAACCCATCGTTACAGTTAGGCTTTAGGTTGGTTCTGATTGTGGCTTACGGCGGTACGCGATATATCGACTTCAACCTTGTCTGCAATCTTAAGCGTTACAGTTTTTTCATTGAGGGCAACGATCGTTCCGTATAAACCGCCGATCGTTACAACCCGCTCGCCTTTTTTTAGATTATTTAATAGCTCCTGACGGCGTTGCTGTTCTTTTTTCTGAGGGCGATACAGCAAAAAATAGAAAATCACGCCCATTAATACAATTGGCCATGAAGCCTGAATGGCTTGCATAATTTCGGGTGAAAGCGCTGGCAAAATAAATCACCTCCTGTTGTCTATTAGCCAGAGTATTCCACATAGCTGCCGTAAATCCTCTTATTATTTGCGATAATGCGCCCAAAACTCTTCTCTAAAGGGCAAAAAGCGGTCTTCAATGATGGCTGTTCGCATTTGTTTCATAAAGCTTATCAAAAAATGGAGATTGTGAGTCGTCGTCAGCCGCAGGCCAAAAATCTCCTCGGTTTTTAGTAAATGCCGGATATAGGCGCGCGAGAAGTTGCGGCAGGCGTAACAAGTGCAACGCTCATCAATGGGACTAAAATCTCTAGCATACTCGGCATTTTTAATAACAAGCCGTCCCCGGCTGGTCATAACCGTACCGTTACGCGCCACTCGTGTCGGGAAGACACAATCAAACATATCAACGCCGTACATGACACCTTCTACTATACAGTCAGGAGTACCTACGCCCATCAGATAACGGGGTTTATTGTCCGGTAATAACGGCACTGTATGTTCGAGCATTTCATACATCAGCGGTTTAGATTCGCCGACACTCAGCCCTCCAATCGCATAGCCGGGAAAATCTAAGGCAACGAGATCTCTGGCGCTCATTTCCCGGAGGTCTTTATACATCCCGCCTTGAACGATGCCAAATAACGCCTGATCTTTGCGGGTATGAGCCTGCTGGCAGCGCTCGGCCCACCGGGTTGTGCGTTCAGTCGATTTGCGGGCATAATCACGATCAGCCGGATACGGAACACATTCATCAAACGCCATAATGATATCAGCCCCTAGTGCCATCTGCACTTCAGTCACTTTCTCTGGCGACAAAAAATGCTTAGAGCCGTCAATATGGGAACGGAAAGTAACACCATCCTCGGTTATTTTGCGCAGCGGGCCGAGACTAAACACTTGAAAGCCGCCACTATCAGTTAGTATGCCGCCATCCCACTGCATAAACTTATGCAGACCGCCGGCTTCAGCTACCAAATCGTGACCAGGACGTAGATAAAGGTGGTACGTATTGCTTAAAACAATATCAGCACCCATTGCTTTAAGTTCTTCCGGGGACATCGCTTTAACTGTAGCCTGGGTGCCGACAGGCATAAAAATGGGGGTGTCAAAGACACCATGTGGCGTATGCAGCCGGCCTGCTCTTGCCCCTGTTTGCGAGCAGCGTTTGATTAGTTCGTATGTAATGGCCATTAATAGCGCCTCCAGCATAAAATTCTAGTCATTTAATAAAGAGAGACGAACCTTCAGGTAGTTTTTTTGATCCCATCTGAAGTTTAGTCGACCTTATCCGAATGACTTAGCCGCTCTTAACTCCCGCTTGCAGAAGCGGGGGAGTTAAGACGCGGTTTAGTCATCGGATAAACATCGCATCGCCAAAACTGAAGAAGCGATAGCGCTCAGCGACCGCTTGCCGGTAAGCATCAAAAATAAGCTGCCGGTCAGCCAGCGCGCTAATCAACATCAACAGCGTAGACTGAGGAAGATGAAAATTAGTGATCAGTGCCTTGACAATGTTAAATTGGTAACCAGGATAGATAAATATCTCTGTCCAGCCGCTTTTAGCCTCTAGAGTCCCCGCTGCCCCTGCCGTCTCCAGCGTCCTTACGGCCGTAGTACCGACAGCAATCACCCGCTTGCCCGCGGCCAGCGTTTTATTGACGATTTCAGCCGTTGCTTCAGGTACTGAATAGTATTCGCGATGCATAACATGGTCTGTTATCGTTGTAGCCGATACCGGCCGAAAAGTCCCAAGCCCCACATGCAACGTAACAAACGCCAGGTTGACTCCCAAACCGGCGATTTGAGCCATTAACGGCCGGGTAAAGTGAAGCCCGGCGGTGGGGGCGGCAGCCGAGCCCCGTTCCCGGGCATAAACGGTCTGGTAGCGTTCTTTATCAGATAATGGGGATTTGATGTATGGCGGTAGAGGCGTTTGGCCGAGACGGTCGAGAATTTCTTCAAAAATCCCCTGATAATCAAACCGGATCAGCCGGCCGCCAAAGTCGGTATCAGCCAGCACTTGGCCGCATAAACTCTCGCCAAATTCAATAATCGTTCCTGGCCTCGCCCGCTTACCTGGCTTAACCAGCACCTCCCAGATATCTCTCGTCGTCTGGTTTAGCAGAAACACTTCCACTTTGCCACCTGTTGCCTGTTTCATCCCAAACAGCCTGGCCGGTATTACCCGTGTATCGTTAAAAACCAGGGTATCCCCTGGTTGCAAAAGCTGTGGCAAGTTGTAAAAATGCTTATGCTCAACAGACCCTGTTACCGGGTCAAGCACGAGCAGCCGGGACTGATCGCGAGGTTCTACCGGCTGCTGAGCAATTAATTCTTCAGGTAAATCGTAATTAAAGTCGGAAACGAGCATGGTACTCCCTCTTATGGCCTTAAATATAGGCTTTTATTATTTGCACACCTTGGTAGTAGTGTTTCAATATAGTTTTAAAATATTCCGTATCTCTCGGCGATGCCTTTTCTGCCATGGCTTTAGCCCCCCATTGTGACAGGCCGAGACCATGACCCCAGCCATATCCGGAAATGACAATAGCATCACCCGTCCGGCCGCTTACACGACGAATAGTCGAATTTCCCTTGACAGGCAAGCCGGTATCAATATCAAACAAGGTACTTTTCAAATCGAGCATAGTTCGCAGCTTTGTTCCTGGTATCTGTACACGGCCAGCAGTGCCCTGCACATCAATCGTCTTAACTCTTCCGGATATCCCCCGGTCTTTGCTGGCAGCCGGAGCTTTCTTAAGCTGTGACAATTCGACGCTTTTCAATTTGCCAATTTTATAGCCCGCTTGGCTAATTGCTCGTTCGAGCTCGGCCACGGTCAGCTTTTTCTCCCATTTAAAGGTCGGACTATTTTGGTCAAAGTCTTCCACCCCCCGGATATAGGGCAACGGTGACGACCAGACGTTTTCACTATTTTCAGTGTAACCACCGGAACTGCTGTGAAAAAGCGCCGTAATTAGTTTACCGCTGTGTAGCAAAACTAAGCCTCTCGTTGCATCGACTGCTTCTAGAGAACGGGGAGCTTCACTTTCCCGCCCGCCATATACCTGACAATGAACGGTAGGACAAACATCATATCCATCATCCTTATGCTTGTTGGTGCTGGCCAAAGCATAGGTACGAGCCGCTACGGCTTGGGCTTTAACGGCTTCAAGCGGCCAATCGGGCGATATTTCATTTTTGATTACTCCATACAAATACTCTTCAAGTTGAACGGTATTAATGATAGTCATTCCCGGGTTGCCGGTCGTACGGCGAATCGTTATATCTCCCCGGTAACGGCGTTCATTGACCCGGACTAGTTGTTCAAGATAATACAGGTCGTTATTTTTTTTGACAACTACATCGATGCTTGCAGCTTTCAATTTCCGGTCGTTAGCAAACAGTGCGCCGTTTTTGATACTGACAGTAACCGGATGACGGGCGCGAAAGCTTGCCAGCACTTTACCTGTGTTGGCATCAGCGAGATCAAAGTCAGCATCGGCACTCACTTGCACCCGTGGTTGATTGGTTAATAGACCTACCCGCAGGCTTGGTTGAAAAAAGGATACATCATCTACTTGAGTGGCCCGAGCTCCGAATAGCGGCAGCAACATAAAGACAGCCAGCAACAAGCATTTTATCATATTTTTGGACACTCGCATACCTCCAATTTCATTTTCTTGAAATTAAGTTCAACACGATAGTCAGAATAATACTGAGAACGATGGAGGTAACGATAGGAAAATGAAAACTGAAGTTACCTCGACTAAGATGAATGTCACCCGGCAGCTTGCCTAAACCAAAGTACTTTCCACCAAAATGAAATATCACGCCGGCAATCAGCAAAATGACGCCGAGCAGCATTAATAACTTGCCGAACGAATCGCCCATCAGCGTTCCTCTTGCCGCGATTTGCAATATCGGTCTTTTTCACTAAATATACAGCCGCAGTAAGGCTGGCGATACATTTCCAATTGCCGGCTTATCTTGACGCCTTGCTGCCAGCCTGGGCGGAAGTCGATATACATAAATGGAATACCTTCGGCAGCGGCTGCCGCTTGAGCCGCCTGCCTGATCAATTCATGCTGCTGGTAAGGACTGACTAACAGTGTAGTACTAAAACAATCAAAACCATGCTCTTTGGCATAGCTGGCCGTTTGCCGCATACGCATATCGTAACAACTGCGACAGCGGCCGTCAACAGCGGCCAGCGCCCGGCGCAAAAATTCTTCCAGTGTATAGCGCTCATCAATCACCAGGTTATTAAGACCGATTGCTGCGGCAAACTCCTTAAGTGTATCAAGCCGTCGGGCAAATTCTTTGTACGGGTGTATGTTTGGATTATAGAAATACCCTGTTACTTCATACTCCGAATGCTCTTCCCGCAATTGATTGAGCGGCGATACCGCGCAAGGACCGCAGCATACATGTAGCAACATGCGCATAACGAGTCACCTACCACAATTTTTCTTGATATTGGACTTTCTCTTCATATTCAATATTAAGATGTGCATAAGCAGCCGGAGTAGCAACCCGCCCGCGCGGCGTCCGCGTAATAAACCCCATTTGCAGTAAAAACGGCTCATAGACATCTTCAATCGTCTCTGTTTCCTCACTGATGGAAGCGGCAAGGGTGTCGAGCCCTACAGGACCGCCGTTAAATTTCTTAATAATGGCACTCAGCATACTCCTGTCGGTTTTATCGAGGCCATGCTTATCTACTTCCAGCAGCTCCAATGCTTTATCGGCAAGCGCATCGGTAATTATACCGTCGCCGGTAACCTGGGCAAAATCCCGTACCCGCTTTAAGAGCCGGTTGGCGATACGCGGTGTGCCCCGGGACCGTTTGGCAATTTCAAGAGCGCCGCGGGGCTCAATGTCTACTTTCAAAATTTCGGCTGCCCTGTCGACAATACAGACAAGATGCTCTGTCTCATAGTACTCCAAACGGCAGATGACGCCAAACCTGTCCCGCAGCGGTGCAGCCAGCGCTCCAGCCTTAGTTGTCGCTCCCACTAGGGTAAACTTAGGCAAATCAAGGCGAATCGACCGGGCAGACGGCCCCTTACCGATAATAATATCTAGGGCATAATCTTCCATAGCCGAATACAGTACTTCTTCCACTGCCCGTGACAGACGGTGAATTTCGTCAATAAACAGGACATCCTTCTCGCCCAAATTGGTCAGTATTGATGCTAAATCTCCAGGCCGCTCGATGGCCGGACCCGACGTAATCCGAAAGTTAACACCAAGTTCATTGGCGACAATTCCGGCCAATGTAGTTTTCCCTAATCCCGGCGGACCATATAACAATACATGATCAAGCGCTTCGCCTCTGGCAAGCGCCGCCTTGACAAATATCGCAAGGTTATTCTTAACCTGATCTTGCCCGATATATTCAAGCAGCCGCCGTGGCCGCAGGCTATACTGCCAAGAGTCGACATCCTGCTCATCAGGCTCAACAACACGTTCTTCCACCAGTTTGCTCCCCCCGTTATCTCCGGCCAAATTCCTTCAACGTAAGCCTGATCAATTGTTCTAACGACAACTCTGTCTGTTCCCTGCTTTCACGCTCAACTATTTTCTTAATGACCGGCGTTATTTCGGCATGGTTATAGCCCAGAGCAGCAAGCGCCTGCATCGCTTCTTGCATAATATCTCCCGGCAAATTTGACGCCGCCAGTGGCTGACCGGAAATGCCTGTTTCAATTTGATCGCCAACGCCAATTTTATCTTTTAGCTCCAGAATCACTCTCTCTGCCGTCTTCTTGCCAATACCAGGCAGTTTAGTTAATATGGCCGCATTGTTACTGCTGATAGCCGCCCGGAAATTTTGCGGTGTAATGGCTGACAAAACACCGGCTGCCACTTTCGGCCCGATTCCAGACACTGAAATAAGACCTAGAAATAATTCATATTCTTCCTGAGTGTGAAAACCGTGCAATGTCAGAGCATCCTCGCGCACATTAAGATAAGTAAATAATGTTGCCGACTGGCCGATCGCCAGCTTTTGCCTGGTAGAATTAGGAACAAAGACCCGGTAACCGACGCCCTGCACATCAATAAAACAAGTGTCGGTAAACAGATGCGTCACTACACCTTTAACATAACCTATCATTCGTCAGCCTCACCGTGTTAATATTTGTACAATGTATTGTAGAAATAGCAATAGCCAGGGCATCGGCAGCATCATCAGGATGCGGCTTGTTCGGTAAGTTCAACAAGCGCTGTGTCATATAGATAACTTGCTCTTTCGTTGCTTTACCATACCCTGTTACAGCTTGTTTTACCTGCAACGGTGTATACTCGGTCAGTCTAAGCTCATTTTGAGCTGCCGCTAAAAGAATGACACCTCTAGCTTGCCCTACGGCTATTACGGTGCGGACGTTTTTATTCATAAACAATTGTTCAACGCCCATAATATCCGGTTTATATTGTTTAATAAGCAGGTCAAGCTCCTGATGAATTTTTTTTAGACGCATAGCGCCGGCCATATTTGGTGATGTTTCAATGACACCATAAGCAAGTGCTTTTAGCTTACTCCCGTGTGATTCGACAAAACCATAACCACATATTGCTGTGCCAGGGTCGATTCCTAATGCTAACATCTGCTGCCCCCTCTTATATGTACTTCGTCACCTTTAAGGGGTATGAAGTACAAGCTGTATTCGACAGCTATGGCCTATATTCCTGTTAAATAAAAGCAAAAAGAGAGGTTTCCCTCTCTTTAGCGTGACTGCATTCCCTCTAATGTCCGCACCAATTCTTGTTTAGACTGCACAACAAGTCCGTCCTTAAGCTCCTGTACATCTTGCGCCATCAGTTGGCTGACAGGTATTTTTGTAACTTCCTTTACAATGCCTTTCGGACCTGGCACACCGTAAAAAACGGCTACATAACCGTCCTTGATGCCGATAAACATATTATTGGCATGCTCACGACATAGACTGTCCACCTTGAGCGTCATTTCCACTTCTTTTGTATCAAATTTCTCAATCGTCCAGCCTGAATAGATGTTGTTAACCTGATTAAAGTTAAGACCTACCAAATTGTCGGGTGGCTTAGTCTTAAATATTTCTTCGTCTTTGCACTTAGTATATATAATCTTCTGCACTAAATCGGTGCTTGCTGAAATTTTAATCTTTCCGTCCTGTTTGACAGCTTCACTCTCTTGAGGAGGTACTGGAAATTCAGCTTCATTATTTACCTGCAAAGCAAAGTAACCAATACCTGACAATAATAAGATTAGACCACCGATTAGTACCGGTCTGCGCAACTTTCCTGCAGAATGAGTCAAAAATATCGCAGAAAGCTTGGCTATTATTTTGGATAACATTGACAACACTCCTTTATCTAGTGTCGCCAATATTATTACCATATTATTCAAATGTTATACAAAGTTAATCTTCCTGATCCTCAGGAGCGTCAAAATTAGTATATACTTCCTGAACATCATCATGGTCTTCCAGCGCATCAATAAGCTTCAGCATTTTTACCGCCTCATCACCGGCAAGCTCTGTTGTCGTTTCCGGCAGCATCGTAATGCGGGCAATCGCCGTCTCAATATTATTTTTTTCCAAAGCTTGCTGGACTTGTTCAAAATCTTCCGGAGCCGTAATTATTTCAAACTGGTCTTCAGCCGTTTCAACATCCTCTGCACCGGCTTCCAGTACTAACAGCATTAACTCCTCTTCATCAATTCCATCCTTTTCCACGATAAACAAGCCTTTTTGCTTAAACATCCAGGAAACACAGCCAGACTCGCCAAGATTACCACTATATTTCGCAAACAAATGCCGCACATCGGCAACCGTCCTATTGCGATTATCTGTCATTGCTTCAACCATTATCGCTACGCCGCCAGGGCCGTAGCCTTCATAATTTATTTCTTCATAATTGCTGCCCTCAAGGGCGCCTGCGCCTTTTTGAATAGCCCGTTGAATATTATCTTTAGGTATGTTGTTTTCTCTCGCCTTTTGCAGGGCTAGCTTTAAACGCATATTACCGCTCGGATCTGAACCGCCCATTCTTACTGCGACGGTAATTTCACGACTAATCTTAGTCGTAACTTTGCCGCGTATGGCATCCATTTTACCTTTCTTGTGTTTAATATTGGCCCATTTTGAATGTCCCGACATTGTAATACTCCTCTCAGACGATGTAAATCGCCAATATTGTAACATAATAGACTGGAGTTGGCAAAGTACATTATTACAAAACTTACTTTTTTCATCATCGTTACCTATCTATTCCATAAGTTTTGCTCTTTAAATCCATTCAACGATGACCTCTTTACCTTTGTCTGCCAATACTGTTTTTAGTTTATTAAGCACCTGAGCCTTAATATTCATTTGCATCGGAAAATAAGGATTCTGATGGGCCGGATTTATCGCTAAACCGGCAAAAATTTTAATCTTGTCGGCATCGTTTAGCAGCTTGGCAAGCTGAGTAGCCCCGTCTTGTTTGGTGGAACTGTGTAATTTTATCGTGTCAGCTAAACGTTCAACAGCCATATTTAAAGTCAGTACTCCCTCTGTCACCAGATCGATGCCGTCAAGATAGCCAATCGGCGGTACGTGTGGATCATAGCAAATAAGGTCAACTGTAAGTTGACAATTAGTCACTTTGCTGACAATTTGAGCCGTAGTACCACCAGACACAACCTTTTTTCCTGGCTCAGACAGCAACCGGCGGACAAACTCATCATCACGGGCTGGATCGGCAGGCGGACCGGTAAGTAGCGTCAACTGCTGAGGATAGCGCATCTTTATAACTAAGGCTGTTGTGTCGTCACCGGGACGCCCGACATAATACCCTTCACAACAGTTTATCAGTTGCTGTCCGATCGTTTCAGCTCGCATCGTGTCGCTGTACTCTGATTCCAGATGGCTGGCTACCCCCTTCCAGCCCCATCCCAACTTAAGCAGGCCGCCAATACCGGCATGGATAACGCCATCAGTGACAGCAACTAAAACATCATCTTGCTGCAGCCAGAGCTCACCTGCCCAGATCGTTTTACCACTCACTATTTTTTCCTTTGTCGGAAATTGCACCACTTTACCCCGGCGGACAAGAAACGTGGCAGGACAATCAAATTCAACAACTGTCGCTTGACCATCAGGCGCTATTTTAATAATATGCAGTGTTGAATAAGCAATTTTTCGTTGCCGGCAGACCGGCAGCGTTTCGGCAATCGTGTTGACAACGTCTTCCAGCGGTATGCCACGCTTAAGCATGACCGAAGCAATTTTAGTCGTTAGCGTGGCAAGAATGTTAGCCTTGACACCACTGCCGAGCCCGTCAGACATGACAATAATCGTTGCGGACGGCGTTCTGACAACATCAACATTATCACCACACAACTCTTCCCCTATTTTGGATAACTGAGCTAACCCTACCTCCGCATGTAGTCGCTGCATTAGAGTCCCTCCTTGCCTTTAATGAGCATAATCAGCTCCAGCAGCGCAGACTTTGTTTCTGCTGTTGTTTCGCCCAGCAGACCGGCAATTTCCTGAGCGACATGCATTTGTTTGTTTATTATTTCGGTTGCTTTTTCTACAGTATCCAATTTCATCTGTTGCAGCTCACTGGCCTTTTGTTCATAGGCGGTTATATCAGTAATGATAGCAATCACTAAATCATGTTCAGGCACAGGAATAATCATTTGCTCGGTAACGATACCATGCAAATGATATTCAACCCGCTTGCCTACAATCTTATGACCAGATTTCGCAACGTCAATAAAATCTGAGCAATCAAACAGCTCTTGCAAATTCATACCGCTATAGATTGCCTTAGCAGCACCAAACATCCTATTTACTGCCGGATTAAACTCCATAATGATCATTTTCTCATTTACGGCAATAATGGCGTTGAGAGAATTCTCAACAATGATGTTAGCAAACGATTCCGCCTTGGAGCGCGTATAAGGGACACACATGTCAAGCTCGGCAAGTCCCTGATATACGGCGACTGCTTTGGCGCGACAGGTGTCATAACCGCAGGCGCCACAGTTTTTTTCATCTTCAACAGATAATTTCCCAGTTTGCCTGAGGATTTCTCTTATTTCGTCCTCCTTAGGCCAAATGGCATGAACCGGTCTGGCTTCATAAGAACGGGACAGGTCAAGCTCGCTAATAACGGCTAGAGCCTTGCTCTCATCTGTTGCAGCAGTTCTCGCATACGCCAAGACCTTGTTGCGCTTAACCTGCATTAACTGACATGTCCCAATGGCCGGGCCGCCGATGCACCCGCCGGAACAGGCCATGGCCTCGATAAATTTCGGAAAAAAATCGCGACTTTTTATAGCCTCAAAAACTTCCAGACAATTTTCAATTCCATCAGCGGCAATGATATCTTGTTCGCTGCCTTGATCAATATACGGCAACAGGATGCCACCAGTTACCGGGAAGCACCGGCCGGCAAATGATGACGGACAGCTTTGAGCCACCGATATTTTTTCTCCTAAGCAGCTTTCTTGTCCTAACAGCTGTCGCAGTTGCTCAAAAGTAATAACAGCATCAACCTCCGAGGCAGGAGTTGTTCCCTCGGCAATTTTGGCAATGCACGGCCCGGCAAATACAACAAAACTGCCCTGTCCGTATTGTGCTTTAATCAATTTTGCATGAGCCAGCATCGGTGAGATTACCGGCGCCAGGTTACCGATCAATTCTGGATAGTATCTTTCAATAAGATTTACGACAACTGGACAACAGGAGGAAATGATAGTATGCTGCCGCTTAATGTCGACCTGTAAATACTCCTGATATATCTTAGAAATTACCCCTGCTGTCTCCGCCGTTTCTAATACGGCAGTTATTCCTGCAGTCATTAATCGTTCAGCTAATTGAGCAAGTGTATATCCCGGAAAAGCGGCGATATAAGAAGGCGCCAGACTGATAATAGTTTGTTTACCACTCTCAACAGCCACGCGCAAATTCTGCAACTGGTTGATAATATGTTTGGCCTGTTGTGGACATTCATTAATACAGCGACCACACATAATACACCGTTCTTCAATAACACGGGCATGACCTTTATTAATGCCAATCGCTTTAACAGGGCAAACCCGTACACAGCGGAAACAGTCCCGACAGTTAACCTTGTGAGTGATTATCGTACTAATTCTACTTTCCCCCCAACACTCTCGTCATAAATATATCATAGACTTTTTCTTTGGTCACATGAGTAATAATCTCATCATTCAACTTAATAACTACGCCCTCAGTACAGTAGCTCTGGCAAAAATTGCCCTCGATATCGATCTCACTATCAACCTGATATTTCTCAATTAATGTTTTAAAGGCATTTAACACGCCGTATGATCCACGTAAATGACAAGCACTCCCAAAACAAATAGACAACTTTAACATAATTGCACCTCAAATAACTAGTGAAATATTTCACTTTTTATTTCTAAAACTATTCAAGTTAATTTTACCCTAAAAAAGCTGCGCCGACAACACTCTCTTACAATTTTATTCAATAAAGAAAAACGAACGCTTCAGGTAGTTTTTTTACCCCATCTGAAGTTTGCTCGACCTGATCCTGGGACTAAACCCGGCAGAAAAATAGTCAAGTCGCCTGCTGAACCAGATTCGCAGATCGCCTTGACTAGAATTCAACTATTTTTATTCAAAATCATTAATGGCAGCTTGCCGCGTACTGCTAATACCAACCTATTTTCGACTTCGTTCCAATTAATGAGTTCAAGAATATTATGAACATATTTTTCGCGGTTATATTGATAATCCAAATAATAAGCATGTTCCCATACATCAAGAACAAGTATCGGGACAGACCCCCACTGCGTCAGATTTTGGTGCTTCTCAGCAGTTAACAATTCCAAACTACACCAGGCCGGGTTCCAGACTAGAATTCCCCAACCTGATGCCTCAACCTTAATCGTTGCCGCTACTAACTGATCGACAAACGCTTCAAAACTGCCAAAGCGCCTCACAACTTCGTTAACGGTATTGGGGCCCGGCCTGCCGCCAGACCCGCGAGGCGCTAATATCGTCCAATATATACTATGCAGTATATGTCCTGAACCGTTGTAAGCCAATTCATTTTCCCAATATTTAATAAATGTATAATTTTCTTTATCACGGACATTAACTAAAGCCAGCTCAGCTTTATTAAGACCATCTACATAGGCTTTATGATGAAAATCGTGGTGGAACCTTAGTGTTTCTTCACTAATAATCGGTTCAAGCGCATTATAGGCATAAGGTAATGGCGGCAGCCGGTGTTTACCAAGCGGCACACGTTTAGTTTGATTTTGTGACATCTCTTGCATCCTCCTGATAATTTAGTCTCTTATTATCAGGATATTACATATTTTGATAATGGTTACAAAAAATTGGTTTTATTGTCAATCAGAACTATCTCCTTATGTTTAAATACTGCGTAGTACCCAAACGCCCTATCAAAGCATAAAAAAGGTTTCGCGATAACCCGTGAAGCGCCCGGTCAGCAACAACAATGCAGTCTTTTATTGCCAATTCATCAAGCATCGGGCTATCGTGTTTTACCCGGTCTTGTTTTACCAACGGTTACCGTAGTCGAGTCGATAAGGAGTAATTCTTTAGGAAGGTTACGTGTATGCGAAAGTTGTCGATTGCACCGACTTCAAAACAACGTAAAGATTTCCTTGATAATACCGAAGGGAACCGCGCCTGCTTTTTTCGATACTGTAGAATAATGGCAACCAAATAGTCCGTGCCCTTTTCCTGCATCCGCTCCGTGTCGGAAACTTTTCCATGGCTGCAATGCGGCAGTGACTAAAAAGTGCAGCAACGCAGTTACCGTAAATCTGCGGCTACCCCGCATGTTCGTGGCGAACGTAAAAGCCGCCAACCTTCGCAGGCCAGCGGCTAATACAAGTAATGGATTTTATTCGAATAAATAAATCGGAGCAGCCAAATTTGGTAATTTATTTAGAAATAAGAAAAGCCGCAAACCCCGGAGGATAGTCACGCACAAACTTTTCTTTAAGATGCTTTCTACAATTTGACTATCTGCTAATCTTTAAATTTGCAGCATTTAATTAATTTTTCTAAACCTTCTTTTAATCCCTGTATGCCTTTTCTAATATCTTCCTTGCCTTTGCAGACTTCACATTCCAGGATATCTTCCAGACCTTCTTCAACATCTTCGATGCCTTCTTCGATATCTTCTAAACCGTCTTCGAGACACTCTGCAACATCATTATCGACATGGCGCGCCCCTCTTCTGATATCCCTTACGCCTTTTCGTTCTTCTTTTAAGCCCCTACGAATGTCTTTTATACCCTCGCGTTCCTTACCTTCCAAGACTTCGCTCAGACCTTTTTCAATTTCCTTAATGCCCTCACGAATTCCATGTATACCGCGGCGAATTTTTTCATTGCATTCGTTGTTGTCACATCCACAACCCATTAGTTATTCAACTCCATTCATTTACTTGCACTAAAGTTTAGTGCACTATACTTTAATATATGTGGTAAGTCAAAAAAATGATACGTTTTTAGGCGGCATGGGTAAAAATCTTTTTTGCCTAACACCCACATGTCACCTACCACGAGTGCGTTATTGAAAATAAAAAAAGCGGCCCTACCTGGAGAATAGATCGGCGAATAAATGGAGTTATTGATTTACCCATATATAGTAAATCTTATGTAAGATATAGGCCTTTGTTACTTCTGGACAACATTCTTATTTATCAATTATTACCATTTGCACGAATTACACGAAATTTTTACATCTTTACTTAAAGTAAAAGTAAACGGCAACCCTTAATTACAAGGGTTAAGCCGTTTACTTTCGAAGCTGGGTACATCACGCACCAACTTTTCTTTAAGATGCTTTCTAAAATTAACTATCTACTAATCTTTAAACTTGCAGCATTTAATTAATTTTTCTAAACCTTCTTTTAATTCCCGTATGCCTTTACAAATCTTTTCCTTGCCTTTGCAGACTTCGCATTCCAGGATATCTTCCAGACCTTCTTCAACATCTTCGATGCCTTCTTCGATATCTTCTAGACCGTCTTCGAGACAGTCTGCAAGATCCTTATCGATATGGCGCGCCCCTCTTCTGATTTCCCTTACGCCTTTTCGTTCTTCTCTTAAGCCCTTACGAATATCTTTTATACCCTCGCGTTCCTTACCTTCCAATACTTCGTTCAGGCCTTTTTCAATATCCTTAATGCCCTCACGAATTTCATGTATCCCGCGGCGGATTTGTTCATTGCATTCGTTGTTTTCACACTCACAACCCATTAGTTAATCAACTCCATTCTTTTTACTTGCACTAAAGTTTAGTGCACTCTGCTTTAATATATGTGAGTAAGTCGAAAAAATGATACGTTTTTAGGGGCATGGGGAAATTTTTTTTGCCTAACACCCACATTTCACCCGCTACGAGTACGCTTATTGAAATAAAAAAGCCACCCTACCCCAGGAGGATAGAGCGGTTTTGTAATGATGAAATATATACAGACAGAAGGAGAACTGTCTAAGTAATTTGTAAAAGCCAAGTTTTAGAATTGATTTAGAAATAGCAAAAAAGTCGCCCTGCCCCGGAGGATAGAGCGGCGAATACTACAACAGATATATACTCTCACGCACTCAAGCGCCCTGACACACTTCTGCACACCTATTGCATACCACTAAAACAACCATTACCAGCGACATCGCCAGCCGGGGTTAATTAATTATTTACAGACCTTTCGAGTTCATTGTATAAGCGCATAGTCCAGCCGCTGGTTGAATCTTCTCTTTTCACGCCTTCCTCAACGTGACAAATACTCAAAAATATTTAAATTCTCAAAATATTTGCAGGTTTTTTATAAATTTTGTCAAAAATTATCTTTAAAGAACATTCACAGCAATACCGAAAAGCCTGTGAGAGAGCCCGTTCAAAGCTAAGTCTAATAGTATGTTTGCGGCATATGGCGTTTTATTAGGGACGAGTGCTCTTAATAAGAGAGGGAGTTGGGCTGGAGAGCGGAGTCTAAAAAGAGAAAGGCGGGATTAGTGATGTATGATTATAGTAGAAAAAAAATTTCTTTAGAGAGTGCGTTGTGTCTTGTAAAATCAGGTGGGTGTGACCCCGTAAGTGTGTAAATGGAATAATCGACCAAGTTATAGGGGATACTCAAAATGCTTTTACTCACCCGGAGGATAGGTCAACGGTGGAGACCGAACCGAGCGCCGGATGAGGT